>Ga0209536_100010636_pt1 | contig 13544 bp, 14 predicted proteins | sample DeeMarSeWOR28_12_FD_187461 | JGI IMG/M metagenome (GOLD analysis project Ga0209536, IMG submission 187461) | Marine sediment microbial communities from White Oak River estuary, North Carolina - WOR-2-8_12 (SPAdes) (version 2) | ecosystem: Environmental > Aquatic > Marine > Intertidal zone >...
TCAGAAGGAATAGGAGGTATGTTGCAGGCTAATAATGAACTAAACTACCTCCTCATAGCAAGCACTATACTTGGATACCATTCAGATGGAATAGCAAAAGCAAGTGGTGGTTGGGATAGACCTCCTATGTTCAGTGGCTTCCTTGAGGCTGTAGGTAGGATGCCGATGTTAGGAGATACTGTATTGTTCACAGCTACTAAGTGGCACACGCTTGAGTATTGGACAGCCTCTCCAATAGTAGCAATAGGTGGAATCCCCGGAAAGAATCGCCTTACTCTTGTCTCAGAGTGTAGTGTAGATTTCGTACCCAATAAACAAGTCGCACAAACTTAGACTGAATTAAGCCTATGGAACTGAAAAGAGAATTACAGGACTGGTACGAGGGATGGCTTCAATACATGGACAACAGTGAAGCCCCTAAAATCTATAACAAGTGGGTAGCTGTATCCATGATAGCAGCAGTACTTGAACGTAAAGTCTTCTTGAGGTGGGATAAGCAAGTGTATCCTAACTTCTACGCAGTATTGGTCGGACCTCCAGGCTGTCGTAAAGGTACAGCCATGTCCCCAGGTAGAGAGATACTTGAAGAGATGAACGTCAAGATCGCTGCTGATGCCACCACAAAGGAAAAACTCGCAAGTCGCCTAAAGGAAGCAAGTGATACCTTCGAAGCGGTCGATGGGCAGATACATTCATACGCAGCCATGACTATATTCAGCGAGGAGTTTACTGTGTTCCTCGGTTATGGTAATGTAGAGCTAATGCAGTGGATGAGTGACTGGTATGATTGTAAGCCTAAATGGAAATACGAAACTAAGCATCAAGGTATTGACGAGGTTGATGGTGTGTGGGTTAATCTACTCGGGGCTACTACGCCTGAGTTGCTTCAGGAAAGTATGCCCCGAGAATCCTTTGGTGGTGGATTGAATAGCCGTATCATCTACGTCTTCGCTGATAGAAAAGCTAAACTTGTAATCTTCCCTTTCAGACGAGAGGGGCAAGGAGAACTGCATGATATGCTTGTCAGAGACCTACAGATTATTAGACTCCAAAGTGGTGAGTACATAGCAGATGATTCTTATTTGGATAGATGGAAGGAGTGGTATCCTAAGCAACATGACAGGCAAAACGAGGACGACAAAATGAGCGGATATATGGAACGTAGACCAACCCACCTGCATAAATTGGCTATGGTGTTTAATGCGTCACGTGGGGGCGGTATGACCCTCACAGACGTTGATTTTGACCGAGCCCTTGCCCTGTTAGCCGAAACGGAACGCCACATGAATAAGACGTTTGCAGGCGTTGGCAAGTCACAATTCGCTGCCGTTATGAATCGTGTACTACAAGTGATAAGATTGAAGGGGGAAGTTAGATACTCAGAATTACTTAAACAGTTTTACTACGATGCGGATGATAAGAGTATGGGAATGATAGTAGCGACACTCGAGCGGGCTAATCTGATTAAATTAGATCGAACCCGCATAGAGGGTCATAGAGATTTTTTCTGCTTATATAGAGGAAGAGAAGATATGCCCGACCCTAATGAGGTTGACCATTCCTGATCAATCTTTCCACTCTCCTTATATCTTGTTTCAACTCATTAACATCTTCTTTGAGATCATTCAGGGAATTAGTTATATTTACATCTTTCTGAACTTCTATTGCTTCATGAGCTTTGATGTAATTATCTATATATTCCCTGTTTTTCTCTATTCCATCAACAGCCTTCTGTACCTGTCTTTCAACTACAGGCGCAGAAGAACCTCCTTTGAAATAAGTCAGCCCTAAATCAGTTAAGCTACCTCCGCTCAAGGCAGCTATAATAAGCAGGACACTCCTCAAATCTACAAAGGTTCTGCTCTTATACTCAACGCTATCATCAGGGTCTGAGCGTCTTCTCTTGTCTACCATTTACATCTCCTTTCTATGGTAGCTTAGTTTGTAGTACCTGGAGTTGGTAGGGCGTTCCCTCTATGATACGAGGAAACCAAGCCTGTACTGTGTCGCTATTAAGAGAAACAGAGCCATCAACCAAACTACGAGCTCTACAGAACAAGTACCAGTACTGATTGGTGTAAAGAAAATCGTGAGTTAATAACCTGGATTGGTGAGCCTGAGTACTATCGAGAAGAGTGAAAGAGGTGTCCACCATACTCTCAAGATAAAACACATCGAAGATGATATTGAGAGAATCATTCTCTGGAGGTTGGTTTTGAGTATAGTCATACTCCCACTTCACCCATCCAGGCAGCCATGTTTGAGCACAGCCGATTACGGATAATAAAAGGACGAGAACAAAAATCTTATTTAACATTTTTCTCCTTTCTTTGAGCCATACTTTCAAGTAATTTACCTCCTAAAATTAAAACCTTAGGTAGCCAACCTGGAGATAACAGTGATGCTCCGGCTACCAATGCACTTGCGAGTCCAGACAATACATCCTTCTCGTCAATCAATATAGGATTAGGAGAAGCCTTATATGCCTCGACTCTTTTCTTTAGCTCCTCATTATCGTGACGGAACTTTTTTATTCTGTCTTCGAGGCTCGACATTCTTTCAAATCCTCCTTTAGATTAACATTCTCTACATCGAGTAGATATATGATAGAGTCAGCTTCGGCTAACTGCTTCTCATATTCTACCATAATTGACTCGCACTCTCTCAGTTTCTTATTGGCAGTAAAGTAGCTGCACCCCGAGAGAAAGAGTGCAGCCACAACTACCAGAAGCAACTTCTTCATTACTGAACGCCAGACTTAGTCACACCCGCACGGATTGCTCCTAAACCAAGAGCAGCGAGAATCTCCTGAAAAGCAGCGCTCCAATCACCTCCCTGCCAGCCTGTTACGACTATTGCATGGACGATGATAGCAAACATGATGAAGTAGGTCTTCTTCCCTTGCAACCAAGCAATTATAGAAGACATAGCTCCTCCTTTCTTTAGTTCACTATGTTCAATATTTGAACACAGTGAGGTTTACTTGTACACTTTACCTGTGGCTAAATCCTTATTGTACTTGGGTTTAGCTTTTGGCTTAACCTCAACTTCTGGCTTAACCTCAGGCTGTGGTGTTGTAGACTCAACCTTTTTAGGGGCTGTTTTCTTTTTAGTAGTTGGCATGGTACACCTCCTTTATTCTACGCCAAAGTGATCTAATGCTTCAGCTCTCTCGAACAGCCTTGCTCGTAATGCTTCACGCTGTTGAGGAGTCATTTCTTTATAACGATAAGACTCAGGTATTTGAGAAGGATCGACTCGATATAAAATAGCATCATGCCATAAATCATCATCTATATCAAGTCCCCTGATAAGACGCTTTGTAACTCTGTCGTACCACTTACGTCTATTCTCTCGCATAATCTCCATGTCTCTGCGCCAGATATCCCGCAACACTTGATACTGACTCTTTTCAGTGGGAGCTGCTCCCATGAGCAAGAGCACTCTATCTTGCAGTCCTCCAACTTTGTAAGCTTTATTCCCTGCAGTATCTCTGACCCAGACATTAGGCTTCTGAATGTTTTCAAGTAAATTTCCCCACGCCTTTTTAAGCTCTCCAGATTTTACCTCTTCCCAAACCATCACGCTATCATCGAAGTCCTTGAGGTAATACATCAATGGAGATAAAGCTCCTATCCAATTAACAAGATCATTCTGGATATAAGCTGGTTCAGGTCTACCACTAATCTTACCTGCTATAGCTTGTAGACTTGGAACTACTACGTTCTTATAAAAGCGTACTACCTCTCCTAAGAATGGACCGCCCCAATCCTCTGGACGGTTAGGAAGTTGAAACGTAGCAGGTGCACTTATATCTGCTCCGAACAGTCCACCAACTCCTCTTGTAGCAAAGTCAGCAAGTGGACCTTTCTTCCGTACTAACCACTCCTCTGCATCATCCAGTAAACCAAGAGCACCAAGGATAGGAACACTCTTTAATAGATAAATTATACCTCGAGGTCCAGCCATCATCAACTGAAGTCCAGCCATACGTGCAATCTGACGCCCACGAAGGGTACTAAGAAACTGAAGCTCGTTGACCAGATAGGTCTTAAACTGTCCGATAAGCCTGCCCGCAGGAGAACGTAGTATGTGCGGTATGGCACTGAGGTTGTAAGCAAAGTTTTGAAAACGTAAATTCTGAAGTGCGGCTTCAGTCGCTTCCTGATCATTCTTTCCGAGCACCTCCCTTTGGTAAACGTAATTAGCTGCAAATGAATGTGGGCGAATGAACTGCTCTGGAAGTTGGAACAATCTCAAAGGCTTCCACCATTCCAATCGAGTGCTGATATCTCCGCTCTCGGCTACTGCGAAGTCGATACCGAGTCCACCTTCATCCTCGATCTCTTTAAGTTTCTTTGCCATATCAACTACTTGTCCATTCGGAGCTACATACTGACCACTCTTTAGTACGTCCCTTCCCTTCACGAAGAAGCGATTTCCTACAGCAACCCAAGTATTCCCGAAGCCACCCATAGCATTGACGAACGCAGCTACAGGGCGGTATCCCAGTTTAAGGTTAGCCATGTACTTCCGTATCCGCCCTACTGTACGGCTGTACTTACCTGTTTCCCATCCATAATAGGTTGCGATATCATCAGCGATCATATCTCCCCAACTATAACGGGCTCCTAAGATATAGTCGATCTGCGTCTGTATGATGTTCCTAACATCTCCAGTATATTCAGAAGGAAAGTTCTTCACGTTTTGCTTGTACTGCTCCACAATAGGATGCATCACAATCCTCTTCTCCATAGCATAAATATAGCGAGGTAGTACCTCAAAGATATCAACCTCACCAGCCAATACATCATGCCTTTTCTCAGTAGGATTAATAGGACTGAATGATGCTTCCACCCTTAACCTGGGAGCTTCCTTTCCGGCTTCTTTAAGCTCTTGCCGTATTTGGTAGGCTTTCTTCTTCGCTTCACGAGCAGTACGACCAAAAGCGAGAGTATTGCCATCAGCGTCAATAACCCGATAGCTGCCAAGTTCAATATTAGTGATGTACTCACGTAACCCCCATTTGTCTATTGAAAGTATATCGTCTGCCTCCTTCAACAAACGGTTAGCTTCACGTCTAATCACCCTTTGTCTTTTCTTGTTCCTCTTGCCCGGGCTCAAGGTAGCCCATGACCCTGCTCCGTTTTTCTTATCAACCTCCTGTTGAGATATATCATCTATATTCATCTTATCTTCTACAAGATTCTGAGCCAGCGCAGTTAAATCTCCTCTCTCAGCAACTGGACGCTTCCCTTCTCTTATAATAAGATCAACAACCTCATTATCTACAGGAGTCAACTTCAGTCGTTTCATTTCACGCAGAGAATTTTGATACCTTTTCTTCACGTACTCGAATAAGGAGATGATACCTCCTCGCTCATCAATCCCTTCAAGTGCTTTCTGTAAACGAGGGTGCTTGGCATACAGTTCAGCCAATCTACCTTTAGCAGCTTCTTGAGAGATAATAGGAACATTCTCACTCTTTATAGAATACATAAGTTCCATAGCTGTCCGGACTAACTTGCGCTCCTCTTTAGTCAACTTATGCTTTAGTTTCTTGTACCAAGTTTCGTAGTCCCTCATCTTGTGATTAAGAAGCAACTCTCCTTCAATCATATTAGAAGCATCACGTAACGGCTTGTCCCTCTTTTTAAGGAGGAACTCAGGAGTAAGTATTCTTTGCAACAGCCATCCTATATGACGAGGCTTTCTGTACTCAACCTCCTCTATTTGTTTATCAGTAGCCTCTGGAGGCAACTCATCTCCGTGCAACTCTGCTTGTTCATTCCCACCTACGTTGTGATCAATCTCGGCAGGGTTCGGACCTTTTCCTTCAAAGTAAGCAATCCAAGCGTTTTCATCTATCTGTGATTTGGCAAAGGCTATAGCCTCTTCAGAAGTCATTCCGAAGTTGTACTCAAAGATTCTCTCTTGAGTTGCTTCGTCCATTCCTGTCTTAGTATCATAGCCCTTCTCGAGGTCAAAGGTAACAGTCCTTCCGAGTTTATTAGACAGGGCATCGAGTAAGAGTTGCTTCTGATTTTCCCACTCAGTTATATCTACAACTTGCTCTTTAGGGGCTGCCTGCGAAACAACCTTAGAGAAAAACTCATTGATTTCAGGTGATAGTTTGATATTAGAAATTCGAGTTGCTTGCCAAGTATGAAGTAACCAACTCCTTATAGTAGTGAAAATCCTTTTAAGTGTTGAAGTAGGAGCTTGATTAGTCTTTAGGAATTTGGAGAAGCCATTAGCAAATTGTTCTCTTTGATCCCAACTCCACGTCCAAGAAGCTCTGGCTCTTGGGTCTACAGGTGCACTCGCTTGTTGTGAAGCAGGAACACCTAACCAATCTTCAACTACTTTAAAATCCTCTTGCTTCAATACGTTATGGAGAATGTGCCCTAACTCATGAGTAAAAGTAAATTGATTACCTTCTTTAAATAAACTAAGAAGCATTCTTGAACTATTAAGCCAAGATTGAGTACCAGCTGTGTACGAAGGAAATTCATAAATGGCAGTCCCGCTCTTACTCGCATACTTACCATCTACTATATCTTCACCTACTGCTTCAAGGGCAAGACTTGTAGGACTGTTAGGATTGTTCTGAATATACTTCTGCAGATCACGCATAACCTTTCCTGCATCACCTGAAGCCAGAATATTTTGTTGTCCTTGCCTTTGATGTAATATATCAGATGCATCAGTGTGTAGTATTGCGTACCTGCCTCCTTGAGCTACGACTTCAATCCTATCTCTTGCTTCCTTAGGATCAAACTTAACATCAGCTATCATATCACTAAGGTCTCGTCCTGCGTACTTAGCTATAGACATTGCTATATTAGAAAGAGCCTCAGCATCTTCTACTGTGTAATCATTTTCTCCTCTTTCAGAAGCTTGAACTATTCTACCCTTAAATTCATCAAGAGCTTTTATTTCATCTTCTGTCAAATTGCCTCTTTGGAAAGGTTTGATCTGTCTTTCAAGCCTCTCTATCTCAGCCTTTACTATTGTAAGTTCATCCTCCTGCATATTCTGTACAGCACTTAAGGCTTGAGCAGGACTCATATTCAATAGGTTATAGGCAGTAAGAGGAGTAGATTCAACTTCACCTAAAGGTACAGTCTCAGTTGGAATAGCACCTTCTCCTTTAGGTGCTTCACCTAACTCTCCAAACGTACCTGCAACTGTACTACCTCCGAAGCCAAGAACTAAACCAGCATAGAAGGATTCAATAAAGCGCTCACCTAACTTAGGATCAATCTCCCCTTTGTAGGTTGCTTCTCCAAGAGCTTGTACTATCTCTTGAGCTCCTTCCGTTCCACCTTCAACCATAGATGAAATTGCTATGTTTAGTATTTTAGCCTTAAGTCCTTTAAGGGCAGTTGTTTTGAGCATAACATCTATACCTGTACGCTCAAGGGCAGCATTCGCAGCTCCTACAACAACAGGTACAAATTGCTTCAAGAGGGGATTGACTTGTCCTCCAGCTGCCTCATATTCATCCAGCGTTTGTCGAGCACTTCCACCTTCAACTCCAAACATAAGTGCCCCACCTGCTACAGGATCAGCCAATGTTGCAGCAATAAACGCCCCCATCAAGGGAACATTTTCGGCAGCGGTTTTATACATACGAGCTGGATCGAGGTAACCAAGGAGGTTCTCTGGCGGGCGACTGTACTTTCCTGTAGCAGGAGCAGCACTCAAGTATTCAGCTTCTGATTTCTGAGAAAGCCAATTCTCTACGTTCTCAAAAATACCTCCACGTTCGAGACCAGTCGCAGCTGACAAATCCCTCGCCCAACCATCGAGAAGGTGAAACATATCTCCAAAGCCCTTCAAGAGATTTGCATAGCCACGAGTCCAAACATCTCCTATTTGATCTTCTTCAGTAATAGAGCCCTCCGCAGGCGAAGGAGGAACTACTCTACCTTGGTCGGGCGAAACCTGCTCGGGGCTCTTGTATAGTTTATCGAGTTGGTCGAGAGGTATAGTCGTCCCAACCGGAGTTTCCTGTAATCCCTTAGGCGTCTCAGGTTGACTCATTTGAGAAGGAGAGCCATAACGACGATTAAACTCGTCTATACTTATCACAGTTCCTACTGTATCTTCAGGCATTATCTCACCTTAGTTGCTGTACCATCAGGGTTAATTCTCCAATGCTCTGTCTGACCTGTCTCTGGATTGACTACCGTTTTGATACCAGCTTGCTGAGTTAGGAAGGTAGTAGTAGGAGGCAAGCCCTGCATAGCATTAAAGGTGTATTGGTTTAAATCCTGTGCGAATTGCTGACGCTGGGAGTCTGTCAAGTAGTTCATTATAGCCTGGAAGTTTGTGCTTCCATCCTCGTTTCTAAAGTATCGAGTGAGGTCAGCCACTTGAGCTGCAGACTCTCCTTGTTGCTGGACAATCTCTCTCCTCTTATTTGCCATAGCAAGCGGGAGAAAGACTCCGGTAGTATATTCATTGAACAAGCGATAGTCACTGGCATTGAGGTTTCCAACACCACTACCTCCAGTTTGGTAATCGTAAGCCTTTACAATCTCTCCAGTGTCTATATTGAATACATGACCTTGCCCAATGTTCATCCAGTTGTTATCTCCAATCTGAGCTACCTTAAGCCTTACTGCATCGTCAATAGCCCTGTTGCGTAGGATATCCTCACGAGTAAGTTGACCTGCTGTAACAGCCTCAGCTTGTTTGGTAAGAGCCTGAGTGTACTCACGAGTAACACCTTCACGAGCAACTGATAAGACATCCCTAAGTGCTTGAGCTTTAAGTTCAGGAGGAAGGATATTAAACGTCCTATCCTGCTCAAGAGAATCAAAGGACTCACCCGAAGCAAGACGCTTGGAGTATTCTCCATAAGCTCTATTGATGCCAAGTTGTGCTCCAACTCCTCCTGCAACATTAACACCATGAGTTTGGTCTGGAACGATAGCTTGAGCAACCCTTCCTGCGAGATACTGAAACTCAGGACTACCTAAGAAGTTACCAACCTGAGAAAGGAATCCTCCGGCTGTTTCTTGTTGTCCAGCTACCTGTTGTCCTCCAACTGTTGGAACTGCTCCAGCCACAGGTTGTGTTACAGCCTGCGTAGCCACTTTATCAGGTGTGATACCCTTGACAACTGTACCATCTGGCAACCTGATCTCAGATAACCCAGACGACATATCTCTGATCTCATCTATGAGAGTTCGAGTTTCTCTTGGAGTAAGAGCATCCTTACTTTCCATAGTTGTCGAAGGAACTCTTTTCCCTCCTACAGTAGAAACGCCTGGAGATATTTGAATCTCCTCTGGAAAGGGAAGTTCTTCCTCTCCAAAATCGAGAGGTATCTCGGGTAAAGGAGGTCGAGGTGGAGGAGCTTTAACCGAAGCACCTGTGATAGCATCCACATCGTATTTTGTAGGTCGAGTGAAGTTTTTATAAAGGCTTTCGAAACCACCTACTAAACCTCCTGAGAGATCAGTACCTCCATAACCACTTAGGAAAGCCCCAGCTCCACCTTGAGACCTGAGTAAAAGTTCGTCCAAAAAGTTTGGCATTGTATCCTCCTATTATCCGAATGCCCATCCTAATAAGCCACCAGCAAGGAAACCTATACCTGCACCTATAGGTCCAAAGGCAGCTCCAATAGAAGCACCAGCCATAGCCCCTCCAAGTACTGATTGTCCTGTCGTCATACCTGATTCACCCATACGACCTACAGCAGCACCGGAGATTGAAGCCATAACATTAGTGCCATACATATACACTTCCATGTCCCATTTAGCCTCATCAACATCAATGTTTAACTGTCTATCAGTTTTCTCTTTCATGGCTACAATAGTCATCTTCTCTATCTCAGCCTTTAACTGAACAAGATTGTTCTGAACCTGAGACCTAAGCGATTCCAATTTACTCATCAAATCAGCACCTTGAATGAGCATACTATCCTTATTATGAACCCTTAGTGTCTGAGCCTTTACATAGGCGTCTATCCCTGCTTGGACTATTTTGTTGTAAATGTTTCCCTTCAATTCCTTCTCATAGCCATCAACACTATTAGAAAATTCTATTTGTTGTAGGGCTAATCCTATGATAAAGGACGAAGTGTGAACAGCATTTATGTCAGCCATACCAGCTGACCACATACCAATATCTCTCAAGAAGCGAGGCTTTTTATTATCCTCAAAGGCAGAAACCATATTCGAGATAGCAGTGGAAGATAGGGCTGACTCTACCGCAGATAATAATCCGCTTATAGCACTACTTAAACTATCCAAGAAAGTTATATCAGCAAAGTGTGTGTACTCATTAGCTGCCTGTGCTACATAACCTGCGAAATCATTCTCTGGATTAATAGCATCAAGGATTGCTTTACTTGCAGTGAGTTGATCGTCAATCTTTTTCAGAGGACTATTAGTTACTAAAGTCAAGGCAGCATTTGGGTCGAAAGAACTCTCACCATCATAAGGATTCCCTCCAGCACCATGCGCAGTATTCATCAGATCAACGATAGAATAAGTCATTTCATCATCTGAGCCTACGGGATTACCTTTCAACCAATTATGGTGAGTATCTTCCATATACTCAGGCCACCCAACAGTTCCGCTTTGTCCGCCTCCTCCAGAGCCCCCACCACCGCAAAGAGCTAAAGGTCCGTTATAGTCAAACGACTCTTCCTCGATAGTGTTACCATTGATGTCTATTACTACCTTAGTGTAGATTTTCATTTACACCTCCAGCCAAATGTATCTAAAGTCTGATCTTCCACCAAGCACGTTCACAAGGTCTATTACCCTGTCCACATTTGTAAAGCCGGAAATGCGGTGGCATCCTTTTTCACGTGCGTGTTTTCTTAGTCTTGTCAATAGTATTCCCCATAGATCATAGGAGAACGGAATGTAAGTGTATAAGGAATAGATGAGTAAACTCTTAACTCCACTTGGTACATCAAGCACTACTTCAAAAGTACCTATACCGAGCGTCTCCTCCTCATTCTTTATCAAAGTCCAACACTCAAGTTCTCCCTCAAGAATCTTAGCCAGGATATTATTCATAATATCTGGATTGCCATAAGGGACGAGGGGAGGTAAAGCTCCCTGTATAGCAGGGCTAATGTTATCCCAATCAGCGGAGACTTGCTCAGGCAAAAGCTTGACTAAACGGTACTGATCTTTTGTATCGTTTGTCTCCGTGTTTAATAAAGAATTCTGCATAATCTAAGTCCATATCCTCAAAGTTAGTAATTCTTACTCTGAGCCTAAACTCCAGAGCAGTTATAGGAAAGTGAGCCATTCCTTCTTTGTTAATTGTTTTGTAGGTAGTAGTAGCCCAAGTATCATCATCAGACAAGTCGTACCTATAATCAAGGGCTATTGAAACACTTCTTCCTTCATCAGAAAGCCTCCAGAATCTACCAGCCAATCTAACCGCCTCAACTGTTTTCAAGCCTGGAAGATTGAAGTCGATTATATCTTGACCTATCCTACCCTGTTCATTAGATACCTCAAATGCCATTCCCTTAGTAGTACCTTGAAAGAACTTTACACTTGTAACCATCTGCCCATGTTCGTATAGTCCTTCCTCTGTCAAGCCATAGTGCTGACCTGGATTTGAGATATAAAACTCCCCAAACTTATCAACATTCTTTGGGTCTCGTGAATGAGAAATGAGGACGTCAGTACCAAGCATATCCCATAAATACTCACGGAAGCCAAGAGGTTCTACATCAAGATTCGAGGGTATCCTCACCAAGTTACCACTGTTGTCCAAGTAGATAAGGTGGTTATCATCACCTGCCACTGCTCCCCTATTGGCTATTCCTCCAAGTTGTAAGTCTTTTATGGAGTAAGTAGGTGCAGGATTAGCAACTGGTCTAATAGCAGTAACTCCTTCATCAGAGAATACTATAAGGAAATCACCTAAGGGTTGTATTGCTTGAACCTTCCCTTGCACAGGCATAGGAGCAAAGCCTTGTTCATTCTTCTTAAACTGCTCAAGTACGAAGGGCTTGTCAGCATCGTAACCACTTGTAGTAAGAGGTCCTGTCGTAGAGATTAAAGAAGGAAAGAATAACTGCAAAACATCTCCACCACCTATGCTCGACCACCATATCCATTGATCTCCTATTGGCATATATCCGTAGTCATTAGTACCACTAATACCTGTATCTTGATTCTTTGCTTCCCAAGATTGCCAGAAGGTTTGCCAAGTTGAGTTCCAAAACTTACCAAGCTCAAATCCACCAAATACAGCTCTACCTTTATGGTCAACTCCACAGGACACAGGAACTGAATCCGCTACGTAAACCTTGAAGGTGTTACCCATCATGGTATCAGAACCAGGAGCAAAGACGGTACAAGCTCCATTCGTCAAGAACCAAGAATCCCAAAAGTCGATAAACTTCCAACTGTTACCTACAGTTATATCTTTGGTATTAGCTGGGCTTTCAGCATCATAAGTGTCGAGAAGATAAAGTTGAGTCCAATCCAAAGGATTGACGTAAAAGATTCTTGTAGCACAAGCGATAAGTACTACTTTCTTTCCAAAGAATATTTGAGGAAAAGGAAAGGTTTCATCATCTAAACCGTAGCCGTTGAAAGTAACATTTGAAAGAGGAAGAACCACAGGCTCGAAGGGTACTATTCCATGCTTCGTAGGTTTCAAATTGAACAAGTCAAAGAACTGTCCTTGTTGCCTACGAGCCTTATGGTATCTCCTTAATCCAGTGGAGAACTCTTTACTAACTTGCAGTGAGAACTCTTTCATCTTCTTCTCCGAGTAGGTTTCCAACCATGACGAGCAGCGTTCCGAGCACGAGCAGCACTTTTGGCTTTAGCTTTAGACGTAGAACGTCCTACCACTTTACCCGTTCTCTTCTCCACTATTTTCTTTCCTCTCGCTACCACTGGCATCTGGCAATCCTTTCTCAATTAAAATAGCCGACTTCACATCGTCAACTTCAGTAAAGTCTGCTGGTTGAGGATTAATAGAGCCCATTCGTCTCTCAAGTTGATTAAGCCTTTGAGTCAAGAAATCAACCCGAGCTATCAGTTTCTTCAACTTACTTCCGTACAGTTGCTCTGCGGCTTCCTGAACTTGATGGGGTCTTATTGTCTTGGTCATATCAGCCTCTCAACTGGTTTCCAGATAGCACCATTTCTTCCCTCACGAGATCATGGTCTATCCCTTTTAAGAATAAATTAATAGAGGAGAGCCAATCTTGAACCCCTTGCGTATTTCGATAAAAAGCCTCGAGAACAAGAGCGCTTGCCATTACCAAAAGCTCTGGATAATTCTCACTATGGTACGATATATCAGCATCGGCTTCCATCTTACTGAAGAAGTATCCGAAGATAGTAAGGACGTAAGATTGATCTGCGGGAGGCATAAACAGTATTCCATCCTTGCTGAACCTTTCAAGACCAAACAAGAGGTCATGAGAGTCAAGAGTAGCAAGACCAGAGAGTGTCAATTCTGGATGAGGGGTGGAAATGACCGGAGCCCAATATATTGGTCTGCCTGAAGTTATTTGATTAGCTCTTCCAGCAATA
>Ga0209536_100010637_pt1 | contig 13543 bp, 10 predicted proteins | sample DeeMarSeWOR28_12_FD_187461 | JGI IMG/M metagenome (GOLD analysis project Ga0209536, IMG submission 187461) | Marine sediment microbial communities from White Oak River estuary, North Carolina - WOR-2-8_12 (SPAdes) (version 2) | ecosystem: Environmental > Aquatic > Marine > Intertidal zone >...
GTGGCGTGTTTAACGCCACTAATTTGGAATACATACTCAGGAATCTGGGAGTCACCGGTTTATATGTCACCGGTGTATACACCAACGAATGTGTATCAACGGCAGTTCGGGATGCGTGCGATTTAGGATTTTATGTAACGTTGATTGAGGATGCCTGCGCCACAGTGACGGAAGAATTACAGCATGCGACTGTGCGCACCGTAAAAGATCGTTACGCCAGAGTATTGACCACAGAAGCTGCGATAAAAGAAATACGTCAAGTGGTGGATGAATGAACGCACACAATTCTGCTATTCTCGATGCCAACATCGGCTGGCTTATATTGGCGATTTTCAGTCTGTTTTGGATCTTTCTGGGATGGTATTGGGGCCGTAAAGCCAAACAGTTGGATGATTTTATGTTAGCGGGGCGCAACGTAGGTATGGCGTTGGCCGTGGCAACAGCCATGGCTACTTGGGTCACTAGTAACACAACCATGGCGGCCCCGCAGCTGGCATTGCAATTGGGTATCTGGGGTATGGTGGGGTATTCCCTGGGATCGATCGGGTTGTTGATGTTTGCTCCTCTGGCCAAACGTATACGCGTATTGATGCCGCATGCGTATACCAGCGGTGATTTTGTACGTTTGCGCTATGGTAAAGCCGCTTGGCGGGTGTTTTTGTTGATTTCGCTGTTTTACGGGTTTGGTTGGTTGATCAGCCTTGGAATGGCCGGGGGGGTGCTGATTCATGCGTTGACAGGTATACCCTATGTTTACGGAATGTCGGTCATATTAACCATTTGCGTGCTGTATACCTTGTTAGGTGGGCTCAGAGCGGTTATTGGCACCGATTTTATCCAAACCATTCTTATTTTGGTCGGCGTGGTGATACTGGCGTGGTTGGCCATAGACAAAGTTGGTTTTGACAATATTCACTCTGCAGTGCTGCAAGAGCGCCCCGAATTGCTAAATTTACTTATGCCGGCGGCCATCATGTTTTTGTTTAATAATTTGTTGTTTGGTGTGGGTGAGATATTTCATTCCAACGTTTGGTGGAGCCGTGCGTTTGCATTTCGCCAAGGAGTGGGATTTCCGGCTTATTTTACCGCCGGACTGATGTGGTTGCCCATTCCGATCGTTGCCGGTTTCGTCGCGTTGGCGGCGCCCGCGCTAAATTTAAACATACCCGCTGCTGACATGGTTGGACCTATGGTGGCCGGGAAACTATTGGGTGTTGGTGGAGCGATACTGGTATTTATTGTGGTGTTTTCTGCACTTGCTTCCAGCCTGGATTCGCTGTTGGCGGCAACCAGCGATTTAATTACTCAGGATATATATCGTGGTCATATTCGGCCCACAGCCGACAATCGAGAATTACGATTCGCGGCCAAAGGTATAATTTTAGGGCTCGGTGTGGTGACTTGGTTATTGTGTTTCCCGCGCATCACAACATTGGCGGAACTGCTGTATTTTACCGGCGCTTTTGTCGCAAGCACCATCTGGCCAATAGTGGCAGGATTGTATTGGAAAAAAACCAACGCCAACGGTGCAACGTTAGCTATGGTATTTGGCACATGCATAGGCTTGTATTCCTATTTTGCGATTGGCTTCTACGTTGCTGCGTTAATTGGTGCTTTGGTTTCTATGATAATCGTCATCGTTAGCAGTCTCTTGTGGCCTGGTGAGTTTGAATGGTCGCAGTTGCAGTATTCCGGTGCGAACACGAAAGGAGCATCCCAATGATTGCATCGGTGGGATTTCTTAGCACGATTGTAACCGTCGCGTTAGCAATAACGGTCGTTTCGCCCATATTGCTGATAGTATTGTTGATCTTGGACTGGACAAAGGGGAAACAATGGTAAGTCCGATTAATCCTTTATTGAAAGAACCGTTACCTGAGAAAGATGCAACCGAAGGTATTGAGCGCCCCTTGGCGCTGCTAAAACACATACCGGAAGATCCATTGCCGCTTGTCGAGTTAGCTAACCATTCCATAGTTTCAGCGCGGCAATTCACCAGAGAACAGATTGTTCAGTTATCCAGGGTGGCTGCCAAACACGAGGCGGTCCCGGCGCAAACCCGCCGCCCCTTAGTAGGCAAAATTCTGATTAGCGCGTTTTACGAGCCGAGCACGCGTACACGTTTGTCTTTCGAGAGCGCTTGGCACCGGCTGGGTGGAGATATAATGTCTATTACCGATCCGGCAACAACCGGTATTGCCAAAGGTGAATCCCTGTCCGATGTTGCAGAGATGTTGAATAATTACGGCGATTTGGTGGTGTTGCGCGAATCGCATAATGATGCCATATACGAAATGCTCAAGACTTTACGCATACCCATCGTGAACGCCGGTAACGGTACCGATGAACATCCGACACAAGCGTTAGCGGATATTTATACCTTGTTTAAATGGCGCCCCGAATTGATGTCTGAAATAGTTCCTGAAGAACAACGGGTAACCATTGGGATAATCGGCATGCCGAGCCGTATGCGTACAGTGCGCAGCTTGCTCTACTTACTGTCGTTGTTCCCGCAGAGCTTTAAAGAGGTGATCATTGTCTGTAATGAAGAAAATGTGTTTGCCGAAAACCAGCGGGAAAACCTCGAAGTAACGGGATTGAAGCTGCGTGTGGTCACTGAGCTTAACAAAGAATTACCGAATTTGGATGTTGTTTATATCAACTCCATTGCCTGGGTTGGTGACAGTTACGAGGAGTTGGGCAAAGAATTCCAATTAGATGCGAACTCTCCGTTGAAAAAAGGCGCCATCATCATGCACCCACTGGCAAGGGGCGAGGAGTTGGCCACCGAGTTGGACGATACACCGCACAATTGGTATTTCGCCCAGGCAAGAAGCGCCGTTTATATCCGCATGGCTCTATTAACATGTCTGGTGCAGCATAACTGGTAGCGGCTAAAATCTTACAGTAAGGAGTTTACAAATCAATGTGTGGAATAGCAGGTTATATTTACGCCGACCCTTCAAGACCGGTTAATCCGAAAATACTTTCGGCCATGGCGGCCATACAGTATCACCGGGGACCCAACGGATATGGTTGGAAAAGCATCGATGACAGGGCAATTGGATTCAGCCACGCTCGCTTATCCATTATCGATTTAAATGAGCAGCGGGCAAAGCAACCTTTCTTATCCGCCGATAAAAATTTGTTGTTAGCGCACAATGGTGAGTTTTACGATTACAAACGGATCCGCGCTGATCTGGTATCTCGGGGCGCGCGGTTTGTTACCAAAAGCGACTCCGAACTGGTGCTGCACCTATATCCGCACTTGGGAATTGAGGACATGCTCAAGCAATTACGCGGCGAATTCGCTTTTGCGTTGTATGACAAGCAACGAGATCGCCTGATGCTGGTACGCGATCGATTTGGCATAAAGCCCCTGTATTGGTTTGAGCACAATGGATTGCTGGCATTCGGCTCGGAATTGAAAGTGTTGTTCGCACATCCTGAGGTGCCACGCAAAATCCACGCGCAAGGTTTGTATCATCAATTGATGCAAACCATAGTGCCTGGTTCAACGCCGTTTGAACATATTCATCAGGTTAAACCGGGTCATATGGTGATCATCGAGCGCGCTCACGGGCGGTTTAAAATACACCAAGAGAAATACTGGGATATGGATTTTCCTACGTTGGCAGAACGGGGCGAGGAAAAGCCCGATGAATATTATATCGAAGGCGTACGCGAGCGGCTGCTAGAGGCTGTACAGTTGCGTTTGGAAGCCGACGTGCCCGTGGCTTGTTATTTATCCGGTGGTATTGATTCCTGTTCTATTTTGGGACTTTCAGCGGCCAGTCAGCAATCTCCAGTAAAAGCGTTTACCATTGGGTTTGATGACGCCGATTACGATGAGACCGCCATAGCTAAAGAGATGGCGCAAGAGGTGCAGGCCGATCAAGACATCATGATGTTACACGCGGCGCATTTGTACGATAATTTTGAACGCACTATTTGGCATACGGAGCGGTCAATCTACAACACTTTGGGTGTGGCAAAGTTGCTCATGAGTCAACATGTGAACCAGGCGGATTATCGCGTGGTGGTTACAGGCGAGGGATCAGACGAGTTGTTTGCAGGTTATCCGTCGTTTCGGCGTGACATGTTTCTGCACGGGTTGGATACTTTAACTCAAGCCGAACGTGCCAGTTGGGAGCAATTGCTTGCAGAGAGCAACAAGTTGTTCAAAGGTGCTATGTTGGCAGAGGAAGAATGGCACGACGAAGCATTGGATAAGTTAGTGGGATTTACGCCCAGTTGTTTGCAACCTTGGCTATCCAGCTCACAACATGTTTTAGGGCTTATGCATCCAACGATGGCAGCCGGTTTAAAAGACTATGAACCGGGACGGGCGATCGCCGAACAGCTGGATGCGGAAATGTTGGCAGATCGCCATCCACTAGACAAGGCGCAATATGTTTGGATTAAAACCATGCTGGAAGGGCAGATTCTCACTTGGGGCGGTGACCGGGTGGATATGGCCAACTCCATGGAAGCGCGCCCGGCATTTTTAGATCATCATTTGGCGGAGTTCGCCACTACGCTGCCGCCCACTATGCGTATTCGAGGCCGCACTGAAAAATACGTATTACGTGAAGCGATGCGGGGCATATTACCTACCGTATTATACGAGCGGGAAAAATTTGCCTTTATGGCGCCGCCGGCGCATACAGATCCGGAAAAATGGCAAGCGATGAAAGCGTTGGCGGATGAACACCTATCAAAGCAAAACATAGAAGACGCCGGATTATTAAACGAGGCTGGCGTGCGGGAATTGTTCGAGTTACATGAAAACCCGGATACCTCAGTAGCCACACAAGTGCAATTAGACGCCGTGATCAATCATTTGCTGAGCGTGCAAATTATGCATAAACATTTTGTAAAAACCGACGTGCCTGCGCAAGCAATGCAACGTGCCGAGCAATATGGTTGGTTACCCTAACAGTTGCAGTAAATTATAAAATACTATGGCAAGCAATAAGGTCGAAAAGAGCAAATCCTCACAGCGCAGTTCGGCGAGTTTGAAAACCATGTCTCAGCACACGTCGAAGAGGGCACCTCAAACAAAACGCTTCATAGCCGCGCAAGAAATTATGCAAACACTGCGCGTCGTGATTCGCTCCACGCAAGCCCATTCACGTTGGGTGGAAAAACAATACGGCGTAAGCGCTGCACAATTGTGGGCGATGTGGGAATTGTTTACCTCTCCTGGCTTGAAGGTTTCGCAGCTATCCAAAGCTTTGTCCATCCACCAATCCACCGCCAGCAATATGTTGGATAAGCTGGAAGAAAAAAAATTAATCCGCCGCGAACGCAGCGGCCCGGATCAAAGGGTAGTGCAGTTATATCTCACAAAAGCAGGGGAGGCTTTAATTGCAAATGCCCCGAAGCCGGTGCAGGGTGTGGTGACCGAGGCGTTAGAGCATTTATCGGATGCGGACTTGCGTAAGCTACAGCAAGGGTTGCAAGCATTGGTTGACGGAATGAGTAATGTTGAGCCGGGCACCGAATTTGTTCCGCTTTAGATTCAAGTCCCTGGTATCAGTACGACGATGTGGCAGAAATAAAGAAAGTGACAGAGGACATTTCGACATCTTGTAATAATGCGTTGCCATTACTGTTGGCTTCAAACAATTGCGCTTTGCCAGTGCCATTGCTGTAGTTAATTCCCAATGATAGGTTGCTGCTTCCAGCGAATCTCGCAATACTCAGGCTGAGCCCGTACAGGTCGACATGTTCTAGTTGTTTAGCCTCTGGCGTAAGGCCGTCGCTAACCAGTTTTGGCGTGTTGGCATAATTGCTGAAAAATCCTGCTCTCAAGGCCCATGCAGTACTCATATAGTATTCGGTGCCAACAGCGAAATTAAGTACGGATTCACGTACGCCGTAAGATTGAAAAAAGGACAAGTCGCCAGAGACCATCAATTTTGCGTTGGGAAAATATGCAATACCTGCGCGCACGTTTAAGGGCAAGTCCCGTTTATGGTTGGAGGTGTAAACCTTCCGGGTCACAGTGCTTTCACCTTGTTTCTTTAGAGTAGTTTGAATGGTTTCTTCGTAGGAAGTCAAAAAAGTTTTATTGATGTTCAAGCCCAACGAGATTTTATCCCGCGGTGACCACATCAATCCGAACACCGGTCTGATACCTTGTTCGTCCACTGAAAAATAATTGGTGCTTTGTTCGAAATCACCTCCGCTGGTGACGTTAAAATCAAGATATTGATGCAATATACGTTCGCGGGTTCGGGAGTGGGCGTATAGTGTCACGCCCCAGCTGAGATTGCTTAGTATTGGGGATGCGTAGGACAAGCCTATGTTATAGACGTCTTCCTGATTGTTGAAGTTAATCACATACTCATCTATCGCTTTGGAGGTTTGGCTAAGATTAGTGAATGTTTGATCCTGATTTTCCCGGATCGAATCCAATATGGCGTAGGAAAAACCAATTTTTGCCTTTCCCACATTTTGAAACAACCCAAAAAAGTTAGGCAGAAAATTGGAAGACCTGCGCGTCCAGTCCGTGTTACCGCCCAACGCATTTTTATAAGTGGTTTTGGTGATGTGATAAGCATTCATACTACCGGATATACCACTGCCTGAAGCATAGACAATTCCAGCGGGATTGTAATACAGCCCTGATGCATCATCGGATACTGCTGTGTACGCGCCTCCCATACCGGCGGGTCTGTCCCCGATGATAATATTATTGTAGTGATCCTCATCAGCGGCCACCGGATTGCCCATCAACGCTATTAGCGCCGAGGAGTATCCGAGTATTTTTAAGAAACCAACTAAAGACACCCTTGTCATAGAATTTTATTCCATTGATATATAGCGTGAAAACCGTTGTTTAACATTTAAAAAATTGTCGGCCTTGAAATGTTCTTCTTCGGCAATTTGCCGCATGTTTTCATAGCGGATTTGCGACGCCGGGTGAGTGGGGCTCTTATGACTAGGATTAAGCGCCAAATAATCATCGACTCTTAATAGAAATCGCGGTAACGCCATTGGATCATATCCGGTGGTGGCCAGCAAAAACATGGCTTGCTTGTCTGCCTCAATTTCATCCTGTACTTTGTAGCCTTGATCAAATAATACGTGCATAGCCGAGTCGATCGCTTGACTGGCGGCAACGCGGGAGGTGGTACTGGAAGCGCTTATGACGCGGGTAAGAGTGCTTAGCTGGTCAGCTTCGGAACCGCGGATATTGAGTTCTTTGACGATGTGGCGTGAATTAATATGGGCGATTTCATGCGCTAATATGGCGGCCAACTCTGCTTCATCCTGAACAAGGTTTAATGCACCTACCGTGATAAATACATATCCGCCGGGGGTGGAATAGGCGTTGATGGCGTCGCTGTTTAATACACCGAAGCGAAACTCCAGTTCTTGTCGTGATGAATGTAGCGCCAGTGATCGGCCCACCAAACTAACATACTTAGTCAAATGGGAATTAGTTAAGAGATCTTCTTTTCCCAACACGTGCGCTGCGATGGTGCGGCCAAATTCAATTTCCGCACGCACGTCATCGCGTGAATGCGCGGTTGCATTTTGCAGTTGATGCCAGCGGGTACGAAATGTATCTGCATTAGTTAATAGGGGAATAGCGATCAATGCCAACAAGAACGAGAAACGAAGTGTGATCATGGCGGTGTCCGTGTACGTTATTGACTCAGACCCTCTTGGTGAAATTGCCGCACTTCCGCTTCTTGCACTTCTATGGCTTCCATTTCTTGTAGCTCGTTATAGTCCGGTTTGCTGCTGTCGCTCATCCGGTCGTGATCGTCACTGCGCAATCCGCGCGTGGCCGCTGCGGTTGCATTAGTCGAGGCGCGGCGTCTTGCGGAAGTTTCCAGTTGTTCTTCCTTGCCTTTTAAAACGGATACTTTGTCCATGGGCGGCTGTTGTGCCAGCAGGAGTTTGGACATCCAACCTTGGGAGGTTTGGTAAGTGACTTGTACCCAGCGGCCTTGTTCTTTGACCAGAGTCACGGATTCGCCTTTTTGCAGCACACCGAGCAATTGGGAGTCGAAGCTGGGGCCCGCCATTAGATTGGCCTTGGCACTTTGCACATACATCACTTGCTGCGCCCCCGCCGAGAAATGTAGCATAGCTAATGCGAAGAGCAGGCAATAGTGTTGAATACTCATTTTAGTGTCTCTGTTGGAATAGGGCTTTGTGCAAAATGGATCCTTTACGTTTGGGGCTTTTACATTCCGTGGAAAACTATTTCGCAATTAACGTGGTTGCACCATCCCAATCCATAGGCGGCGGTGTCACCTGAAATTGTTCGCAACGATGAATAAATTTTTTGCGTAAGCTTTCATTGGGAATTTTTTGGTAAGCATTGATAGCGAGATCCCAGCGTTTATTAATGTAGTGGCTGAAAGCTTCATGAGACAGTTCGCTCAGGCAATGTAACTCGTAAGTTTTGGTGAGCTTCGCCTGAGTTTCGGATTCGGTTTCAGTTTCGGCAAGAATTGGAGAGTAAATTTTTAACGCTTGCTCTTTACCTTTCACCTTGATCATATCCACCACTTGGCAGGGAATCCGGTCTTTGAGGGATTTCTTAGTGGACTCCGAGACGATTATTTCGCAATCGTATTGTTTGGTGACACCTTCCAAGCGAGAGGCCAAATTCACGGTGTCGCCAATCACCGTATAATCGGCTTTTAGCTCTGAACCGACGCTGCCGAGGATGGCTTCACCGGTGTTAATTCCAACACCGATTTTAAGCGGCGGGAGGTTTTTCTCCTCCAACCACGCGTTAACCTCTTTAAGCTTTTGTATCATTTCCATGGCCGCGTTGACCGCATCGATAGCATGGCTGTCTGATTTCACAGGCGCACCCCAGATCGCCATGATGGCATCACCGATAAATTTATCGATAGTGCCGTTGTGGTTGTGCACTGCCTCTGTCATTTTGGCAAAATAAAAATTGAGTATTTCCACAACCTGCTCAGGGGGGAGGTTCTCTGACAAAGAGGTAAATCCCCGCACATCAGAAAACAAAACCGTAACGATCTCCTTGGAGCCTTTGCCCGCTTTAGTGTAGTTTTCGAAATCATCCACCATCGCAGTTAATGCGGCCGGAGACACGTATTGAGAGAACATTTTGCGGACTTTGTTTTTTTCCTTTTCTTCGGTAAACAATAGGAATGAATAACACATTGCCCACGTCAGGATAATTCCCAGGCTCGGCGTGACCATCGTCATTACCTGGTTATGCTGGAATTGCCATACAGTGATACCTATATAAGCCGTGGCAACCAACAAGGGCAAAGCGAACTGCATTATCAGCCGCTTACTGGTCAATACCACCAAAGCCGTAAATAGGGTTGCCAATACGATAGAGATATAAGTAACGATATCGTTGGGTGGGGAGAGGAAATCGTTCTCCAGGAAATTACCCAACACCGAGGCGTGCATATAAACTCCGGGTGTGTTGTTCATTAAGGGGGTGGATTTTAAGTCATGTAGACCGAGAGCACTGGCGCCTATAAAAACATATTTGTTTTTAAATTCATCAGGATGGAGCGGCATGTTTTCCACTTCGCCTGCGTCCAACTTGGCTTTGGAGGCCAACACCGCGCTCATGGAATAACTCTCAAAAGGATATTGATTTACCAGCAATTCGCCTTGAGAACTCAACGGTATGGAACGTTGCATATCAGCTTGCATATCGTTCAACTCTAAAGGCGCTGTTGACAGGGCGCGGTAGTATTGGTCTTGGTATAGAAAAAACGGGGCCATTCGGCGCAATACACCATCGGCATCTTTTTCCACAGTAACCACGCCTACGCCGGCAGCGGCCTGGTGTAAGCCGTCAAAAGGTGCGAGGAAATTGTTATATACAGGGCTAGGTTCGTTCTGGTGGCTTAATGTTAATGACGGCTGTTGCACCCAGGCGGCGTTGAGTGAGGTGGCGCCGTGGCGGGAGAAATCAGCTGGCAATGGAAAAGCGGTCTGGGGTGCAATGCTGTCATCGGCCATAAACAACATGGCGTGATGGACTTTGCCGGCGTTGTAAGTTGCTTGTACCAAACGGGCGTCGCTGGCGTTAGCCTGATCACCGGTTTCGTTTTCTGAGAACAAGATGTCAAAAACGATGGCCTTGGCTTCTCCCAGGGCCAGAAAATCGATCACATCGGCAATTACTGACCGGGGCCATGGCCAACGGCCGACTATGGGATCCATCGCTTGTAGGGAAGCATCGTCGATCAAAATGATTTTGATGTCTTGCGGAGGTGTCTTATGCTGCCGAGCGAGCGTCAATTGCCAGTCATAGGCAATATATTCCAGACGTTGCAACACATTAAAATATTGAACGGCGCTGGCAATTGCAGCGACAAAAATCGTTATAAATAGCAGTGGTTGTAGGCGTTTTGCGACAAAGTTTTCCATACGCTCTTAAGTTCTTGAAGGTTGGTTGGGTTGAACATCAACTAGCTTGGCTATCAAAGCAATATAAATGCCAGCGATTTTGGGTGGGCTTATTAAAAATACGGTTGCAAAAGTAGGCTTTTGTTACTAATAGTGATATGGTTTAGAAAAGCCGCATATCCATTGGAAAACTATACAAATAACCATACCGATGGATGTCCATTACAAGGGTATTCAATGACAAGCTTCGTACAAAATCTTTCGTTCATGAACTCATTGCGGGCGAAAGTGAATATCACTGTTTTTGTTATATTTTTGTTCGTCTTGGTATTGGTTACCTCGTTTGCGGTTACCCATGAGCGGGAACGTCTGATGGAAGCCGCGGAAAAACAAGTCAAAGAACTGACCACGGTTTACTTTGACAGTCTAAACACCATGATGCTGACCGGCACCATGAAAGACCGAACCATATTGCGCAATAAAATGCGGGCGAGACGGGAAGTCGTGGAAGCCCGCGTGATCCGGGGCCAGCCGGTCATTGAGCAGTTCGGGCCGGGGTTTCCTGAAGAGCAACCTATTGATGAATTGGATAGACGCGCGTTGTTAGGCGAAGAAATCGTGCAAGTGGAAGAACGGCAAGGCCAACGGATTCTTACCGTGTTAACTCCTTTTAAAGCCACCGAAAACACCCGTAATGTTAACTGCCTGGAATGTCACAAAGTGGATTCCGGCGACATTAACGGCGCGGTGCGAATCAGTTACTCTCTGGATTTCATCGACACGGCAGTGCAAAAAGAACTATGGATCAGTGTAGCGTTTAACCTGGTGTTGTTCATGACCGGCATGATCTTAGTCAATTTGTTGCTAAAAACCTGGATCATCAATCCACTGACCCGATTAATTGGCGTGGTCAATAAACGCGCTCAAGGCGATACGCAGGCCAGAGCGTTTCTAACCACGAATGATGAAATTGGGGAATTGGGTAAATCCTTCAATACTATGGCGGATAACGTTAACGCCATTACGCAACGCGAGCACGATGCGGCCGAGGAGTTGCGCAATAACGTCGATCATCTATTACAAGTGGTCAGCCGGGTCACCGAAGGCGATTTCAGCAAGCGTATCTCCGTGGCTGGCGACGGCGCCATGGGGGAATTAGCCGCCAGCCTGCAAATAATGATTGATAATATCAGCGGTTCCATAGAAGAAAAACGCAAAGAAGTGGCGATTCTAGAGGAAAAAGTCGATCAAATTCTGAGTGTGGTGACCAAAGCGGCGGAGGGTGATTTAACTGGAGCGGTGCAAGTCAAAGGGGAAGACGCTATTGGCAAACTGGCCAGTGGCGTGCAACGCATGGTGGATAGTTTGAACACCTTGGTTTCACAAGTGCAGCGTTCGGGAATCCAAGTGACATCTTCCGCTACGGAAATCGCCGCTACCGCCAAGCAGCAGGAAGCCACGATCGCCGAACAGGCGGCGACCACCAACCAAATCGCAGCCACCGCCACGGAAATATCCGCGACCACTAAAGAGCTGGTATCCACTATGGATGAAGTGGCCGAAGCGGCCGAACGTACGCGAAATTCAGCCGCCACCGGCCAAGATAATCTGGAAACCATGGAAGTGACCATGCAACAAATTGTAGAAGCGGCGGGGTCTATTGCTTCCAAGTTTGAAATCCTCAACGACAAGGCGCTGAATATTAACAGTGTAGTGACTACAATTACGAAAGTGGCCGACCAGACCAACTTATTGTCGCTTAATGCCGCCATAGAAGCGGAGAAAGCCGGCGAATACGGCTTGGGCTTTGCCGTAGTAGCAACAGAGATTAGACGTTTGGCTGATCAGACAGCGGTAGCGACTCTGGACATCGAGCAAATGGTCAAAGAGATGCAGTCCGCAGTTTCCTCAGGGGTATTAAGTATGGAAAAATTCTCCGATCAAGTGAAACGCAGTGTCGCCGACGTCAGTCATGTAAGCGCACAATTGGCGCACATTATCGAAGAAGTGCAAAACATCACGCCGCGTTTCGAAAGTGTGCAACACGGCATGCACTTTCAGGCGCAAGGCGCCAGTCAAATCAAGCAAGCCATGACTCAATTAAGTGAATCGGCTCAGCAAACGGTGATATCCATCAAGCAGGCAAATTCCGCCATCGACTCGCTTAATGGCGCTGCCCATATGTTACAAGCGGCGGTATCGAAGTTTACGGTAAAAAAAGCGGGATGGAATTAATGTTATGCTGTTTTTGGTTTTTCGTATCGGACAAGAGCGCTATATCATCAAAGCCACCAATATCGCGGCGGTTATACCACTACTAAAAACGCACAAAATAACCGGAGTGCCCGACTATATTGCGGGTGTAATCAACTACAAAGGTCACACCATCCCTGTTGTGGATTTGTCCAAGCTGATAGCGGGAAAAAAAAGCAAACCCCGTTTAAGCACACGCATTGTATTAGTGGACTACGTAATCGCCGGTGAACGGTATAAAACTCTGGGTTTTATTGCCGAAAAAGCCACGGAGATCGTGAAGTTGCACACCAGTGATTTCTCGGTTCAAAACATAAGCAGCGATGTGGCGCCTTATCTTGGGTCTATTGCGAACGACTCGGAAGGTATGTTACAAAAAATCGATATTCACCAATTAATCGATCTTAAAATTCGAGATTATCTCGATTTTAAAGCAGCATAGATTTACCTCTCGCGGTTCATGGCTCTGGAAAAAATCATCAGCATCCTAAACGAGAAAATTGGGTTAAATCCCAGTTCAATCGGCACATCGAGCATTGAGCGGGCGATCAATCATAGAATCGCCAGCCGCAATTGCATCAACATCAGCGAATATTCCAAGCTACTGTTGCATGACGCCAAAGAAATTCGCGAACTTATCGAAGAAGTGGTGGTACCGGAAACCTGGTTTTTCCGTAACAAAATATCTTTTGAAGCTTTTGCACATCACGTGAAGAACGAACTGCTGCCAAAACACAACAAACGAAAACCCATTTGCATCTTAAGCGTTCCCTGCGCTACGGGTGAGGAGCCCTACTCGATGGCCATAGCCTTGCTCGAAGAGAATATAGATCCTCACGCCTTTCACATAGATGCTATAGACGTGAGCAAAAAAGCCATAGAACTGGCAAAAGACGCCCACTACGGAAAG
>Ga0209536_100010638_pt1 | contig 13543 bp, 15 predicted proteins | sample DeeMarSeWOR28_12_FD_187461 | JGI IMG/M metagenome (GOLD analysis project Ga0209536, IMG submission 187461) | Marine sediment microbial communities from White Oak River estuary, North Carolina - WOR-2-8_12 (SPAdes) (version 2) | ecosystem: Environmental > Aquatic > Marine > Intertidal zone >...
CGTATCCGATTGCACTTCACCCGGAAACCGTACCGGCCTGCCCTGCCCTTCCCCAGTTTTCGAACATGGTCGACCCACGCGTGAACCGAGCTTCCCGGACCCTCCGGCTTCGTCGAGAGCGGCCCCGATGATCCTTGCTCTCGGCTGGCTGGCCGCCTGCCTCATGGGCGGGGTGCTGGGGCTCCTCGGAGGCGGCGGGTCGATCCTGACCGTCCCGATCCTCGTGTACCTCTTCGGAATCGAGCCGGTCGCAGCGACCGGTTATTCCCTCTTCATCGTGGGCTGCGCGGCGCTGGTGGGTGGTGCCCAGTACCTCCGTCGTGGGGAAGTGGAGCTCGAAACCGCCTTCGTGTTCGGCGTACCCTCGATCCTCGGCGTCTACGCGTGCCGGCGCTGGGTCGTGCCTTCCCTTCCGGAGGTCTTCTTCTCCGGCAGCCCCTTCGCCCTCGAGAAGGGAACGGTCATCCTGGTCGCGTTCGCAGCGCTCATGCTGATGGCGTCGTATTCGATGATCCGCGGCCGGAAGCTGCCCGGGCGCACCGGTGAGCCGCCCGCTGCAGGTCGCCGTCTGTACCGCCTGGTCGGTCAGGGAGCACTCGTCGGCGTGCTGACGGGGTTCGTGGGCGCCGGCGGCGGCTTCCTCATCATCCCCGCTCTCGTGCTGCTCGCGGGTCTGCCCATGAAGACGGCCGTCGGCACGTCCCTGATCATCATCGCCATGAAGTCGCTGCTGGGCTTCCTGGGCGAGCTGCAGAGCAGCACCGGAGTGGACTGGCCCTTTCTGTTGGGCTTCACCGTCGTCGGCATCGCGGGAATGCTCGGGGGCACGACGCTCTCCAAGCGGATATCCAACGAAAAGCTCAAGCCCGCGTTCGGCTGGTTCGTCTTCGCGATGGGTGCGTGGATGCTCGTCCGGGAGATGATGGGGCCGTAGTGGTACGGGCCTCCTGGTGAGCTAGCGAGTCCCGTGCGTGGCACCATGGGGTCGGCAGCTGTCAGGGGTGCCCCCCTCTCCTTGCGCGTCCCGTGCTGCGCCTAAGAAGTTGGCTCCTCACCGAGGAGTGCGCGGATGCATCCGATTCCGAGCGGTCTTCGGATCCGCCCCGTTGCTCAGGGCCGGAGGCGAAACGATGACGGCCACTCGGCAGAAGAAGTCCTGGGCTGGTCGCATAGGAGGTAGCACGGCATGTCCTCTCTTCTGAGGTTCATCTCGCAGCGGCAGATCGGCGAATGGGCCATCGCGTACCTGGCCGGGTCCTGGCTCACGCTGCAGGTACTTCAGCTCCTCTGGGAAGTGTTCGAGTGGCCGCTGGCGCCGCTCCGCTTGCTGATTGGTCTGGTCGCGCTGGGCTTTCCCGTGGTGCTTGCTCTTGCATTGCGCAGGAGGCCGGCCCTGGTCGCCGCGGAAGACGACTACCGAGTCGCAGCCGGAGGCCGTCGCGCGGGACGCCTTGGAATGTTCGCGTTGGTCGCTATCGGGCTCGTGCTCGGACTCGGCTGGACCGTGCAGAGGGCTGTTTCCAGAACCTGGGCCCGAGGAGAGGCCGTGTTGGAGGCCCGTCGACTGGCAGATGACGGCGATGTCTGGGCAGCGGTGCAGGTCGCCTCGCGGGCGCGAGGAATCGTGGGTGAACACCCCCCGCTCATTGAGCTGCTGGAGCAGATCTCGGTAACCCCGGAGATCCTCTCCGAGCCATCGGGGGCGACCGTCTGGGTGCGGGCCTATGGACCGAGCGACGCCGAGTGGCGGAAGCTCGGCGTGACACCCATCACGAACGTCCGTCTCCCGACGCTGATAGCCATGTGGAGATTCGAGCGGTCGGGCTTCGAAGACGTCGAGCTCGTGGCCCCGTCGACGTGGAGATTCCCCGGTACCGTCAGACTCCCGTCAGAAGGCGCGGTGCCCGACGGAATGGTTCGGGTGCCCTCCGGGACGTCCCGGCCGTTCATCACCACGATCGGGCCGCAGGCGCGGCTGCGGCACAGCGACTTCTACATCGGCAGGTACGAGGTCACGAACTCGGAGTACCTCGAGTTCGTCGAGGCGGGCGGCTACGAGCGTGAGGAGCTCTGGACGGAGCCCTTCGTCGAGGGCGGTGTCCAGCTCAGCTGGAGCGACGCGATTAAGCGCTTCACCGATGCTACCGGCCGTCCCGGGCCGGCGGACTGGGAGCTCGGTCGCCCGAAGGAGGGGCAGGAGTCGCTTCCAGTGGCCGGCGTGAGCTGGTACGAGGCGGCAGCCTATGCCGAGTTTCGAGGCATGAAGCTGCCCACGTTGTGGCACTGGTTCGCCGCGGCCGGGACGATGGCCGCTGGAAGTGTCATTCCGGCGAGCAACTTCGGCGGGGATGGTCCGGCACCCGCTGGGACGTACCAGGGAATGACCGGGTGGGGGGCGTACGACATGGCGGGCAACGTCCGCGAGTGGGTGTACAACGCAGACAGCGAGCGCCGATACGCGATGGGCGGGGCGTGGAACGATCCGACGTACTTCTTCAGCACCTCGAACGTGCAGTCCGCGTGGGATCGCCGTGCCACCAACGGCATTCGGCTGGCCGGCTACGAGCGGGGAGACGGCTACGACGAGCGAATGGAGATCGACGTCCCGGTCATCACTCGCGACTACCTCACCGAGGAGCCGGTGTCGGATGAGGTCTTCAGGGTGTATGCAGCCCAGTTCGACTACGATGCGACTCCGCTGGACGCACGACTGGAAGCGACGTCGGAGGCGAAGTACGGCACAGTCGAGCATGTCTCGTTCGAGGGGGTCGGGCGCGGCCGCATCCACGGGTACCTCTACCTGCCTCACGACGCACAGCCGCCCTATCAGCCGGTGATCCTGTTTCCCGGGTCGGACGCGTCGAACTTCATGCCCGATCCGGGGCCCGACGACGTGATGCCCGAGTTCTTCCCCGCCGCCGGTAGGGCGGTCTTCTTTCCCGTGTTATGGGACATGTATTCGCGGGTGGATCCCGACCGGGAAGCGCGCGGGACCTGGCCGAGCGAGACGCGGGGCTACGTGGACCGGATGCGGATCTGGGTCTCCGAATTCCGAAGGTCACTCGACTATCTCGAGAGTCGAGACGACATCGACACCGATCGGATCGGCTACTTCGGGACGAGCTGGGGCGGCCGAATGGCTGCGATCATCCCGGCCGTGGAGCCGCGGCTGAAGGCCGTGATCGCGATCTCAGGAGGTCTGGCGTCCGGAAGGGCCCTGCCCGAGGTCGATCAGATCAACTACGTGACGCGAGTCACGACCCCGATCCTGATGTTGAACGGGCAGGTAGATCCCATCGAGCCGTACCACTCCGCGCAGGTCCCGATGTATCGGATGCTGGGAACCGATGAGACCTCCAAGCGGCACATCTCCTATCCGGGTGCCGGCCACAGGGTGCCCCGGAACGAGATGATACGCGAGAGTCTCGACTGGCTGGACCAGGTCCTCGGCCCGGTGCGGTAGCGGCACACCCGTAGGTCCCGTCAGCACACCGTAGACCTATTCGACCCCACCCACCGTATACCGCCTGCCGGCGTGTCGCAGTCGGATCAGGGTCAGGCTGATTGCGCCGAGCGCCGTCAGAGCTGTCAGAACGATCTTGGTTCGATCCAGGACGGGCTGCACGTGGACGCCGTCAGGGTCGATCGTGACAACTGCCACCGGACGTCCCGAAGCCTGGCCACCGCCGCCTCCGCCTCCGCCCGCTCCCCCCTCGCCGCGATCGCGCCGCCCCCGGCCCCACCACGCCAGTCGAGTGCCCGTGGAGAGCCCATAGCCGAACCCCATCCCCGTCTGGATCTCCGCCGCGGTGATGATCGTTCTGTCGCCGTCCACCACGGGCTCACTGTACACCTTGTCCGCGCTCGCCACGGATACCAGCTCTGCGAGGACCGTCGCCGCTCGCTCGTGGGCTTTGTCCGTGGTCTCTACGGCATAGTCGCGTCCCTCAGTCATTCGACTTCCTCCTCCGTCGGTCCTTCGCGATCCACGCCGCGATGAGGGCGGATGCGCCGACCCTCATCGCCCAGAGGATCCGATCGTTGAGGTTCTCGATGGGGATCCGTTCGGTCCTTCCATCCCGCTCGACGAGTACGGCTGCGGGTCCGCTCCATGCGGAACCGCCGGCCGGCCACCGGACGACGAGGGACCTCGCGACGGGAGTGATCGTGCTGTCCCCGATGCTCATCGGACTCCCCCGGGCCTCTCGCCATTCGATCATGGGTCCAGCATGCATCGTGTCACCTCCCCAAGCGGTGATTTCGTCGAACGAGTCGGGCGTCACCGCCCGCTCCGTGCGCTCGCACCAGCCGCGAGTCGCCGTCTTCTAAGGCTGGGGCCGCCGCCGCGAGGCGTCTGTCGGGCAGCCGCTGATACCGGCGTGGGAGGTGCCGCCAGCGACGCCGGTGGGCGTCCCTCGGGGCAGCACCCTACGGTCAGTGCAGGCCTGGGCCTGACAGACCGCCGAACCGACCTCGGCTAGCCTGGAACAGGGTTCGGCACAGGTGTGCCGAGCTCCGGTGAACACGACGCTTCTCAGCGGATGGGCAGGTTGCCGTGACGACCTTCAGATCGACGGGCTGGCCCCTGGTAGCTGGTGTGTGACCGGGCAGTGGGGCGCTGAGCGCGCAGGAAACGGAGATCCCGGAGAGATCGCGATGGGGTATGGAGGACTCGAGCTCGGGTACGTCCATCGTCCGGATAAGCTGAATACACGTCTCTCTCGGTTCGGGAACTTCTAGCACGGAGGAACCACATGGCCGAAGACCATCCGAACATCGCGCTATTGAAACGGCTCGATCCGCATGACGTGGCGGCCTCGACCGACCTGTTCGCCGAGGACGCCGTCCTTCACTACTTCAATCCCAATCTGCCGCAGCTGCAGGGCGACCATGTGGGGCCTGAGGGCATCCGTGCCTTCTTCCAGTCCCTCGCCGAGCTGTCCGGCGGAACGTTCGAGATCGAACCCGTCTCGGTGACGCCCGTCGGCAACGAGCTGGTCGTCGTCCAGTCGCGAAACACTCTGACCCTCGGGGAACGCGCGGTCACCGTCCACGTGGTGGTCGTCTGGCGCTTCGTGGATGGCCGCATCGTCGAAGTCTGGGACATCGTTCCGGGAAGGTGAGTTGCGGCGATGGTTTCTCAGCAAGCCCGTCTCCACGGCCGTCACCGCGTCGCCGCCTTCCTATATGCCGCTACGGCCTTCGCCAGCTTGGTGCTTGGCGTCATCTATTTGTTTCGCGATTCGTTCATGCCGTATCATGCGGCCGCCTTGGGCCAGGGTTGGGGCGAGCTCGACCCTGCGACCCAGGTGCTTATCAAGGCCCTCATGGAAGTTGCGGCCGGCGGCTGGCTGGCACTCGCAACGCTGGTCCTGCTGCTCGTCGCGTTTCCGATTCGGCGCGGTGAGCGCTGGGCACGACTCGCTGCCCCAGCAGCTCTCCTGCTCTTCTACGTCCCCACACTGCTTGCCACTCTGAGCGTGCTCCAGGAGACACCCGCTTCACCACCTTGGCGCTTCAATCTCGTGGCGTGTCTATGCTCGGTCGTCGGCCTTCTCCTGGACGCACCCTGGCGTTCGGGTCGCGACGTCGGGCGGCGCGTGGTCTCGACCTGATGTCGGACGAGCTGCACGTAGATCGTGGCGCGCCCTCGACGCAGCGCGTCGTCGCGGTCTCGCTGGCAGTCGACCTCCTCGACATCGTCTCCAATTTGATTGTCGCAATGCTGACCGGGAGCGCCGTCATCTTCGCCGAGATGGCGCAGGGCATCGCGGACGCCATCGGCTCACTCCTCCTCGTAGTGGGAGAACGGCGCTCACGGCTCCCCGGAGACGAGCGATATCCGGCGGGGCATACGCGAGAGGTGTTCTTCTGGGCCCTCCTCTCGTCGTTGACGATGCTCGTCATCGGGAGCGGACTGTCGTTCTGGAGAGGGTACGCGCAGCTGGTGCGCCTGGAACCACTCGATCGGCCCGGCCTCGCGCTGGCGATCCTCGTCGTTTCGGTCTCGACGAACGGATATGCGGTGAGCCAGAGCTATCGACGGCTGCAGGCATCCGGACTCTCCCTGCGGCAGGCGTTCCGGGAAGAGAGCCAGCCGCTCGTGAAGACGGCCTTTCTCCAGGACAGCCTGGGAACGGCCTCGGCCGTGGTGGGCCTACTCTCCCTGCTGCTTTACGCTGCGGTGGGATCCGCCCCGCTCTTCGACGCCCTGGGCGCGCTCACGATCGCCGGCATGATGGTGGCCTTCGCCGTCGTCCTGATCGTGCAGGCGCACCATCTGATCACGGGGCGAGCCGTTCCCAGGCGCGTTCTGACCTCGATTCGTGAAGCCGTCCTCTCGGTTCCCGAGGTGGAGGCCGCCAACTCGCTCACCGCGACCTTCGCGGGGAGCACGAACGTCACGGTCGACCTCGACCTGGACCTCCGGGAGGACCTGACGACCGCCGAGATCGAGGAGGTGCTGGACCGCGTGCGACACGCGATCACCGACCGCCGACCCGAGGTGAAGCATCTCCGGGTCGATCTCAACTCACCGCCTGCCCCCCCGCTCCGCACCGAGAGGGACCACCGATGATCCCGCAGGAGCTGCTCGCAGTCGACGCAACCCGTGCGCTGCAACCGGACATGCTCGTACGGTACGGGATCCAGGTGCTTCTCCTCTGTGCCTCCGGCTTCTTCTCGGGATCGGAGACAGCCCTCTTCTCCCTCTCGCATGCGGATCTCCGGCAGCTCCGCCGGGAACGGCACCGGCATGCGCAGACCCTCCACGGCCTTCTGGACGAGCCTCGAAAGCTCATCGTCTCGATCCTGTGCGGGAACGAGATCGTGAACATCGCAGCCGTCGCGAACATGACCGGCATCCTCATTGCGCTCTTCGGGACGGCCCGAGCCGGCTGGATCAGTGTCTTGGTCATGCTGCCGCTCCTCCTCCTGGTAGGCGAGGTGACGCCCAAGACCATCGCGGTCAGCGATCCGCGTCGCGTGGCGAGCGACATCGTCGCAGGCCCGATGCAGCAGTGGGTGCGACTCGTGGCGCCACTCCGCTGGCTGGTGCGCTGGGTTTCGGATCGCGTGACCACGCGCCTGGTCGGCCCCCACCGCGCCCCCGACAACATCCTCCAGGTCGACGAGTTCCAGAGCTTCGTCGAAGACGTCGCTGAGCAGGGAACGCTCAGCGCCACCGCCCACGCGCTCATCAACAATCTGCTCGCAGCCGGTGCCACGGAGATCGTGACGATCATGACGCCGCGGAGTCGGACCGTCTTCCTCGACGCGGACCAGCCTGTCTCGGAGCTCGTGCAGCGTTTCAAGCAGCTCCGTCACCCCAGGGTGCCGGTCTACCGGAGAGACCGGGACAATCTCGTGGGATTCCTCCATGTCGAAGACGTTCTGCGGCTGCATCTCGACGGCGTAGATCCCGTGACACTGCAGGTCGAGGATCTCGTGCACCCCCCAGTCGTCGTCCCTCTGACGAAGAAGGTCGACGAGATGTTCGACTTCTTCCGGGTCAACCGCGCGCACGCCGCCGCGGTTCTCAACGAGTTCGGAGGCGTGGCCGGCTTCATCACGTTGGACGATGTCCTGCGCATGATCTTCGGCGATCTCGTCGGGGGAGCGGCAGTGGAGGCGAGGTTCGAGCAGATCGCGCCCGAGGTGTTCGAGGTGCCGGGGGATATGAAGCTCTCCGACCTCGAGCGTCTGACCACGCTCGGCCTGGACGATCCCCGCATGACGACAATCGGCGGCGTGGCGTTCCGCCATCTCGACCGCCTCCCTCGCGTCGGTGACCGGGTCGTCGCCGAAGACGTGACGATCGAGGTGCTGGAGATGGAGGCAAATCGCATCAGCAGGGTTCGACTCACGAAGGGCACGGAGGAGACTGGCGAGGCACCGCTCGAAGCTGATCGGGAGCAGGTCCCCGGAGTGGAGGGCTCACCGTGACGATCGTTTGGACGGTCCCCGTTCTCTCCCTCTTCCTCTTCCTCAAGGGATTCTTCTCCGGCTCGGAGATCGCGCTGGTCAGTGCCGACAAGCTCAAGCTCCGGCATCGGGCGAAGCAGGAGCACCGCGGCGCGAAGCTCGTCACCGAGACCATGCGCCATCCCGAGCGGATGCTCGCGACGACTCTGGTCGGCACGAATATCTCCACCGTCGTGTTGACGACGCTCGCGACGTTGTCGATGGCGAGGCTCTTCGGTCCGGAGCTCGCCGACCTCTACGCGGTGATCGTGTTCACACCGATCCTGCTCATCCTCGGGGAGATCGTCCCCAAGAGTGTCTTTCAGCAAAAGGCCGATGCGATCGCGCCGGCCGCGATCTTCCCACTCCGCTGGTTCTCCTGGATCTTCTGGCCGATCGTCCTCGTCTTCTCCACCGTCGCCCGCGCCGCGGCGGCGCGCGTCGGACGCCGCCACTCGGCTGGTCACCTCTTCCCCGCCCGCGACCAGCTCCGGCACATCATGGACATGGCCGAGCGGGCCTCGGAGGCGCAGGTCTTCGATCGCTTTCGGATCGAACGTGCGATCCGCTTCGCCGACACCACCGTGGGGCAGGAAATGACCCCGGTCGGCGAGATCATCGGTGTCGACGTCGGCGCCACGACCCGTGAGGCGATGGCGATCGTGCGCCGGACGGGCTACAGCCATCTTCCCGTCTTCGAGGGGCACGTGGGCAACATCGTCGGAATCCTGACGCTCACGATCTGGGATCTCCTCGCTCCCGAGACGCCTGGCCGGCCACTCTCCGACTTCGTTCGCCCCCCTCACTACCTCTCCCCCCTCCAACCACTCGACGAGGTCCGTCGCCTGCTCCGGGAGCGGGAGGACCAACTGGCGATCGTCGTGGACGAGTTCGGCTCGGCCGTCGGGATGATCACCCTATCGGACGTAATGGCCGCCGTCGTGGGCGAGATCGAGACGGGCCTGGAGTTCGAGGGTCTCGTCCGGCGTCCGGCCCCGCGCTGGGAGCGTATCGGAGAGGACGCCTATCGACTCGACGGCCGACTGCCGATGTCCGAGCTCAACGACCTCCTGGGCCTCCATCTGCCCTCCGCCGACTTTCACACGGTGGGTGGAATGGTCATGTCCCACCTCCGCCACCTGGCGGCCCCCGGTGAATCGTTCGTGGAGTGGGGGCTCCGCTTCACGGTGGAGGACGCCACCGAACGGACCATCCTCAGGGTCCGGGTCGAGCGCGAGACACCCTAGGTCCGAAGTCGTCCTGACCGCACGGGTCGAGTGGGCCAGGTGCAGGTCGTGTCGCAGACGGTCACGGTTCCCGAAAGGGCGCGGCGACGCCTATCCCGACGGGGCATACTCCAGCGAGAAGCCATACGCCCAGGGGCTGAGAGGCTTGGAGACTCTCATCCAGCCAGCATCATCGTCTTCGAGCACTCGAACCACCACCACGGTTGCGTCCCGCTCGGGGTGAACTCGGCGTGCGCGAACCACGATCTCGGTTGCGATCGCTCTCGGGTTGAGTCCGCCGAGGCGCATCATCAGCGCGCGATCCTCGACCACGTCGCCGGCTCCGTCCGTGCAGAGCAGGAACATGTCCGTCTCCAACAGATCGACCGAGAAGACTTCGACCGGAGCGTCGGCATAGACCTCGGCCGAACTGGACCCGACGGCGACAGTAAGCTCGTGATCGGAGGTCAACTGATGTAGCTCACCTTCTCGCATCAGGTAGAGGCGGCTATCACCGACATGGCAGACGAAGGCCCTCTCGTGGTCGGCGAGAAGCATCGTCACCGCTGCCGTCATCCCACGGAGCGCGTCGTCCGACACCGACGCGGCGATGATCCGTGCCATCGCGTGGCGCATCGCCTCGTGAACGGCACGCCTGGAAGGGAACGTCGAGAGGATCGCTCCGATCCCCGTCGGCTGGTGGCTCTCGATGTACTCCTCGAGCGAGGCGACCGCGATCCGGGCCGCCACCTCACCCGCGGCCGTACTGCTCGTGCCATCCGCGACCACGTAGAGACCGAGACCGTCACTGACGAGGTACACGTCCTCGTTCACCGGCGACTGGTTGGATGGCGTCGACGCCGCTCCGCCTTCAGTAGACATACTCTGATGACTCGGCCCGGAAGCCCCTGAGGGCAGGAGTGCCGTCGCTCTCCTCAGCCGAAAAGCGCCCCACCGCTTCGTGCAGCACGGTCGAATTCTCGATAGTCACAAGTCAGCTCCTCGCCGATCTCGATGGTGCGGAGGGTGATCGTGAAGCGGGGGTCGGAGTCCGAGCAGTTCGGCGCCTCGGCGTGGTTCATGAACTTGGCGTTGTCCCCGCACAGCACGTAGGTCCCCGCATCATCCAGGTAGACGTAGTGGCCGAGCCGACTGCGGTAGGGCTCGGGGAAGGCGTCCAACTCCGCCGGCGTGAGCAGCCAGTCCACGCCTTCCGTGAACTCCCAGATTCTCGTTCCCTCCTGGAGCCGCTGGGCAGAAAAAACCCCGACGCCGGAGATCCGGCTCGGGGCGATGTACGTCGATACGCGAAGCATCTCGGATTCGAGCTTCTGCCCCACCCCCCGAAGCGCCCGGGGTCGGAACAGCGAGGCCATTCGACCTCGGTCATTCGCAGGGGGCGGGCGCGGGGGCGCTCCAACGGTCCCGCCGTCGCCCGAGCCTCGGACGATCGGGACGAAATATCGCGACTCCCGGACGGACGCAGAAGGGGATCGGCACCGTCGCTCTCTCGTCGAGCACGACCAGTTCGCCACTCTTCCCGACCGTGATCGACCCGGCCGCGAGCGGATTCATCGAGCTGACGGACCGGTCTCTCCCAGCGGCGGGGATGGCCCCGGTCTCATGAGTGTTTGACTTTCGTCGGCGCTCCCGCGAACTCTCAGAAGTTGCCACGTCACGCGGCCAGTCGAGGTGTCAGGGCGGAGATCTCGTTTCTTCGGGATCCCCGCCTTTCGTGTTTGTGGACCGGTTTCATGACCCACGGGCAGCTGCGCTGCGGCCGACGGCGGCGTCGGGCATTGTTGCGCAGGAGCGCCATGAAACCGCGACACGTGATGCGGACCGTCCGCTATTCCAAGGGGTGGAAGCGCGGATCCACCGGCATCGAAAGCACCGGAGTGATTATCCGGCGGGAAGGCCAGGCCATTCCCGCGACCTTCGTTCGACCCGCCCGAGCGCGTCGACGGCTCCCCTGCTGGATCGCCATCGGTGGAGTGTCGCTGAAGGGACGGTTCCACCCCCAACTCGTCCGGTTCGCGGAGGCACTCGCCTCGACGGGCGCCGGCGTTCTCGTGCCAGGACTCCCGGAGTGGCGCCGCCTCTCGGTGTGTCCTCGCGTCATCCTTCCGACGGTCCGAGCGTCGGTCGAATATCTGAACAGCCGCGCGGACGTGCTGCCCGGCGGCTTCGGCGTGATCGGCTTCTCGTTCGGCGCCGTGGGGGCAGTGCTCGCCGCCTCTGACGAAGAGGTCGTCGAACACGTCCGCGGCGCCGTCGTCTTCGGTGGGTACTGCTGCTTGTCTCGCACGGTGGACTGCATGCTCACCGGTGACCACGAGTGGAAAAACCGCCGTCACCGACTGCAGCCGGACCCCTACGGTCGGTGGGTGGTCGCAAGCAACTATCTCACCCGGGTACCGGGATACGAGGACGCCACGGACGTGGCCGAGGCCGTGAACCGGCTCGCGACGGAAGCCAGCTCGCGAAGGGTATCGGCGTGGGAGCCCTATCACGACCCGATGATCACCTCACTGCGAAGGAGCATCGCGCCAAGGCGTCGCCCTCTTTTCGACATTCTTGCGACCCCAACCACCGATCCGCGCCCCCATCCCCAAGAGTGCGCTGCGTTCGCCAAGGCCCTCACAGACACCTGCCGTGCCGTGGAGCCCCTGCTGGATCCGCTCGGCAGTCTGCCTCGAGTCCGAGTGCCGACGCAGGTCATTCACGGGCGGGGTGATCGTCTGGTCCCGTTTACCGAGGGCATGCGGCTCATGGAACGGCTGCCGACGACCTTGCAGAGGGGGGTGACCGTGACAGGAATGTTCAACCACAGCAAGGACCATGTGCCGTCCAGTCCGATCGAACACGCCTACGAGGCGACCCTCCTGCTCCGCGCCCTCCATCGACTCGTCAACACCATCTAATCAGGAAACCCCATGATTCCCAAGAACACGTCGCGCGTCGCGCGAGAGCTACTCAGGATCTCGTCGCATGCCAGAGAGGGGTGGGAGGTGAGCGAGCGAACACCCCCGGTCGGCACTGAGGTCCTCTCCGTCGAAGGGCTGGCAACCGTCGTTCGTGTGCTCGGCAGAGTCTCGGACGGAAGCCGACTCCTCGAGCTGCAGATCGTGGATCGCGACGGACCGTCCTTCTTCGCGGCCTCGTCGAACGTGCTCCAAGAGCAGGCCTCCGGCTCTTGAGCAGCGCACTCCAGTCAGCCGACTCGGACGACCTCCTGAGCAGACGCCTCGACGCCCTGTGCGAGGAAGGCCGCGACTTCTGGCACGAATTCGACGCGCGCGTCCGACAGGACCGATGGCACCCCTTCGTCGCCGCCGACTACGACCGGGTTCGAACGGTGCTTCTTTCGCTACGCGAGCCGGGACGTCGCTTCCTCGAGTGGGGCTCCGCGAGCGGCGTGATCACGATCATGGCGGACCTGATGGGATTCGACGCCTGCGGCATCGAGATCGATGCCGACCTGGTGCAGTCGGCGCGGGAACTGGCCGCGCGCACCGGTTCGAACGCACGCTTCGCCACCGGGAGCTTCATCCCGATGGGATGGCAGTGGAGCCCACCGGACGGCGACGGGCGCACCGCGACCATCGGGCAGGGTCCGTCCGGTTACTTGAAGCTCGGGCGCGCGCTCGACGAGTTCGACATCGTGTTCGGGTTCCCGTGGTCGGGCGAGGAGCCCCTGATGCGAGATCTGATGCGCTGCCATGGCCACAGCGAAGCCTTGCTGATGCTGTACACTGTGGAGGGCGGCGTCAGGGTCTACCGACAAGGTGTTGAGGTCGCGCTGGATGGCTGCCACGGTTGACCACCGGCGCATTGCCTGCGCTCCCTGGAGAAGCGCGAGCGGACGCCTGTTGGCTATCGCCTTCCTCTGTCTCCTGTTCGATGAATGCCAATATTTCAGCCGTCAGCTTGTAAGCGGATTTTGGGCCAGGACGTCTTCTTGCAAGACCCGTTATCCCCCCCTGTTTAAACTGTGCCTGCGCCTGATAAAATGCCGGCCGGGAAAATCCAAAGGCTTCAGCTGCTTCTTTTACCGAGCGGCCTTCCTTGTCGACGGCTCGCAACATCTCATACTTGACCTGAATAAGATCACGAGGATCAAAAAAATCGAGCATAGAATCTAAGAACGATTCCTCTGTGACCTTCTCCGGATGTGGATTAAAAGCACCGTATTGTTTCAACCGCTCAGGCTTATCATCATCTGATGGCTTGGCTTGTGCCATTCTCTTCTCTCCTTTGATAATTATGCCGCAACACGACCGACCCACTGTTTATAGAATTATGCCGCATACGGCCAGAAGAGGCAAGAAGAATCTCTAGAAAATACATCAAAA
>Ga0209536_100010639_pt1 | contig 13541 bp, 11 predicted proteins | sample DeeMarSeWOR28_12_FD_187461 | JGI IMG/M metagenome (GOLD analysis project Ga0209536, IMG submission 187461) | Marine sediment microbial communities from White Oak River estuary, North Carolina - WOR-2-8_12 (SPAdes) (version 2) | ecosystem: Environmental > Aquatic > Marine > Intertidal zone >...
TTTTCACCTTGACATAGGTACCCAGGGGCAGGGTCCGATGGGCGGCTGTGAACTTTTCCATGTCGTAGATCTCGCCGCTGGACGTTTCCCGCCCATGGAACTGGGTTCCGTACCACGAGGCCATACCCCGCTGAACGTAACCCCTGGATGTCCCCATGACCCGATAGGTCTGCCCCATGACGCTGTAGATCTGGCCGCCAGGAGGAGGGGACGGCTCAGGGCGCCGGCCGCGGGGCGCAGTGGAGCAGCCCAGGAAGGCCATTGCGATAACAGGACACAATAAACGGAATATTCTTTTCATGAGCAACATTCCTATGAAGCTGGAACCTTCATCCCGGGTCTGGCAGCTGGACCTGCCAACCGAATCCCGCCACGTTGAACATTAAACGTTAAACATTGAACCCGGGATGAAACGGGACCGGGCCGCGGACCCTGTCCAGGTCCAGAAAAGGTCCCGCACCTATTCCACCACCGTCACCTTCTCCAGCACGACATGTTCGGCAGGCACATCCTGGAACCCCCTGGAGTTGCCGGTCTTGACCTTCCCTATCTTATCCACGACATCCAGCCCCTCCACCACTTTTCCGAAAACGGCATAACCAAAACCGGCCGGGGTTTCGTTCTTGTGATCGAGGAATCCATTGTCCACAAGATTTATGAAGAACTGGGCCGTGGCACTGTCCACCACTGAAGTGCGGGCCATGGCAAGCGTCCCCCTGACATTCTTCAGCCCGTTTCCAGCCTCGTTCTTGATGGGCGGCCGGGTGTCCTTCATCTCCATTTTGGCATCAAAACCCCCACCCTGGATCATGAACCCGTCGATCACTCTGTGGAAGATGGTGCCGTCATAAAAACCATCACGCACATAATCGAGGATATTCTGAACTGTGACGGGGGCTTTTTCGCTATCCAGTTCAGCCACAATGACCCCCTGTGACGTCTCTATCCTGATCTTCGTCATCTTGTCTCCCTTCGCTGGAGGCACGGCCTTTTGCTCCACTGCTCCGGTAAGGTTTACTTCCGCTTTCAGGGACCTCGTACCAAGCCCGTAGGGATAGTCCCTGAGAAATTCCCAGTACACCATTTTCCCCTTTCCGGGAGCGATGGACTTGCCGACATCGCCAGAAACAGACTTACTGGACGTCTTGAGCGGCTTTTTGTCATCGGAAAAAACGACCCCTACATCCACCGGTTGATCGCCCGGAATGTCAAAGACCACCGCCGCCCTGCTGCCTTCGATGCGAACCTGAACGTTCTGTGCCTCCGCCGCGAACAGGTCCGTTGGAGCCATGAAAAACAATGCCAGCAGAAGGCTCGTGACTGTAAATTCGAGGTAAGAGTTTTTTTTCATGAGTTGTAACCTTTCGATTAATTTTAAAAAATTGAAAAGTTAAAAGTAAATGCCCGGGAGCCTACCCGTTCACTGTTCACCGTTCACTGGCTGCGACCGCTTCACGGCCGCAACCTTGGCTTTCACAAGATCGTAAATCACACGGTTGACCGGCACGGGGAGGTCCAGGGCCTCAGCCCTCCTGATCACCTGCCCTGTGATGGCATCGATCTCCGTCGCCCTTCCCCGTTCAAGATCCTGGAGCATGGAACTCAGATGGGATTCGGTGGCGGGCAGGAGTCTGCTGAAGAAAAGTTCCAGGTATTCACCGGATGTATCCCACGGCAGATCCGTTTCCCCGGAAGCGACTGCGAAAGCTTCTTCAGTGAGGCTGATCAGCAGACGCCTTGCGTTTTCCTGCCTGCCGAGTTCGCCGTAGGGAACTTCAAGCAGGGCCGACAGAGGGTTGAGTCCCACATTGTAGAGCACCTTGCCCCAGAGAGCCGCCTCGATATTTTTCTCCACTGCCGTCTCGATCCCGCTCAGCGTCAGCACCCGGGCAAGCTCTCCGCCCGCTTTCATTCCCTCCTTTTCCGCGGCCGGATCCTCAGCCGGACCACCGATGAGAACCTTGTCGGCCCACACGGAGACGTGAATATGCCCCGGCTCCGTCATTTGGGCGCCAAAGATCACTCTTCCCCCGAAGCTTCTCTCACGCCCGAAAACCTCGCGGATCAACTCCAGGTTCCCAAGGCCGTTCTGAAGAGATACCACCAGGGTCTTATCCCCCACCAGGCCGCTTCGTGCCAGCCTCCGCACCGTATCATCCGTGTCGCTGGATTTCACGCTGACAAAGACCGCCGTCACGGCGGGCTTACGCTCCAGACCGGCAAGATCGGTGAAAGCCCTGAGATCCCTGATCACGTGGTTGCCGAGAAGCCCGTCGATGACCAGGCCTTTCCTGACGATGGCATCCATGTGGGGGCTTCTCCCCACCAGATCGACCTGGTGCCCGGCCGCTGCCAGCATTCCTCCGAATACAGAGCCGATGGCGCCGGCGCCGTAGATCAGATAGCGGCCCATGAAACTCCTCGAAGTGAAACCTCGTTATAGCCAACAGTGCCGCTATCTGAGGAAACGGTGAGCCGGGGAATGGGGGAATCGGGGACAGAACGGAATAAGATCCTATCTCCGTTTCTCCGTTTCTCCGTTTCTCCGTTTTGACCTTTCATTTCTTTTCTGTCAGCTTCTTCCACATCTCCTCCGCCGCCTCCTTACTCCCGGATGCACGCTCTTCCTGCGTGCTGCGTTCTGCGTTCTGCGCTCTGACAGAAAACCAGTCACAGAAGTTCATGCCCTCCGGATCACGTATCTTCTCGGCAGCCGGCTCGGTGCACTGACCGTTCACCAGAAATTCACAGTTAACGCAGGAGTGAAGCCAGGCTTCGCAGGAGGGACAGATGTCCCTGAAACCCACACGACCGGGAAGCTCTACAGTGTTCCCGCATGCAGCGCACGCTATCATCGCTTTCGGCTCCCCAACTCCTTTAGAACTTCATCGGAATTTCGCACCGACTTTTTTACCCACTCCTCCAGTATCCTCCCGGCCTCCCCGGGGGGCATTCTTTCCAGTTCCTCACCTGCTTCGACCTTATACCGCAATACATGATGGATTACGATACCAGCCGCGACGGAAACGTTAAGGCTCTGGGAGAAGCCGGACATGGGGATCACAAAAAAGCCGTCCACCAGCTCGAGGACTTCCGGGTTGGCCCCTTTCAGCTCATTGGAAAACACCAGAGCCACCCTGTCTGAGAAATCGGTCTTTTCCAGGGTCACAGCGCTTTTGCTGAAGGCACCGGCCAGGATCCTGAACCCCTTTCCCTTGAGTTCCTTCAGGCATGTGGGAACATCGTCGTGACGATGAATGGTAAGCCACTTGTGGCAGCCCTGGGTCACAGTTTTGAAAACCTTACCCTCCCCGGGCTGGGGGATCACGTGTACATTCTGGATGCCGAAGGATTCACAGGTCCTCAGGATGGCGCTGATGTTGTAATCCTTGTGCAGGTTCTCGAGGACCAGCGTCACCGAGAGAATACGGTTTTTCAGCACCTCTCTGAGTCGCTCGAGGCGCTGGGGCAAAAGATAATTTTCCAGTAGGTCCTGATCAGACATTATGTATTCTGTTATTCGTGATTCGTGATTCGAAAACCATGAATAGACTTAAAAAATGGTGACTGTCCAATAACAAATCACGATTCACAAGTCACGGCAGTTCACCACCTCATCACCACCAGATCCCCCATGACGGCTCCCAGGTGATCCGCCGCCACGGGGCACTTCACCGTGAAGAGCATGAAGATCCGTCCGTCTGGCGAAAGCTCGGTCAGGGTTTCGAAGTTTCCCTGGCCCTTGGAGATTATCAGGTCGGCATTTTGAAAGATATCACGGAAGGTATCGGAGCAGTCCTCGAGCACCACTCCTGGCATTCTGGAACCGCTGCTCACCAGGAGCGCCTCCTCTTCGACACCTGCAAGTCTTGCATCTTTGACCGTAGCGTCGTTGATAATGGGCGTTTCCCTGGCGGCATAGACCACCTCGGCCGGGCGGAGCAATTTAAGGAGGGGCCGGTCGAATACGGTCTCGCCGGCGTTGTCGCCAATCACCAGAATGGTATCCGCTTTATCGACCTTTTCCTTTAATACCGGGATATCGTCCCTGAAAAGAGTTTTCGCCAGATATTTCTCCAGGGTCTTCTCCAGGTTGATGCGACTTCCGTCGGCACCGCTTTTGTGGACCCCCGTACCGAAATCGATCAGATTACCCGCGATGGCGGTCCTCACGGCTGCCTCGAACGGGTCGGAAGATCCCTCAACCAGGGCTTCAATGGTCGGGAGGAATTTAAGGGCTTCCAAGGTATAGCTTACCTTTTCGGACAGATAGGGATCCTCACAACCGCAGATGCGGCCCGTCAGATGATAAAGAGGGGCGCTTACGACGGGTGGACTCAGGTCATCGTTCCAGACCCTGTTCAGTTCGGACACGACGCTGGCGGCGACTTTCTGAAGGGTTTCCGTTCCTGCGCCGGCAGCCCTGGCGATGGTCTCCATCTGTTTTATGAGGCATGGTCTGCAGTCAGCGTGGATCTTCATATCAGGGGCCGATTGTATAGGGGAGAAACGTCCGTGTCCAGAGTCGGGGTCCCGCGCCCTGGGTTTGGCGTTTTAGGTTTCTGGATTTGGGGGAGTGGAAACAGCATTGAGTCTTGAAAAAGGGAGGATCAAAGCAAAAGCAGCGCACTTCATGCTCAATTTGCAGCGCTCCATCCTCAACAGCTTCTAAAACAACTTCGCACCGGCCTCCCTGTATTCGTCAAAGTCGATCACAAAACGGGTCCCCTTATCGCATTCGATCCGCATTTCACCGGACAGCTGCTTGACAAGGAGCGTCACCAATTGAAGGCCCAGCGAGGATGTTTTCCCGATATCAAGATCCTCGGGCATACCGACACCGTCATCCCCGATCTCCAGGTGATATCTGCCCTCATCCCTCTGCCGGAAGATGATGGTTACCTCGCCCTTTTGACCGTCAGGGAAGGCATGTTTGAAGGAGTTCGTGATCAGCTCGTTGATGATCAGGCCGCACGGAATGGCCGTGTCCACGACCATCTGCACCTCCTCGGTCCGGATGTTGAGGTTTACCTTTCCCCGGTCCACCGCGTAGGATGCAAAAAGGTTGTTGGCCAGGTTGCGTATGTAGGTTCCATAGTCCACCTGGGCCAGGTCCCTGGCCTGGTAAAGTTCCTCATGGATCAGCGCCATTGTGATGACCCTGTTCTGGCTCTCCTTGTAGATCTCCCTGCTTCGCTCATCGGTGATGTGGTAGCTTTGCAGGTCGAGCAGTCCGGAGATCACCTGGAGATTGTTCTTGACCCGGTGGTGAACTTCCTGGAGCAGCACTTCTTTTTCACGCACCGAGGATTTGAGATTCTCCTCCGAGCGTCTGTCCTCGGTGATGTCCCTGAAAAAAATCACCCTGCCGTAGTATTCCTCTTTTTCGTCGAGCATGGGGGCCGCGTATTCCTCGAAGATCCGCCCATCCTTGAGCACGACCTCCCCCTGGTAGCGGACGTTTTTCTGCTGCAGAAGAGCCTGTGTTTTTTCCAGAAACGCCTGGGGCTGCGTGACCTTGTCGAGGAACGACTGCATGATCCGATCATCGAGTCCGGAATCCAGCTCTTTGGCTGGTATATCCCACATCTCAAGGTAACGATTATTGTAGGAGACGACGTCATCCTTTTCGTTCAGGACAAGGATGCCGCTCATGGAAAGTTCCATCTGGGTCCGCAGGATGGCGTTGGTCCGCCGCAGCTCGTCCTGGGCGTCTCTGAGGCCCGTTACATCGCGGATCACCGAGATGCGGTGGGGCTCGCCCCCGATCTCGACTATCCTGGCGGAGATGGAACTGATGAAAACAGAACCGTTTTTCCTGAAAAATGTCACCTCCTGCTTGTCGAGGTGTTTCTGAGCCACGAGTTCCCGGATGAAAGATTCCCTCGAACTGTCATCGGTCCATATTCCTACGGTTCGCGTTGAGCAGCCTATAATTTCCTCGCGGGTGAAACCGGTGATGTTCGTGAATCCCTCGTTGACATCCACGAAGGTCTCATCGCTCATACGGATGACCGAGATAGCATCCGGGCTCATCCTGAATACTGTGCTGAAGTGTTCCTCGCTCGCCTGCAGGGCGTCATACAGCAGTTGAAGCTGGCCGGTCATCTCATTGAAGCTGAGGGCGAGCATCCCCACTTCGTCCCCGGTGACCACCGGCGCTTTCGCCCAGAGATCGCCCTGAGCTACACGGGCAGCGGCATCCCTTATCATGAGTATGGGACGGACGATCATTACAGACATCAAGAAGCTTCCCAGCAGAACGAGGGCGGCAATACTCATCCCTATCAGGAAAAGGCTCCACCCTAGGCGGCGGGCCGGCCCGAAGGCCTCACTCTGCTGGATTTCCGTCATGAGGACCAGACCAAGCTCCTCGATCCAGTGGTAGACGCCGATAACTGGTGTTCCCTCGTAATTCATGTACAGGCCCCGGCCGTCTTCACCCTTGTTCCCGGCGTCGATCCCCCGGGAGTGAACCCCTTTCGGGTGATCTTCCCTGCCAAACCTCTGGGCCGAGACGAAATTGTATAACCTGTCCACGAGATAGGCCTCCCCGGAAACACCCAGACCTGGATTCTGCAGAAATATCTCGTCGACCCTTTCCAGGCCTACCCGCGCGGCCAGGACACCGAGTTCCTCACCATAGAGGGAAAGAAGGGGAGCGGAAACGATGGTGTGGGGATGAATATCCCGGGGAGTCGTGTAGATCGTCTGGACAAAGGTCCCCTTGAGGCCCTTGATGAAATACCCGTCATCGATCCCGTAACTCCCTTCCCGCGTTTTGTCGGTGGAAAGGAAGATCCTCCCCTCATCCCTGGTCAGAAGAAAGATCTCCTGCAAATCCCTCTCGGTCTCGAGAAACCAGGCGAGATCCCGGGACATGCTGTCATAGGCTTCGATGACTTCATCGGCATCCTTCGGGCCCATGGTGAATATCCTGAAGGACCGTTGAAGGGAATCCGCATCGGCTATTCTCAAGATCTCGGACTTCAACTCGTCTAGCCACCACCGGAGGTTCTTCTCCTCAATGGAAGCGATACTCTCAAGTTTCTCGTAGATGGCGGCCTCAAGGGTGTTGCGGGCCAGGTAATAGGAACTGTACCCTACTAGAAGAGCACCCGGAATGGCGAACAGTCCAAAAGTCACCACAAGGCGGGTCGTCAGTTTTTTGAAAAAGTATCTCTTCATGGCTGAAGCGGTTCCAGACAGGTTCGGATGAAGTTTCCTGGAGTCGCTCATTTTCTAAAGGGTATCCTGTCAGTGCGGGCGCCCGTCATAAGCAGGGCTTTGACAAAACCGTACGCTCTTGGGCGAGCGTAAGTGTCAGGGGTGAAAATCACGAGATGGATAATAGTTTTCAGAGTGCCTTACCGGCTGCAGGATCTGTTCTTTTGACATATATGGCCTCTGCCATCCCCTCATCCACAGCGTAGCGGCTCTGGCCGACCGTGAAAACAAAGGATGGAAAACGGCGTTGGAGGGTCACGGATTCTCCAGGCAGGATACCGAGGGCCATGAGTTTTTTCAACCGCTCCGAGTCACCCGTGTGAACATAGGCTATAGCTCCGCTTTCCCCCTGGCGCAGGTTGCTCATGGGAACGACCATCTGATCCACCCGGGTCTGGGCGCGATGGCAGCATTCCCCCACAGGGATCGGCCGATCGTGGGGACACATCCTCGGGTGGCCCAGCAGTTCGCAGATCTTTTCCTCCAACTCGGGCCTGATTAACATATGTTCGAAGCGGCAGGCGACCTCCTCGATCTCCTCCTCGGTGATCTCAAAGATATCCAGGAACATCCTTTCACTGAGGCGGTGGCGTCTAATGGTCCTTCTTGCCTCCTCGAAGCCTGAATCCGTTAAACGAATCTGCTCCCCATCCACCTTTATAAGGCCCCTTCTTTCAAGAACTGAGATGGATTCTTCATGGACCGGCGAGGACCCCACGACGATCTCTTCCCGGGACACGGACTCCTTGCCGCCCTCCTCCAGTTTGACCCACAGGATTTCCAGGATCTCGTCAAGGAACTCTTCCGCGAAATTGCTTAGTTCGACCATGGCATTTCTCCCTAAATACAATCTCAGATTTCACATCTCAGATCTCAGATACAACGCTTAAACCGATGACAACAGATTAGCAGGTCTTTGAGATTTGAGATATGAGATTTGAGATTTCTACACTTGCTGCCATTGTAACATTAAAGGTTGATATTCAGAGCGCTCAATAACCAGTTAACAACTCCTCCCACGAGGAACGCAAAAGGGAACACGAACACGGCCACTGTTGTAGCCATGCGCCATCCCCGTTCCTTGAGCATGACCAGGAACTGGGCGATGCAGGGCAGGAACAGGGTCAGTGTTATGGTAGCGACAGCCAGCTGGTTGCCGGAAAGGGCACCTGTCTGGTGAACGTCGTAAAGTCCTGCGACACCATAATCTCTCCTGAAGAAACCGAAAAGAAACGCCCGGGCCGCCTCGTCAGGGAGCCCTATCCAGCGTGTGGGGAAGCTCAGGAGCCACAGCGCCTTTTCGAACAGACCGGTGATATTCCCGGCCCAAATGAGGACGGAGGCGAGGAGAAACAGCGGCAGGATCTCAATGAAATACCACCTCATCCTGCTGGAAGTCTTTACCCATACGTTGGCCAGTCTGGGCAGCCTGAGGGGCGGCAGCTCCATGAAAAAATCGGGGGTCTCACCGGGCACGATCTTCGCTGTCAGATAACCGATAAGGAGGAAGACGAGACCCACTGTGCCGATCCAGGTAACGATCACACCGGGAGAATTGGCGGCGAGGCCGAATATGACACCGAGCTGAGCACTGCAGGGGATCGCCAGTGCCAACAGGACGGTCGCGATGACACGCTCACGTACAGATTCCAGGGTCCTTGTCACCATGGTCGCCATGGTCCCGCAGCCGAAGCCGAGGGTCATGGGTATGACGGCGCGTCCGGTCAGACCGATCTTCTTAAACAACCGGTCTATGAGCATGGAAAGCCTGGGCAGGTAACCGCTGTCCTCAACCACTGAAAAAATGAGAAAGAAAGCCCCCACAATGGGCATGACCAGGGCAACGGCATACCGAACCCCCAGGGTCAGGACCCCGTAATCCATGGCGATCAGGTCCTGAAGGACCTTGTACGGGATCAGTCTCTGGGTCCATCCGTTGACAAAGGGGATAAAATACTCCTCAAAGAGATGTCCCTCCAGAAAATCCACCACGGTGCCTGCGCCGAAACCTCCGACAAAACGATAGAAACCGAAATACAGGACCAACAATAGAATGGGGATGCCGGTCCACGGGGAGATCAGCAGACTGTCCAGGCGCGCAGCCGTCTGCTTTCCTGATCGCTCCCCCCGCGTCATCACTCCCTCCAGTATCCGGTCGGACCGGGCCTGGCGGCTCATGGTCAGGTAGTACCCTATGGGATGGGCCAGCCCTTTCTTCAAAAGGTTGAGCACGGCAAAAACCTCTTGCGCCCTGTCCGAACCCTGGGTGGACAGAAGCTGCAGCACATCCCTGTCCTCCTGCAGAGTGAGAAGAGCCGTGGCTCTCGGGGAAAAGGTCGTGTCGGGCATGAAGACGGAGATCTCCCTGGCGGCTTTTTCTATGGCAAGGCCATAATCGATGTTAAGCACGTCCGTTTTCGCCTTGTATGCGGCGACAGCCTCTTTCAGGGATCTCATGCCCTTGCCTGAGATGCTCACCGTGGCCACGACCGGGATGCCCAGTTTTTCCTGGAGTCTTTCGACATCGATGGTCAGGCCCGCCTGCACAGCCTCATCCATGATGTTGAGGACAAGCATCACAGGCAGGCCTGCTTCGATGAGCTGCAGGGTAAAGGGAAGCATCCTCGGAAGGTTCTTGGCATCCACGACATGAAGGATCACGTCCTGTGGTTCCTCCATGAGCATGCGCCTGGTCACCCTCTCCTCTTCCGTAATGGGGAAGACGGTGTACATACCGGGAGTGTCAACGACCGCGTATTCAAGTCCGTCGTGCCGCATCCGCCCCCGGGAAAGGGCAACAGTGGTTCCCGGATAGTTGGATACAACCACGTAGCTGCCTGTCAACCTGTTGAAAAGGGCGCTCTTCCCGACGTTGGGATTGCCCACCATGAGAACGCGGCGGCTGACTTCCCTGGCCTTTTCAGGTCCGCGCCCACCCCCCCTGTGGCGATGCCGCCTGGAAAAAAATCCACGGTCTTTATCCATCCCTCTTTCGCGTTGCCGGCGGCATCGGCCGCAATGTGTCTTCTGATCGCGCATTACAGACCCTCTACATGCTCAAGCCCTTCTCTGAAAATAGTCGTAACGTGCTCATCACTGATGGAGTACAGGGCGTTTTTTCCGACCTTTCTGAACTTCACGAGACGGCTGTTTCGAAGTATGCGGAGCTGGTGGGAAACGGCTGAATCGGTAAGGTCGAGACTCTCCGCCAGATCCCGCACGCAGGATTCTGAACCGACAAGGGCCATGAGAATGCGCACCCTTGTCAAGTCACCGAGAACACGGAAGGTCTCGGCCAGGCCGTATAGCGCTTCTTCAAAATCCTTTCTCTTGCGCACAGCTTCGAAGGGATCCCTCCCTTTTTCACGGCTCATGTCTGTCTCCAGATAGCAGCAACACTTCTTCAACTTTCCCCACGGGGGCTTCGGTATAAGAGCAGAACACTTGAACATTTGTTCAAATGTACGTATGAGCATATGTTCCTAACAAAACCGGCAGACGCAGTCAAGGAAAAAATTACGGGCGGACTACCTTTTTTACCTGGTCCTGGCTTTAACCTGACGGCGGACGCCAGACTCCAGAAACTTGCCTTAGATGTCATTCTCCAATGATCTTCACCAATACCCGCTTACGCCTCTTCCCATCGAATTCACCGTAAAAGATCCGCTCCCAGGGCCCGAAATCAAGCTGCCCTTCCGTTACTGCAACAACGACCTCTCTGCCCATGACCTGGCGTTTAAGGTGCGCGTCACCGTTGTCCTCGCCAGTGAGGTTGTGTTTGTAACGGCTCAGGGGCTCATGGGGGGCGAGTTCTTCAAGCCACCTTTCGTAATCCTCATGCAGCCCGGATTCATTGTCGTTAATAAAAACCGATGCGGTGATGTGCATGGCGTTCACCAGGACCAGTCCTTCCCTTATGCCGCTCTCCTCAAGGCATTGCCGAACATGTTGCGTTATGTGGATAAATTCGCGACGGGTCGGTACATCGAACCACAGCTCCTTGCGGTAGCTTTTCATAACAGACCTCCTGTTCTATTCAATTCAAATTTCAAGGTTCCAACACAATTCGCACGGCGTTTACGGTCCCTTTTGAAGATTGAAGTCGCTTCATGCTGCTTGCAATTTCTTTCACGAACCTTTAATTTACATTTCATGGGGAGCACATCAAGAGAAATTCCCGAATGGAAAATCCTGGCAGTAAAACTGTTTCACCCTGTCCTTGTTTTTTTCATCGTAACAACCCTCTCGGCCCTGGTCTACGCTGTTCCCAATCTGAGGGAGACTTATCAATCCAGCACCACTTCGGTACTGGGTCTGACCACCCTTTTTCTCAATACTATCCTGCCCATCGCCACCGGATCCCTGGCAGCCCTCGGCGCCTACTTCGGTCTCCTGGACCTGAGGAAAAAGATCCGTGACCGCGGCGACCTTGAAGAAGGCAGCAGTTTTTACACGGCCGATGACAGGTCAAGAGCCATTACCAGGCATTTGCCGACGCCGGCGATCACTTTTAATGAGGGCAGGAAGGTCACCTATCTTAACCCTGCCGCTTCAGACCTTTTCCATGTCCATCAACCTGAGGACCAGACCGCCGTAGATCGGTTCATTAACTCCAACGATCTCGGGCCCAGCATCGAAGAGGTTTTTCAAGGCGGAACCTTTACGGTTGAAAGAACTGGGACCCTGCCAGAGGGCACTGAAACAGAATTGACCTGGAAAATAACCGGAGTGCCCATTACCCGACAGGAAAGAGTCGTTGAAGCTTTACTCCTCATCGAGGATCGGACCCAATACCGTATGCTGGAGGACGAGTTGATCCGCTCCGAGGATCGATACAGGAATATCTTCAACCATGCGCCATGCAGTATTTTCTTTGCGGACAGTCAGGGAAACTATCTCGATGCCAACCCGGCTGCGCTCCAGATGCTCGGCTACTCCCTTGAGGAGCTGACCAGCCTCAGTACCCGGGAACTGAGCGACCATTCCGACAGAAGGCTTCGAAGGCTCAGAGAAACACCTGGGTGGATCGAGGAGGAGGCAAAATACCTGCGAAAGGATGGAAAGGTGGTTGAGGCCCAGCTCCTTGCAAGCAGTTATCAATCGGGCAATGACACCTACTTTATCGGTATTGCCAAGGATGTAACGGCCAGGAATGAACTGGAGAGGAGCCTGTCCGCAGCCAAAGCCAGGCTCAAGGCAGTGCTTTCCCTCGAAAGCCGTCCGCTCCTTCTCCTTGACGCACAGGATCGCATCGCAAACCTCAACACCGCCGCAGCCGACCTCCTGGAATGCCCTTCGGAGAAACTCCTCGGGATACCCCTGAAAGAACTCATAAACGGTGATGCCCCCCCCTTCAGGAAACATCTTCGGCGTCCGCCCTGCCGTGCGTTTTCAACATTCCCGACGGCCTCCCCATGAACCTGTCTGTCATACGCTTGTCCCTCGGGAGTTCGAGCGGGACAGGATCCCTTCTTCTTCTCACCGGCGGCCCCATCTCAGTCATAAGCAGCAAATAAATTTCCGTGATTGGTGATTCGTGATTCGTAAAACCAGGAAACTGCGCAGCGACCGGTCCTCCCCTGTTTTCCGGTTCCTGTAAAAGCGTTAAGAGCTATCTCACGCAAAGCACGCTAAGACCGCAAAGGAAACCGGAAGGAAGGGGAAAGAGCGTTCCCTTTAAATGCGGTGAGGGCATCCTCCTGCCTCATGAAAGCGTCAAGAGCTATCTCACGCAGAGAAACAGCCTTACGCGGGTTTGAGCCGATCGGCCGTACCCCCCCGTTCAGCCTTCCTTTGCGTCCTTTGCGTGCTTAAGCGATCACACCACCGGCGTGAGAGCGGGCGAGAGGCTGCCTTTCATGCCTTTATGTAAAACCCGCTATTCCCCCCATTAATTTGGACCTTGTCTTTCTCTGTGACCCCTGTGTGAGGTTGCTTTTACCGAATTTGCGTAAGACCCTGATATCTGCGGATCTTCCTTGCGTGCTTTGCGCGAAACAGCAGTTATCTGTTGTGCACAGGCCTCGAGATCCTTTCACTCGGGCAACGGTTCGCGATGACAGGCGTTTTCCTCAACCTACAACTCTCAACCTTCAACCCTTTACTGAACCTCCCTCTGGACTCTGGACTCTGGACTACTCCTTTCAATTCTCCATTTTTACCCATAACAAGTAAGAAATAGTAAATATCTGTAATAATTTTCTTTGACCGGCGCATTTTCTGGTATAAGATGCCTCCCTGTGGAGGAGACCCCATGACTGCCCAGGATCGTTTCATGGACACTCAGCAGGTAGCGGGATACCTCGGCGTCCATG
>Ga0209536_100010640_pt1 | contig 13540 bp, 17 predicted proteins | sample DeeMarSeWOR28_12_FD_187461 | JGI IMG/M metagenome (GOLD analysis project Ga0209536, IMG submission 187461) | Marine sediment microbial communities from White Oak River estuary, North Carolina - WOR-2-8_12 (SPAdes) (version 2) | ecosystem: Environmental > Aquatic > Marine > Intertidal zone >...
CTCTCAAACCAAATCCATTTGGTTTGTTGTTGGCTGTGAAAAAATTAAAATTGGACCGTTCGGAAGTCATTTATATAGGAGATAGTGTTACTGATGCAGAAACAGCTAAAAGAGCAGGGATATCTTTTATTGCAGTCCTTTCAGGAGTCACTCCCCGAAATGCTTTCAATCAGTCCCAATTAAGAGATTTTCTTAGTAATATCTCTGAACTTCCTAATATATTGGGTATCAAATAAGGAATGAAAATAAGATTTGATAGATTTTTATTGTTCTTGTCTATATATAGGCACTATTTTTGAGGTGAACTCTTCGAGTGTATAAGGGAATTCCTCTTCGCTTGCGATTTTCCCTAATTCCAACATTATCTGTCGAGCTAAGAGCCAAAAGGCTAATCCTAGTGCTTTTTTACCTCGATTGTTTGCTGGAATTGCAAGATCTATGCCATTGAGAGTATCATCAGTATCAAAAATAGAGACAACAGGAATACGAGCTAATTTCGCTTCTCTTAAAATTACTTTATCTGCATGGGGATCGACGATTACCACAACACTAGCGTCTTTTATATACGTATCAATAAGTGGATTGGTTAAGCTTCCAGGTATAAATCGGTTTATCACAGCTTTACACCCTAATACTTCGCAAAACTTTTTGACAGGTTCTTTACCATATCTTCTAATAGAAGTAACAATTACTCTATCACTCCCTTCTTCAATGTACTTACTTAAAAACTTCGCAGCTATATTTAATCTTTCATCTGTTTTAGTTAAGTCAATAACGTATAATCCATAGTTTGTCTGTCTATAAATAAATCTTTTTGCATCACCGGTTAATAATTTTGTACCAATATGTATACCGCAACTTAAATAAAGTTGTTTTCTTTCCTCATCTTTATCAATTAATTCTTCTCTTAATTCAATTCCCGCTTCGACGTCTTCGGTATCTAATAGTTCGAGTTCTTCTTCGAGATCTAAATCTTCTTCAAAGTCAATTTCTAATTCTTCTAAAGGTTCTTCTACCTTTTTTTCTTCAATCTTTTTCTTCTTTTTAGCCAAGATAGTAGCCTTATTTATTTTATATTTTTATTGATTCTATCGATCGATACCAAAATTTTCAAAAAGTTATGTATGTTTAATTGAATACATTATAACTTTAATATTTTATTAAGAGATACTTTCTAAATAATTCAGAACTAAAATATTAATATAGTTTAAAATTTAAATTATTGTACTACTTTATTATTTTATACTCTAGGATAATTTTAAAACTGTAATTTGGTTTGAACTATGGCAACTTACCGACTAGTAGTTGGAATCATTGCTGGCATCATCCTTAGTTTTTTTACAGTTTTTTTCTTTAACATGACAGGTATCGCTGCCCTTATAAAGCAAAATATCGGAACTAATCCTATAAAAGCTGCTTCTTTATTAGTAGGGGCAAATTTTGATTTTGACATGATTTCATTCTTCACTAGTAGCCCTACAGTTCTTGGTTTCTTTGCCAAAGAACTGTTAGCATGGATTTTTATAGGATTATTAGCTGGAATTATCTCTAAAGGTTTTAAAAGAGGAATTACAGCAGCATTGTTAGTCGTAGTTATTGATATATTATTATGGATAATTTTTAGTATAATTTCTGGTGAGGATTTAATGGCACTATTCCAAGGAACACAATTATCTGAAACTTTAGGCGGAATTATTAGTGCTCTGGTTGGTGCATTTATAGGAGGGTCGATCGGGGGATTAATTACTGGTCCTTATGAGGAATTCTATTAGGGGTTACTTATTTGAAAATCAATATTACTCTTTTATAAACTGTTCTGGAGGAAATTTTTATTCTCTATTTGTATATGATCACAGATTATCAATTAGGGACAGTATTTATTGAAATGTTAATATTTGTTACTACCTAAAATTTAAAGTTGTTTAATTAATTATAAAAAATAATGGCTAAGAAAGAAGAAATTTTACCAGATCGTGAATTCGCAATCGATCTACTAAAAGAGTTAAAAATACCGCTTTCAGTTAGACGCCATTCTGAAAAGGTAGCAGATAAAGCTATGGAAATAGCAAACAAAATAACAAAGGTTAAAGTAGATAAAAATCTAATTGAAATTGGCGCACTTCTGCATGATATTGGAAGAACAAAAACACATGGTTTCAGTCATGCTTTAATTGGGGGAAAAATTTTAAGAGAAAGAGGGTTTTCTGATAAACTAGCAAAAATTTGTGAAACTCATATTTTGGGAGGTTTAGATATAGAAGATGCAAAGAGGCTTGGTCTGCCAGAAAAAAATTATTTACCAGTTTCATTAGAAGAAAAGATAATATGTTTAGCAGATAAACATATGGCTGGAACTAGGGAGGTTACAATAAAAGAGAGATTTAATCGGTGGTTTCAAAAGTATGGGAGAAGTCAGATTTTATTGAAGTCCAGGGAACGTATTAGAAAAATCCAAAAAGAAATAGAAAGTTACATGTAAATATATTATTTGAATAATTTCTTCTTTAACTGATTTAAAATACCTTCATCTTCTAATATTTTTGTAAGGAAATCAGGTAATTTCTTAAAACTTACTTCCTTATTTTTCGTCTTGTTGAAAATAATACCTTTATTCAAGGCAATCTCCAAATGATCCCCATGAGAGAAATCTGTTTCATTCCAATTTAATTGAATTCCTGGGATTCCTAGGTTAATCAAATTTCTAAAATAAATTCGAGCAAAAGTTTTTGCAATAATCGCTTTTACTCCAAGGATCTTAAATACATTGACAGCTTCTTCCCTGGAACTACCTGTACCAAAATTTTCACCCGCAATAATTATATTATTCTTTTTTACCATTTCTATAAAGTTTGGATGAAGGTATCTGAGCGTATGTTTAGCCATTTCAGAAGTATATCTTAGGGTTAATGCATTACTTGGAACGATATCATCTGTGTTGATATCATTTCCTAAAATATATGTATGACCTTCGATTTTATTAATCAATTACAATAACCCCCTTGGATCTGTAATTTTTCCATTTATAGAAGAAGCTGCGACCGTCGCTGGAGAAGCCAAGTATATTTGAGCGCTAGGTGCCCCCATTCTCCCCACAAAATTACGATTTGAACTACTTATACAAATTTCATCAGGTCCTAAGACACCCATATGACCACCTACACAAGGACCGCATGTAGAATTGCCAACTATCGCTCCAGCGTTTAAAAAAATTTCAATCAATCCTTCCTTTAAAGCTTCTCTGTAGATCTCCATAGAAGCGGGAATTATAATTAGTCGTGTTTTGGAATTAATCTTATTTCCTTTGAGAATTTTAGCAGCCATACGGAAATCTTCCATTCTTCCATTAGTACAACTACCTATAAATGCTTGATCAATTTCAACTCCTTCTACTTCCTCTACTTGGGCTATATTGCCTGGACTTGAAGGTTTTGCTACAACAGGAGTAATTTCTGATAGATGATAGTTGAATTCCTTTTCATAAACCGCCCCCTCATCAGGATATACATATTTATAGGGAGTGCTTGTTCTTTCTTTTAACCACTTTGTTAATCTATCATCAGGTAAAAATACTCCAAATTTTGCTCCCGCTTCAACTACCATATTAGTGATGGTCATCCTTCCATCAATAGAAAGGCCCTTTATACCATCACCATGAAACTCTAATGATTTATAAATTGCACCTTTAGTTGTTAAATCACCGATTAATTGTAATATAAAATCTTTCGACATTGTACCTTTGTTTAATAGACCTTCAAGGATTATTTTAAAAGATTCTGGTACTTTAAACCATAGATTTCCTGTTGCGAAGACGACTGATACATCAGTAGCTCCAATGCCAGTAGATAAACAATTAAATGCCCCATATGTGGTTGTATGGCTATCGGAACCCACTATTAGCATTCCAGGTCTAGAAAAACCCATTTCTGGTAGAACTTGGTGACAAATTCCTTTATTCATCCCAATATTATGTATGAATTTATATTTTTTAGCAAATGTCCTACAGTCTTGATGCATTTCTGCCGCAGAAATAGTAGGAGCAGGAACCCAATGGTCCAGGATAAAAAAAATTTTATTTGGATCCCATACATAATCTATCTCTAATTTTTCATACTCCTTGTGAATTCTTCCTCCTAATTGCTCATGAACCATTATCAAATCGATTTCACATTCAATAAATTGACCTGGAATCACATCTTTAAGATTTGAATGGTCTAACAATATTTTTTCAGCAATAGTATTTGACATCATACCTCACAAAATAATTCTTTTTTTTCACATAATAGTTCATAATCATTATCAATCATTAATATAGATTGCCGGGTTATTAAAGCAGCTTCTAATAAAACTTTCGAGTCTACTTTATCTAAAGTATCATTTTTATTGTGGGTATATTTTCCGGCAGCTCTGGTTACGATATCAACAGAATCATATCCTCTTAGATGAAACGGAACAGAATCCGTATGTGCTCCAACAGACAAATGAAATCCTTTGACATTAACCCCCTCTTCAATTGCCGAATTTTCTAAATATTTACTAAGTAAAGGAGCAATTTTTTTTCTTGGCAAGACGCCGTATGACTCTAAATATTCTACCCTATTTCTCGAATTTCCTGCACATGATATCATATCTAAATTAAAATGAAAGGTCCTACCTTTTATAAATTGTTCTTCATGATTATTTACAAATATCCGGGATCCCATGGTTCCTAATTCTTCTGCCGAAAATTGACAGAACCACAAATTAAAGTTTTCAAGAGGATTATCTTTAAAGTAATTACTTAAGACAAAAACAATTGCCATACCAGAAGCATTATCTAAAGCACCTGGAGATTCATTTTGTGTATTTTGGAACAATAAAAAGATGTTGGAAATAGAAATTAAAATCGTAGATATCCATATTCCTGTCCCAACCACAATTAAATTTAATTTCAGAGGTGAATATGTCCGAATAAATAAGGCAATTAAAAAACCCCCAAGAAATATCCCACTATAAAGCCAAATTCGATATAAGACTACTCTCCAGGATGTTTTAAATGTTTGTGATTTAGAATCTAAATGAGCAGATATAATAATATTCCCTGCTTTCGTAGTAGGTAATTTATTTGCGGGAATTTTTACAAATACATTTGTAGCTGAGTGCATATTACCATAATACTCCCCCCAGAAACCCGGAGTTTCCGGATGTCTCAGTCCTTTAACAATTAGTAGAATTAAAACAATTCCAGTTCCAATAACAAATAGTGATAGAAATAAATCAACATAAACAAACATTAGAATAAATAACGAGAAAGTTAAGTTAATCACCATAATAAGTTTTATCAATGTAGTTGAGTAAAAATCAGAGAATTCAAAATGTTCTTTTTTTATTTGAGAATTTTCAAAACCAACTTCTCTAAATAAATTAACAGTAAGATCTACTGCTGCTTTTTCTCCCTCAGTACCCGCTAAACGAGGAAAATTAAACATCTTAACATAGTCATATAGCCTATTTACGTTAATCGACAGTTTATTAGTAAACCTCTTCTTCTATATTCATTGAAATAAAAATACAAATTCTGTTAAAATTCAGCCAATTTTTTAAAATAACAAGAATAATTTATGTTTTATCATTTTAAATTTTAATTTTACGAGTTTAACATATCTAAAACTGTTTTCTGTATCTTTTCTTGAACATATTCGATAATATCATCAGAGCTAATTACATGATATCCTTCGTTTATGGCTCGAGATAGATAAAGCTTTCTCACCTTATCTAAAAAAGAAGTGTCTTCAAATTTCTCTAAATACTTTTCATTTTTTCTAGCTAAGGCAATTTTAGGTTCAATATCTAAGATTATTGTTAAATCAGGATAACCTATGAACTTATTCAACTCTTTTATCCATTCAATGGAGATCTTATCAGATTGAATAGATTGATATATGATAGATGATTCTATATAACGATCAGATATGACAATGAATCCATCATCAAGTTTTTTCTTTATTTCGTTATGATAATGGAGATCTCTATCTGCAGCAAATAATAACGCATCAGTAGTCGGGGGAATTTCTTTATTTTTCAAAAATTTCCTCAATAATTTACCTATTTCACTTTTAGAAGGTTCATAGGTGAGGTGAACCTTAAAATGCTTCTTGTGCTCCAAAAAAGCTGCAAGTAATTGACTATGGGTGGTACTACCACACCCATCAATCCCATCTAAAACAATAAAAAGAGATTTATGTGTCAAAATAATCTCAAATAACTAGTTTTTATTGATATTTTATATGAATCTAGTAATTAAATAATCAATAAGGACTTATTGGTTATAATCTTAATCAACTTAAATTATTAAATTTTTAACAAAATAAGACATTGTACAATCATTAGATTATAGTCTAGTTCCAAAAAGATTAAAAAGATTAAATATTATCTAAGGAAAAAAATTTAACATTTTAAAATGCACGCTAGTAATCCCACAGGATTTTGTCCAAGATGTAACCAGAATGTTCTTTTAATGCGTAAAGATTTTGATACGTGTTTAGCAATAATGTTATTGATTTTTACAGCAGGAATCGGTTTAATTATCTACCTCGCAGTGTATTATGGTAGAAAAGAAGATAGGTGTGTACATTGCGGTACTCAGATTTCAATCCCACCATCTCAGCAATCATATACATATCAACCTCGAATGCAGACTCAATCTACAGTATCTCCTAGACCAGGAAACATATCTGAGGAAATTCAAGGAGAACTTCCAAATTTTTGCGCATTATGTGGAGAAAAATTAGAACCTGGCATAAAATTCTGTCCAAATTGTGGTAGCAAAATTACAGGAGAATGAAATAGTCATAACTATACATTGATTCTCCTATAGAGTTTTATTTTATTCCTATCAATTATTGGTCTAATGATCATTTAATTTCACTATTTCATATCTTCAAATTAAAGAATTAAAAATAAATTTTGGAGATAAGATAAATGATGTATTGTACTCAATGTAATAGAAATGTAGAGACAAAAAAAATGGAGTTTAACGTTGCACTAGCAATTTTCTTAGCAATATTTACAGGCGGTATTGGTTTATTAATATATGTTGCGGTATATATAGATAGAGATAAGAGACCTCGGTGTATTCATTGTAATTCTGTCTGTTATACGCAAAATATTACTCAACCAAGTTCAAATTATCAATTAATTACTACTCCTAGCCAGAACCAAAATCAGAAAATGGTTTTAGTAAGTCAGCGAGTTGAGGAAAAACCTAAATTTTGTTATAATTGTGGTGTTGAGTTGAGTCAAAGCGAAGCTGCTCGATTTTGTCCTCTATGTGGAACTAATACCGAATAATTTAAATTTTCTTTTTCTTATTTTAATATTTTAGTGTTCTATAATCAGATTATTTAGAATTTAACGTTAATTTTTCTTTGATCGTTTTCAATATAGTTGACTCAACAGGGGTACATCCCTGTATAAATGTTCCATTTTCTTTTTGATGAAAAGTACAATTTCCGATAAGATATGTGTCTGAGTAAAGATCTGATTTTTTAATTCCCTTTCCTATTGCTAAGTTCAAAGGTTTTTCAGAAGTGTAATGCTTATCTATGAACTCTTTATTATTTTTCAATAAGTTGAAAATTGTTGATAAACAAGCAGAACAAGAATCAATATCTATGAGGCTAACATTTTGATATTTTATAGTTATAGATTTTGGAGGGGGTTCTAAACGTTTGACAAACTTATTAATATTCTCTGGTATCGTTTTAATATCTTTAAGCGTTTTAATTGATGGTAAGATGGTTTCTGAAATTAATTTTAAATGAGGAACATCTTCGAGAGACCATTCTGGTTGAGTTAATGTGAGAGCAATTATATCCGCTGCTAAAAAATTAGTAGAAGCTATAATAGTGTCTAATTTTACTGCATTTCCCGAAGAGGGCCCCATTCCTTCATGAGCGTAAGAAGCATCTATTACTACTAAATCTGGAACAAATATGTTTGCAAGATCAGCTATAGCTATATCTAATTCTTTTATTTTTCTCATAGATTTTTTTAATTCTTCAATCAATTTTGGAGATTGAAGGTGGTGCAATGCGATTTTATCTCTTTTATATATCAAGCCTTTCATATTTTTAAAACTTAATGAAACCCCACAATGCATATGCATTTTCAAGACAGGAATGGATATGATGTAATCGATATCATGAAAATAACCGGTTATCCTTATATTTTTTAGAATTTTTCCATTTGGAATCTCTTTCTTCACTGGAGTTAACTTATCTAAATCAATGAATTGAAGATCTTTATTATTTAATAAATCAGTGAAACCAGATTGTTCAAAAGCTTTTTTTGTATCCGTGTTAATTATCGGTGAATCACCAATTAAAAAATTTGCTTCATAACGATCTCTCAGGTAATTAAACGTTGCTTCTACGACGTCTGGATTAGTATTAATCCCTAGCTTAGGATCCACTTCTCTACCGACATTTGGTTTTAATAAGATTGTCTTTCCAGAGAGGTTCGGAATTTCAATTTTATCAAGAGCGAGATGAACTGCTTTCGAAATATCTATATTACGAGCAACTGAAACTATAGGTTTTTTTTTCTCAACCATTAAATCAGCCTGAGGTATTCGATAATTTTATTCTTCATTAAATCTTTATTAGGTTTTTTATTCAACCACCATTCAAATGCTAATATTCCTTGATTAACGAGCATATCTAGGCCACCCAATGTTTCACATCCTATTTCAGCTGCATCTCTCATCAATCTGGTTTCAAGAGGATTATAAATAACATCGAAAACGTAAAGATCGTTATGAAGTAATTCTTTTGATATAGGAGTTTCATCAACTTTAGGATACATCCCAATTGGTGTCGCATTGATAAGAATATTTACCTTATTAATAATATCTTTAATCGTTTCCTTGTTACTTAATTTTCCTTCAATATCAACTTTCATACTAGATCTGATTTCATTAGCAACTGCTATTGCCCTTTCTTCAATTATATCAGTTAGAACAATTTTATTTGCACTTTCTGCCAAGGTATAAGCTATAGATCTAGAAACACCTCCAGAACCTAAAATAAGTATATTTTTTCCAGAGAACTCGCAACCCTTATCCAAGAGAGATTTCTTAGCTCCACCAGCGTCAGTATTTCTTGCTTTTAGAATCCCATCTTCGTTTTTAATAGTGTTAATAGCACCAATTTTAAGCGCAATTGGATCCACCTCATCAATATACTTAATAACTGCTTTTTTATGAGGAATGGTGACATTCACACCTTTAATTCCGAGTGATTTTATACCATTTATAGCTTCTTTTAGGTTATCTGGATGCACATCAAAAGCTATATATATATAATCAAGTTCAAGCTCTTGAAGAGCTGGATTCCACATTGTAGGAGACATGCTATGTTCAATGGGGTGTCCTATGACACATAAAATCTTGGTATGTGAGGTTATACTTTTTCCAACAGACATCTTGCAAGCAGAAGTTTTAAATTTTATTTAATAATATGTTTAAGAAAAATTGTAATTTATAATTATTTAGCTAATAATAAGCAGAAATATGAGGTAAGTATTGAGTATGGATAAAATAGAATTAAGCACTGGAATAAGCACTTTTCCTATGCCTGCAGCAGTAATATCTGTAGGAATTGGGGATGAGGCTAATTTGATTACTTTAGCTTACGTGGGAAAGGTATGTTCGTCACCTCCGGTCGTGGCTGTTTCTATACAACCACGTCGTCATTCTTATCAATTAATAGAAAAACACAGAGAATTTGTTATTAATTATCCAACTATTAACCAGTTGCGAGAAATGGATTATTGTGGTACAAGATCAGGAAGAGATCTGAATAAATGGGAAGAGTTAAATTTAACAAAAGAAAAAGGATCAGTCGTTCAAGTACCATTAATAAAAGAATTCCCCTGGAATATGGAATGCAAAGTTATACAGAGAACAGAATTAGGAACACACGTTTGCTATTTTGGGGAAGTCGTGGCCGTACATTCTGATTCAAAATTCATTAGAAATAATAATATCGATCCAGACAAAATAGATACTTTTACCTATGTATCAGGTAATTATATCGGTTTAAAAAAAGGCGCAATAGGAAGACACGGGTTTTCACTGAATTGATTTAGTTATATATAACAAACTCAAATAGAAAGATTATAGAAAAATGACGAAAAATTGCATTGCACTTATAGGATTTATGGCAACGGGTAAAACTTCTGTAGGGAAATATTTAGCAGAATATTTAGGAGACAAATATAAATTCATAGAAACCGATCAAATCATTATTGAAATGGCAGGAAAATCAATTCCAAGAATATTTTCAGAAGATGGGGAGAAAAAATTCAGAGAATATGAAATCGAAGCCTGTAAAAAAGTCTCGAGTTTTGATAATGCAATAATATCATGCGGGGGAGGGGTCGTTTTAAATAAAATAAATATTAAAAATTTAAAAAAAAATTGTTATATTGTTTTATTAGAAGCAACAATAGAGGAAATTTATAGAAGAGCTATAAAAGATGGAAAAGAAACAAGACCTGTCATTGATAAGGAAGATCCTAAAAAAGAAATAGAGGAAGTTCTAAATTATCGAAAATACTTCTATGAAGCGGCAGCAGAAATCAGCATCGAAACAACTGGTAAGGATATAGAAATGATTGTTAGCGAGATTGTTTCAAAAACCCAATTAAAAACCTAAATTTAAATTCATTAAACCTACTAATTATTTATAATATTTTATAAAAGGGTTGAGGTTTTTTACAAATGACTGAAAGTTGGAAAAGAGTTAAATGCCCTCAATGTGGCAATGAAAATCCACGTAAACTTCATGAAGAACCAGATAAGAGTAGTGTATTATACTATTCAATGCAAGGAACTCCCGTGTACAATAAAAAAATCAAATGCGGGGATTGTGGAACTGCATTTGACAAAAATTAAGAATTTAGGGAAAAAATACAGCTTGAATTCTTTTATTTTTTTAATTTTTTTTTTCAATCAAGACAATTTTACTTATCTTCTTGTAAGATGTTTATAGTTTCTCTTATAGTATTAATATCAATTTGTCCTGGTGCTGTTTCCCCTACTAGTGAGCCATAAGTTAAAAATGAACCGTTTAAAACACATAAGATTCTTGAGAAGATACCTAAAGTTCCCATACAAAATGAAATAATATTCAAATTTTTCTTAGTTAGTTCTTTGCATAATTGTAAAGGTATTAGGTTGTCTTCAAAAGTTTGTGCTGTGAAAATCATTTTTAAAATTATTTTTTCTGTTAGTTGTGAATCTAATCCATAATCTTCTCTTAATCTAATTAAAAAATTGTTGATTTGATCAGAAATTACCTCATAAGCGAGTGTTTTCTCAAAATTATGAGATGAAAAAATTAAGTTTACGTCATTTTGTTTAGCTAACTCAATTAATTCACCTAGCATTCTTTTTTCTGTATTCATTTCTATATCCAGATAATTAGGCTGAGAAAGAATTAATGTTTTTAATATTTTAACACGAATTTTCTCCTCTACTTTCATTTGTCCTCCTTCTTCTTGAGCTCTAAACGTAAAGATAACAGGAATTTTAGGGTTAATATTAGCTAACAATGCAGTAGCAAAATCTTGAGTAATTAATTGAATGTCATGGATGTAATCATATCTTAATTCAATTAAATTAGGATTAGATTTTAGCACTTCTGCTATTATTGATTTTAATTCAAGAATATCTGCGGATTTAATCTTTATCGGCACACATATATTATATTTCATAATACAATAATAAAAAATTAGTTGGAAAATTTATTTTACATCCCTATTATTTTCTTTATTTCATCCTTAGAATACTTCAATGTATCAGTAGCGTCAACTTTTTTCAATTTACCTTTTTTCTTATAATACTTAATGAGAGGTTTTGCATTTTTTTCATAAGTATCTAATCTGTTCTTCAGAGTTTCTTCAGTATCGTCGCTCCTTTGCTTAAACTCTATTTCAGCTCCACATTCATCACAGATCCATTTATTTTCCTCTTTTTGCACCTTAGGTTGTAGCGTGTATTTATTATATATCTCACCACATTCACTACAGCTGAATCTACCAAGAATTCGCTTTGTTATAATATCTCTGCTGACTTCTAATAAAAGGAAAAAATCTTCTTCAGTCATTTCGCTTAAGGCTTTTGCTTGAGGCATATTACGAGGAAATCCATCGAGAATAAATCCATTTTCCATAACATCCTTCTTATTTAATCTATCTCTTACCATTTCAATAGTTACACCATCTGGCACTAATTCTCCTTTGTCCATATAAGATTTAGCTTTTAGTCCTAAGGGTGTTTCATTTTTAAGATTTTCTCTAAAGATATCTCCAGTGCTAATATGAGCTATTTCTGGTAGGACTTCTTTAATTTGGCCAGAAAATGTACCTTTTCCTGCACCAGGTGGTCCGAACAAAATTAACTTCTTCATATTCATCAAGATATTGATTACTTTATTGTAGAGTATTAAATTTGACATAAATTATAATTATTTTGATAATATTAATTCATTTTAAAATAAATTATCCAGTGAAATAAGAGGTTTCTAATTTTTTTATTAAATACTCTATTTGTCGTTTTTCTCGCAAACTAAATAGAGTGGCATAATTACGTTTTATTGATGAACCGTAATAAGAGTTTCCAAAAAAGGTATTAGATTTATCTATTGCCTCTAGTAATGGCTTTACATTTCCAACATGAAGATATAATGAAATATCATTAATGATCAATACGGGGGTTGGATTGTTCTTATAAAGATGAAGGATTTTTGATGTTTTTTTGAAATTTTCACAAGCAATATGATATAACTCAGTTCTATTACTTGAATTCAGCCGAGGTGGGATAATTTCCCCTTTAAATAAAATATTTTTACATGAATTACATTTTTCATAGAAATCTTGAACTTTTCCTCCAATTTTCAAAGTATTTATCGTATTCGATAGTGGGGCAAAATCTAAGATACTAATGTCATTTGGGGATATATTTTCAGACTCTAAAAGAAATTGAATAAATTTTGATGTATAAAATGTCTTCTTGGTATTTGTTTCTCCATATAACAACGTATGGTGACCAATGAGATCATTAAAATCTAAATTTTCGGGAAAAATCATAAAATCAATGATATATGGTCTTACTTTTCAAAAAAATCTTCTCTACTGATATCTGCTTTCCTTAATGCTAAGAGAATTACGAAACCTATAACACAACCAGGAATACAGCTAGCTGCAAATAAACCCCACCAAGTAAATATAGCTCCAATCCCTCCTGTGGGTGTAATTAATTGAGCTATAGTCCCTCCAATAAAAATAGTCCCAATTGGTTCAGAAAGGGCAGCAAGATCTACATATTTAGGTGTTCTTTTCCATAGATAATAAGCAAAAATTCCAACAACAATCGCTCCACTCATCCCTCCATGGAAAGCATGAATTGTACCTATTGCTAATGAAAATCGGAGTGCTGCTATTATAGTAGCAGTAACTAATGCATAGATTGGACCAACTAAAACACCCATGATTGCATTTA
>Ga0209536_100010641_pt1 | contig 13540 bp, 11 predicted proteins | sample DeeMarSeWOR28_12_FD_187461 | JGI IMG/M metagenome (GOLD analysis project Ga0209536, IMG submission 187461) | Marine sediment microbial communities from White Oak River estuary, North Carolina - WOR-2-8_12 (SPAdes) (version 2) | ecosystem: Environmental > Aquatic > Marine > Intertidal zone >...
GAGTTTAAACGCAACCCGGCAGAACTATCGACCAATGACTAGTGAATTAGTAAAAAACAGGAAAGATGCAAGGAAATTATTTGAGGAAGATCAGCCCATTATCGTAAACTGCAAAACAACCGATTCCGAATTTAATGCATCTATTCAAGATATCAGTGGTTCCGGAATTTTCATTAAAACCACCCAGCCGCTCTCGATCGGTCAAGAGATCGCCATGACCTTCAAGTTTCCCAGGGCCAAAAAGCCGATTATGGTAACCGGCGAAATCGTCAGAACCACACGCACGGGAGCGGCTGTGGAGTTCAAGGTCTTCTTTGATAAGTAGCACATTTTCCAGATGACAGAAAACAGACGACAGAAGACAGAGGACACAAAACGACCATCTGCATTGTCAATCTGTCTTCTGTCATCTGACCTCTGTCTTCTGGAGACTGAAACCTATCTCACTCGCCTGTCGACAAATTTGCCACCAACCTCACCTTTGCCTTAACGCACGGGCTTGAAAAAAGCACAGACAGCTAACCCAAGAGTTTTTCAAGTTCGAGGAGTTCATCCAGCCTGGTAATCACCGGACCCGGATTATCCACTTCGGGCCAATTGCGCTTGACCGTGTGGTGCTTGAGCCAGATGGCATGCATACCGGCATCTCTGGCGCCGCAAATGTCGATGCGCCAATCATCGCCGATGTAAACCGCCTCAGAGGGAGAAATTCCCAATTTCTTCAGACACTGGTGAAACGGCTGCGGATCAGGCTTGGTTGGCGTTCCGGCTTCGCCGGCCACGATAATCACGCTAAAAAAATTTTCCAATTCCGGATAAAGGCCGATGCGATGGGTTCCGGTTGATTTTTGCCCCTGGGTGTTGGTGATCAGTGCGATGTCATAACGGCGGCGAAGTTCGCCGAGCACTTCTCTTGCTTCGGGAAATAAGGTGGTGTGATTCTTTACGGTTTCCCAGTACTCGGTTTCCCACCGGACCAGCAGGTCAGGGTCCACGGCTGCACAGTAGTAATACAATACCTCTTGCCACAGCGAGCTTCTGGAAAAATTGGAACGATCATGAAATTCCTGGCGATACCGCCGATAGCGTGCCAGAAAATCTTCCCTGACGGTCAGCCCTAAATTCGTGAACAGTTTGTCCTGGGCCTCTTTTTCGGCTTTGCGAAAACCGCCGGCGGAATCGACCAGTGTCTGACCGAAATCGAAAATGACTGCTTTGATCATGGTAGTAGTGTTTTGTGTTGGGTGTTTAGTTATTTGGGATAAAAGTTTATCAACCCGTTACGAATCTTAAGGTAATTATAATTGATTGATCGGAAGACCAGCAGTTTATCAGATAGACGTTTATCCTTCAACCCATTCAACTAAATCTGGTTGCGAGTTGCGCGTAAGGGGTTAGCGAGTATTCTGCCGTAACCGATGGTCTAAACATATTGAATCGGTAATATTCCTTTAATCAATCCGAAATCCCAAATCCCATATCCGAAATCTCACCTACGGTTTGCCAAGCCACTTTTTGCAACAGCAGAGCCTGATCCTTTTCAAGATCCAGCCGTTTTTTACCTTTATAGTAAAAATCGCCCGGCAGCCCTTCGGGGCTGGTTTTGAAGAGCACGCTATAAAACACACAGGCTGTCAGGTATGACCCGGCCGGATTGGCGTGGCGGCCATCCCGGTGGTGAAGGTCAAAATCGGGTTCAATCCGATGCAGCGCTTCCCAGGCCAGGCCAACCGGTGCCAGGCTGGCGCCGAGCTTTTTAGCGATCCGGATATAAGCTTCGGCCAGAACGGTTTGGGCCTCGGGTTGCGCGCGGTTGGCCCAGGTCATATAAAAAATTGTCCCGGCCGCCTGCGTGCGAATCTCTGCATTCAGCAATTCGGCGTGGTGGTCAAAGGATTCCGGCTCTTCCAGGGGTCCACCGCTGCGGTCCTGCAGCACCACGTAGTCCCATCGGCTCTCGGTGATGGCATCACGGCTGGAAACATTATTCCAGTGCCACGCGAGACCGGCCCCTTCGCCGGTGCATTGCTCCACCACCAGCCCCATGCCGCGATCTTCAGCACCGGCCAACGCCGAAATCATCTGGGGCATGAAGTTTAAGTAAGTATGGCTGTTGCCGAGGAAAAGGACTCTGGTGGTCATTTTGAATTGATCATATAGGTTGCTATGTTAAATTTTTTACTTGAGAATCGATTTCATCAGTGTTTGGTGTTTGGTGTTTTGCAAAGTATTGGTAATGCTGCCTACTCATGTAAGAATACTAAACACGAAACACAAAATACAAAACACTTTTTGTTATATAGCCCGCGTTTGTATCTGTTATTAAACCATGCGAGGTCATTTCTGAAAATTCGGCACACTATTCCGCCAGCGAAATCAAGAATCCGCCGACGAAGATGATCACGGCTCCGGCTATCCGAATCCCTCCGTATTTTTCTTTGAGAACATAGCTTCCCATGAGAACGGCGAATACAACGCTGATCTGACGCAGGCTGACAATATAGCTGACGCGCTCGATTGTGAAAGCAACCAGAATCAGCGCGTAACCGGCAATACCGATGACTCCGGAGAGAACAATTCGTCCCGGCCGCAAGCGCCACTCTTTTTTTATTCGGGCGGTCTCTTTGGTAAAGAAGATATAAGGCGTGTAATAGCACATCCCGCAAAACAGATGAAAAAAAGCAAATAATACCGGATGGACGTAGCTTACCGCGATTTTGTCTACAATAGAATATGAGGCGACTGAAACCAGCGTCAGAAAGGCGAATTGGGTGGCGCGATCATGGGTGAGGGACTTGACGGGCGCCAGCAATTGTCGGCCGGAAAGCTGCTTCAGGCCGATAATATAGACGCCTGCGGCAACCAGCAAAATTCCGGTCACCCCCTGGACCGATACCTGCTCGCCCAGAAAAAGAACGGCAATCATTAAAACCAGTGCCGGTGATGAGCGCATGATCGGATAGACATGGGATAGATCGCCTTCTTTGTATGCGCTGGTTAAAAACAGCCAGTATAAAAAGTGGATAAATCCGGAACCCGCACACCAGGCATAGGCGGCCGGATTGTTGATGCCGACGCGGTAAAGAAAATAAAAAAACAACGGTGAAAAAAACACCAACGCGAAGATGGAGTACAACCACAAAAATATCTGCTTGTCATCGGATTCTTTGGTAAACAGACTCCGCAGCGCATGAAAGAGAGCGGAAAGCAGTACCAGGGCGATTGCAAGGGCACTCATAGGTCTCCGTCGAAATTAGGGTTACAAAAAATCACAAGCCATTCAATAACAACATGGCTATTGATACACAACAGGTTTTTTGCCATACTCAAGTCAATAAAAGCAAGTTTTTGTCTCTCATTCCAAGGTCTGCTGAACGGGTTTGGGATTTTAAATGCGGGGGAAATGGGGTACTGAAATGGCCAGAGCCGCGCATGACTTTCAGATATTTGTCAAACCGACCGGCTCGATTTGCAACCTGGGTTGCGATTACTGTTATTATCTGGTCAAAAAAGATCTCTATCCGGACAGCAGGTCATATCGTATGCCCGATGACATTTTAGAGTCATACATCGTTGAACACTTCCGGACCGCCCCCCACTCCCCCATCCGTTTTTCATGGCACGGTGGTGAGCCAACCCTCCTGGGCGTCGATTACTTTCGTAAAATTTTAGCCCTGCAGCGCAAATATTGCCCGACTGACCGTCAATTCATCAACGGCATTCAGACCAACGGAACCCTCCTCGATGCAGACTGGTGCCGCTTTCTGGCTTCAGAAGGCTTTCATGTCGGGCTCAGCCTGGACGGCCCGCAGCCAATGCACGACCGCTACCGCGTCACCAAAAGGCGGCTACCGACCTTCAAGCAGACCATGCGCGGTTATGAACTCTTGCATCAGCACAACATCTACTTCGACATCCTGTGCGTTGTCAACGCCGACAACGTTTGCTACCCGGCCGAGGTTTATGACTTCTTCAAACAAATCGGGGCAACTTTCATCGGGTTTCTGCCTCTGGTGGAGCATCAGCCCGGTTCACCCAATGGGGTCAGCGAACGGAGTGTTTCGGCTGATGCCTTCGGATCTTTCCTATGCGAAATTTTCGATGAGTGGAAAAGCCGGGACATCGGCCAGGTCAAAGTGCAGATATTTGAGGAAGCCTCCCGAACGGCATTGGGTCAGGAACAAAGGTTGTGCATCTTTCGCAAAACCTGCGGCGATATTCCCGTCGTCGAGCATAACGGCGACGTTTATGCCTGTGACCATTTCGTGGACAAAGCGCACCTGTTGGGAAACATCGCCGCAACCCCCCTGGTGGACATGCTGGAAAGTGCCCGTCAGAGGGCCTTCGGCCAGGCCAAACAAAGCGCATTACCCCGGTATTGCCGCTCATGTGACGTCCGCAACCTGTGCAATGGCGAGTGCCCCAAAAACCGCTTTATCCAGGCCCCGGACGGAGAACCGCGACTGAACTATCTGTGTGCCGGCTATAAACGCTTCTTTGAGCACTGCCGGCCGTTTCTCGACGAGCTGGCCCTTCTGTGGCGCACGCAATCCCGCGAACCGCCCACAACAGGGGCAGCGACCGCAACGATCAGATCCGGACCCAAAACAGGGCGCAACGATCCCTGCCCCTGTGGCAGCGGTCGTAAGTACAAGAAATGCTGTTTGGGCAAGTAGCCTGGTACTGGACTGTGAAAGCGATCAACGCTTCAGTTTTTCACTCAAAAAAGAAATGGTTCTTTTCCAGGCCAGTTCAGCGGCCTCCTTGTTATAGCGGGCGGCGTTGGTGTCATTGTTGAAGGCATGTTTGGCATCTTTATACATGTACATCCTATACTCGGTGCCGGCCGCCTTTAAGGCCGCTTCATAGGCGGGAATTCCTTCGTTGATGCGTTCATCGAGACCGGCATAGTGGAGCAGCAGCGCCGCTTTGATTCTGGGGACGTCTTCAGCCGCAGGCTGACGGCCGTAATAAGGAACTGCGGCCGTCAGTTGCGGATCGTTGACGGCTACCTGGTTTGCCATAGCCCCTCCCCAGCAAAAGCCGACGACCCCCACCTTGCCGGTCGACATCGGATGGGTTCTTAGAAATTGAGCCGCGGCCAGGTAATTTTCCAGCGTGGATTTTTGGTCCAGTCCCCGGATCATCTCGCGGGCTTTATCGCTGTCCGCCGGGGTGCCCCCCACCGGTGACAACGCATCCGGGGCCAGGGCTAAAAATCCTTCCAGCGCAACCCGCCGGTTGACGTCTTCGATGTGGGGATTCAGGCCCCGATTTTCATGAATCACGACCACACCGGACAATTTGGATGCACCTTTCGGCCGGTTGAAAACAGCCCGGACCCTGCCGGTGGCGCCATCGTATTCGAGCGATTCCGAATCAAGCCTGGGATCATCCGTGGCAACCATTGCGGCATGGGCATAGTTGTTTCTCAGCAGGCCCAGCATCGCGTTGGCTGCCGCCACACTGCCCGCCAGCAGCGTCAATTTTTTCATGAACGTACGCCGGTCCAATAACCCATGAAGATAGTCATCGTGCAGGTCGATAATCTTATGATCCACCATTTTTCCCCCTTTCCATAGTTTTGATGTTGGTAAAAATCCAACGGTTTTCTGTCATTGCGGCATTCGGGCTCTGGCCCACGGCCGCAGAGCCATATCAACAGACGCGAATCTTCGCGCGTTTTACAGACCGTTTTTTCGATGGGAAGGGGTTTAAGCGCGCAGCAAACCTGCCGCCTCCGGAATCAGGCTCGAATGTGATCAGGGACTTCTCCATCCATAACCTCGAAACTGAGATTACATGATTGAAGGAAGAAATGACTGGCCGCAATTGTCATAGGAAATTATCAAAAAGTCAATAAGAACTATGCGATGGATTGGGTGCTTCTTTATCCCTTCAAGGCCGGCCGACACACCAGGATTGATCTATTCACAGGAAGTTTGGTGTATTGGAGTGATGGAGTGATGGAGTAATGGACTCTGAAGCGCTGCCTCTCAGCAATACGCCAGTACTCCATTACTCCATCCTGTCGCGCCCAAGTCACGCTTTAGCGTGACGAAGGCGGGTACTCCGGGGTTTTGACTTAATCTCTGCCCCACTTGGCAAGGTATTCCCCGCAAAGATCCCCCACTTCGGGAATGTACTCTTCTTTGGGGATCGACAACAGCGTATAGTTGAGAAAGTTTTCCCAGTTGACGTTCCCGCTGAAAATGTTGCCGGCCCAGCTGCCGCAGCCGAGGGTGTCGGTTGTGGGCAGCCCGGTGGTCCAGCCCCCGCTGTTGGCGTGGGCATGGGGCATATTGCAGACAATTCTGCCAACATTGGCCCGCAGGGCAAGCTTGACGCGCCGCTCATCATTTTCCGTGTGGATGGAAGCCGAATGCCCCTCACCGGAAAATTTCAGGATCTGCTCCAGACGGTCCAGCATTTCATCAAAGTCGGTCCATTTCCAGACCGTAAGAACAGGGGAGATTTTTTCACCGGAAAAGCGGTCTTCCGGTCCGACTTTTTCACCGACCACCATCAAAAAGCGCGTGTCATCAGGAACTGTCAAACCGACATTCTGGGCAATCCAAGTGGCCGGCCTGGCGACAATCTCCCGATTCAAATGGACCCCATCCGGCCACATGTACTGCCGCAGTTTTTCGCGTTCTTCGGTATCGCACAGATACCCGCCTTCTGCTTTGAGGGCCTCGATCATATCATCGTAGATGCTCTCATATAGGGCTACCGCGTTTTCAGACGAGCAGGATGCTGAATTGTTCGCCACTTTGGACAACCTGATCTTATGGGCCGCGGTGGGCAAGTCGGCGGTTTCATCCACAATCGACACGACGTTGCCGGCCCCCACGGTCTGGGCCGGTTTGCCGGCGGCATAAACGACCTTGACCAGGGCAGCACCGCCGGTGGCAACGGCATAGTCGCAGTTGGCCATCAACTCGGATGTTTTCGCATGGCTGGTCTGCTTGATGCACTGGACCAGATCCACCGGGGCCCCGATTTTTTCAAGGGCCTTGCGTACGTGTTGAACCGTTTCGTAGGAAGTTTTCTGGGTACGCGGGTGGGGCGATACGATCTGGGCGTTTCTGGTTTTGAGGGTGCTCAGGGCCAGACAGCAGATGGTCGATTCCGGGTTGGTGCAGGGTACGACGTTGGCAATGACCCCGATCGGCTTGGCGAACTTGCGAATGCCCAGGGCTTTGTTTTCTTCGATCATGCCGCAGGTTTTGGCATTGCGCATGTCATAAAGGGTCCCCAGGGTCTTGTTTTTAATCTTGTTGACCTTGTCTTCGGCGTTGCCGATACCCGATTCATCGACTGCCATATGGCCCAGTTTGTGGCGCACATCGTCCCGCATCAGCTCCCAGGCCACCGCCTGAACCATCTCGTCTACTTTTTCCTGGGGCCAGTATTCAACCTCGCGAAACGCCTTTCTGGCCCTGGCATACATTTCCTGAATGGTGTCTTCCATGATGTCTTATATCCTCCCTTATTTAGACATAATTGAATTAACTTGCTTTTTTAGTCTTTGTGTTGATCCATTCGCATCGGAATGATGGGTTAAAAAAGGTTAATAGCCATTTAAAAAATGACACTATCCTTGTTTTTACCCAATATTCCTGTATTCCAACATTCCAATATTCCATTGCGGTTAAATTGAAACCTATCCTTACAGCCTGATATTTACTTTATCGGTAGAGTGAATCCCATGGCACCGAAGGCCTCCTTGGCGACCACGAAGAAGTCCTCGATATCCTTGCTGGTAATCAGCCCCAGGTTGCACAGTCTGAAGGTTTCCAGACCGAACATTTTGCCGGGATAGATCGTAAAGCCGCGCTCATAACAATAGTCGTGCAGTTTGAAAAAATCGAAGCGCTCATCTTCGGGTGCTTTGACGGTCACCACCAGATGACCCTGGATGTCCTTGTCAATCACCGTCCCAAGTCCGATTTCATCCAGTCCATGGTGAATCGCCTCCCAGCACCGGGTCAGGCGCTCGTAGCGGGCCTGCTCGCCTTCTTCCTTATATTCCCTGATGGCCTGCTGCAACGCGTAGAGGACCTGAACCGGAGGGGTAAAGTGCATCTCTCCCACCCTTTCAAAAAAATCATACTGCATGAACAGATTGCAGTAATAGGAGCGCTTGGGATAATCTTTTGATTTCACAATTTCATCGATTTTACCCACCGTCCAGGAAACGCCGGTCATGCCGCACAGCCCCTTCTGGGCCGAGGACATACAAAAGTCGATGTTTTCTTTCTCGATGTCAATCGGAAGCAGGCCGTACGTTGAAATCGTGTCGGCCACAAACACACAACCATTGTCATGGGCCATCTGACCGATTTCCCGCACCGGGTTTAAAACCCCGGTACCGGTTTCGTGGTGGGTGGTGGCAACCACGGCAATATCTTTGTCTTTCTCCAATGCGTCTTTGACGACCTTAAGATCCGGCAGACCGGTGGTCGGGAATTCAAGATTCACGCAAGGAATCTGATAATATTGGGCAATTTCCACCATCCGGCTGGAATAGGCCCCGTTGTTGACCACACAGATCTTTTTACCCTCCGGGACCAGTGAATTCAAGAGGACATCCTGAATAATGGTTCCGGAGCCGGTAAACAAAACCGCCGTGTATTTTTCCGGATCCGCGTGGACAACATTTACCAGCTCTTTGCGGACCTCATCCATAACCTCGACGAATTCATTCTCCCGGGGGCAAATGTCGGGAACCACCTGGGCGTATTTAACCGCATCGCTGGTGGTTGCCGGACCGGGATTCAACAGCACGTTACGTTTGACGGGTTTAACGACCTCCATTTGGCCACCTCCTCGCTCATTGGGGATGATCCCCATGATCTCTTAAACACATCGAATCGTCTTCATTCATCAAATCAAATTCGAAAATCTAATTTCGAAATCCGAAACAAATCCTAAATCCGAATGTTCGAATAACCAAAACAACTCCTCAATTGACACCTAAATTTCAAAATGTGTTTCGATCATTTGGATTTTGGGAATTCGAATTTGTTTCGAATTTCGGGTTTCGGACTTCGAATTTAGATCAATTAACCACATTTACGACGGATGAAATGATTCTTAAAGTTTCCCGACTTTCTTGATACCACTTTTCTTGCTGGGATCCTCAATCTCTTCAACGATGCTGAAGCCGCTTCCGCGCACATTTTTCATCTCTTCAAACCGCGCTTTCCATTCTTCCGGGGTACGGCAAACAGCGGACTTCGCATGTTTATCTCGCTCCGACAGGGGCGGTACCGGCCGCTCAGCCGGTCCGTCGTAATCTTCCATGGGCGTTAATTCCTGACCCAGTCGGTTGGATTCCTCCCTTTCGACTTCTTCAATGTAATGGGCGCCGGCGGCAAAGGAGCGGGTGACCGCCAGAATCGCCCAGGTGGCTTCGGGGGTAAAGCCCAGGTCCATCATGGTGGCGCCGGTGGCGCCGAGCATATCCAGATCCACCGGTTCATCAAAAGCCTTTTGCGCTGCCTTGACCACTTCCCCGGTAAAGGCGCTATATTTGCCGGCCACGCCGAGTTTTTCCGCCCGCGCAATCATGCGCTTGGCCGCCGGATCTTTGAGCATAAGACCGGAGACGCCCAGGGCTTCGTCATGCAGGTTTTCTTTCACCAGTAGCTCGGCGGCCGCTTCCAGAGAAAATTCCCCCTTGTCGACCCGATCGAGATAGCGCTCGAGGCGATTGCCGAAAGCAGAATAGGCGCCGTAAGCGTGACCAAAGGCCATGATGGATGCCCCGCAGGCCTGGGTCAAAAAGGTTTTGGATCTGGCCACGATTCTGGATATGGCTGCCGGTGCGGAAAGCCCGTCTTCCAATGCCAGAATCATGACGTAATTGAGCATCTGACCCTCTTCAACGGTGGGTATCCGCGCCTGATAGTCCACAAAAAGGACTTCAATGACACCATAGCCTTCTTCCATCAGCTCGGTCGTGTCATAGCCCCTGGCAACGATGCGGTGAACATTCTTGTAAGCCACTTCGGACACCCACTGAAATGGCGCTCTTTCCGTGTCGCGCGGCACGGTACCATATTCTCTGTCGTAATAATCAAAGGGGTTCTTGGGGCTTCCCAGATTCCCGATTTTGCGCTCCCGCTTGATCTTGTTGAGCTCTTCTGTTTTTTCTTTATCTAGATAACCCATTTCTTGTATTCTCCTTCTTCCTTCTGTTTCCTGGCGTATTCCTGCTGCTCTTCCTTTTTGGGGACGATACGGTCTTCAGGGCCGACATACTTGATCATGGACAGATCGATCATCTGCACCATGGGCTCATTGCGGGATGCGCCCCAGGCGCGCCCTTTTTTCATGTTAAACAGGGCGTGGGCCGCGCAGCTGAACCCCCGAACAACACTGCCGATACACCAGCCGGCATTGGGAGAAAATCCAATTTCCATCAGGGCCGTGTTGCCGGAACCGACCACGTTGACCCCCACATAGGAGCGCCCCTCTTTCTTGCGGCGGGCATGGAAATACTTTTCAAGTGCCCTTTGAAATTCGAGGTAGACCCCTTCAAGCTCAAGCTCTTCCTGCCGCAGATGAATCGGCTCCGCCCGGGGATCGCTGTCGATGTGCTGGGGTTGTCCCATGCCCATCACCGGTCTGCCGGCATCCAGGTATTCGTCCACCAGGGTTTTGGCCATTTCGTCCACGGTCTTGCCCTCTTTCTTGGCGCGCTCGAGGTACTTGTTTAACATGTATCCATGGGCGGCCCCGGGGCCGTGCACACCGCCGAAGGTCGAAACTGCAGCGGCCACACAAACGGGAAGATTGGGCCGGCCGGCACTTACGCCGATGGCGCCGACGGCCGACGGCGACATGGAATGTTCCAGAAAAACACCCATCTCGTATTTGAGCATTTTTTCCTCATTTTCGGTGGGAATCCGGTTCTGAAACAACACAAACATGGCATCATAAAAAGAATAGCCTTCTTCTGCCAGATCGCTTAAATTATATCCGCGCATGACCGTTTTATCTTCCGTCTTATACGAAATGGCGGTCTTTCTGCGGATCAATGGGTCCCTGTCCATTATTTCCTCCTGTATTCATTGGTAAAGATAATAAATATGATATTGAAATCTAAATCCCTGTTTTGGCCTCTGTTATGGAGCGATCAAGGCACCATTAAATGGTTTTTTTTAGTATAAGTCAAAATAATTATTTTTATGCCGTCAATGACAATAGGTTATTTTTCGATCGGCCGTAAGGTTGGTTTCTGGATTTCATTGGACATGCCAATATCCTGAAATAAATGGAGATTATGATTTAATCAAACAAGCCCAGCTTTTTCAGGCTGCTTTCAAGGTGAGCAGAATTCTTAAACGCGATGGTCTGCATTCCAAGGTTTTTGGCCGGTTCGAGATTGGCCGGTTTGTCGTCGATAAAAATGCAGGCGTCGGCCGGATGAGACGCCTTGGCCAGCAGCAGCTCATAGATCACCGGGTCCGGTTTCCTGCAATGGACCACATGCGAAAAAATGCCATCATCAAATTTTTGCACAAACGCAAATTTGGCGTCCAGGTAGGCCACCTTTTCCGCGGTGTTGTCGGAAAGGTACAGGAGTTCATGGCCGGCACTTTTCAACCTGTCAACCAATCGCACCGTCCCCTCATCGAGCTGATAACTCGAATTCCAGATCAGCGCGAGCGTCTCGGCTGAAGCCTGGATATCCCATTGCCGGATGGCCTGCCGCCAGAACTGTTCGGCGGATATTGCGCCGATGCGGTATTGCCGGCCCGGCTCTCCGTTTATAAAACCCGCGACGACATCCCGGTTGATTTCATATTCAGCTGCAATCGCATCAATGGCGGTCCGGGTACCGTCGCTGAAATAAACACCCCCGATATCAAAAATGACGGTTCTGTTCATGTATTTGCAGACAATTATCAGTTAACGGCAAAAATGTGGATTAGATCACAAATAGTTATTGCCGATGCCTTTCAGGGGAGTCCGTTTGCTGAGGTATCTTTTGATAGGAGGCGAGATCTTGGCTCGAATCCCAGTTGTTGAGGCGGCGATTGAGCTCATGGGGAGCCACCACCAGGCCATGGAAAATTTTTGCTTCCAGTTCCAGGGTCTTTTCCCACAGCCAGTGAATTCTTTCCGCATGTTCCGGTGTTTCCCCGTATCTTTCCAGGATATAATCCAAACGCTTATCCAGCGAGACCACCTGGTCATGGAGCACCCGTTTGTCGGCATAGTTGATGATCTGCATTTCACCCAGCACGACCGGTTTGGGATATTCATCGAGTCTGACATGCTGTCGTACGAGTTCACCGACCTCCGGATAGCCTTGCTCGGCAAGCATCTGGCCGCCGGTCAGGGCATGATTTTCCCGGGTTTTAAAGCTGCGGGTTTTGGTGATATCATGCAACAGGGCGGCAGCCTGGATGAGATCGAGGTTGAGTCGGCCGTTTTGCCTGTTCAGGTGCTCGGTTAAATAGGTTGCCACGCGGCACACCTGGAGCGAATGGACCACGATGTGATCCATCATCTTCATTGCACGCATCATCCGAAAGCACTGGTCTCTGGTTGGAATCTTCATTTATTTACCTGGTTACGGTTAATCCATAGCGAGTAGCCGATAACTCCCGATTAATTTTAATTCAACTGGCATTTGCGCACTGCTTCCACAGCCGCCGATACATTTTCCGGTGGTGTTGTGGCACCCAGATTGCACAGATACAGGATGAGCCGGTCGCTTTTATCACCGGATTGAATATAATATTTCACCCGCCCGGCAACCGCGGCGGGTGTTGCCGTGGCCAAAAAAACAGCGCCGACACCAAGAACCAGGGGCAGGTTATGCTTCCGGGCATATGTCTTATAGTATCCGGGGCTGAGCTTTTCAACATCCGGATCCTGCCCCTCGACAAAGTCCGGGCACACCTGCCTTTTGAGATCGAGCAGCTCTGCCGGATTTTTCAGGTAACTTTCCCCCACCCAGTTGGGCACATAAACTTCCGGGCCGCATAATTCTCGCAACCGCAGGATATAGGGAACGATCCATTCGGCTAAAATATCCAGGTCGACGAGGGGAAGAGATGCCGTCGCATCACTGCCACAGATGCTGCGGGCATTGGGAAACTCCTGTTTGAGTCTGAGAACCCAGGGCGCCAGAAGCTCCTCAATAATCCGGTCAAAAAGGGTTCGAACGAAGTCCGGATCGGCATACATGTCCATGATTAATTGCTCAAATCCCCTGATGTTGGCTGCCAGGCTGAAAGGGGCGCAAAAATTCAACGTCGGCGCTGTTTGGCCGCCGATCAGTTTGCAAAACAGGTGGTTCATCTCGATGACCTGGGCGAACCGCCCCACCGTATCGAAGTCAGGGGTTTGAATTTTTTTTAGATCTTCCCGGTCGCGAATTAGGGGTTTGCTCCGATCCACATCCGGCATATCGGTTTCACTGTATTTCATGGCCTGGCCGATGGCTTCCGCCTCGATGTTATAGACATCGTAATCTAAAGCGGGAACATCGATACCGTAGGTTTCATGGATCTCCAGG
>Ga0209536_100010642_pt1 | contig 13540 bp, 9 predicted proteins | sample DeeMarSeWOR28_12_FD_187461 | JGI IMG/M metagenome (GOLD analysis project Ga0209536, IMG submission 187461) | Marine sediment microbial communities from White Oak River estuary, North Carolina - WOR-2-8_12 (SPAdes) (version 2) | ecosystem: Environmental > Aquatic > Marine > Intertidal zone >...
GTCCTGTTTCGATCCGAGCGGTTAACCACCATGAAAGCAGCCATTCCGCCCATCATGGCACCCACCGTAGGTATGCAGTTCATGGGCCGCACATCCACATCCATGAACAGTTTAACGAATCTTGCCGCTTCCTCCTTAAGGGGCGTGATGCCCTCAATGTTGGGATATTTGGAAGCAACCCCCCGGCGAAGTGCGATCATTTCAGCTTCAGTTCCCACGAAAGTGGGATCCAGTCCGGGGACCCCCATCTCCATCCGTATGAATTCCTCCCCGGTTATGCCTTCAATGTCATTGACAATCTTAACAAGCTCCCTGATGGTCGCTTTGCCGGCGGGGTGGATGCCAAAGGCATCAATCACTTCATTTACCACTTCAGAAGGAATTGGAGTTGATCTCTTGGTCATCATACTTTCTCGGCTTTTTGTATTCGAATTCTTGAATCCACCACCACCAGTTGATCACCCCTGCCCATTAAGGGATTCAGATCAAGTTCCGCTATCCGCTCGTTGTGGTGCAAGAGCATGGAAAGCCGGACCAGGATCTCCTCAAAGGCTGCAATATTGATCCCCGGCCGGCCCCGCATCCCTTCAAGCATTTTATATCCTTTCAGGGAACGGATCATCCTGCCGGCTTCTTCACCGGACAGGGGCGCAAGTCCGTTTGCCACATCCCCCAGTACCTCCACATAGATTCCCCCGAGTCCGCAGAGAACCGTATGTCCGAAACCCGGTTCAAACTTTGCCCCCACAAAGAGTTCAATGCCTTCCAGCATGGGCTGCAGCAATACTCCGGTGGCCCCTTTGATCTGCATCATACTTTCAAAATGCTCCATCAGGTCAATATGGTTGTCGATCCCCAGTGCCACTCCACCCACATCCGACTTGTGCACCGGTCCCACCACTTTCATAACCAGGGGGAATCCTGTTTTATGCGCAAATCGGTCCAGGGATGTCTCATCATTTGCCACCACCTCGGCTACCCGTGGAATTCCCGCGGCATCAAGAATGCGCTGAATCTTATCAGGTGGAATGTAACCCTCCTTGCAGGCATCGATCATCTTCCCGATGGAATCAAGGTCCATTCCCTCAGGCACGGAAGCCTCTTCTGCCGGAGCTTCAGTGCCGTAAACCCTGGTAAGCGCTGAGCCCAGCTGGACCTCGTCCGGGAAATTGATGGTACCGTGCGACAGGAAGGCCTCCACCTCTTTTGCAGCAGTGGTCAATGAGGGCAGGACCGGGTAGATGGGCTTGCTGCATTGCTGCATTTTCTCAAAAAGCAGCTCGTATACATCAAAGACCGGAGCAAGGCCCGGTGTCCCGAAAATAACCACTATGCCGTCAATCTCATGAAAATGATGCTCGCAAAAATCGATTGATATTCCCAGCTGTTCCGCATTACCGGTGGCCAGCATATCGATTGGATTTGATGCCGAAGAACCCGGGAACAGATGTGTCAGCAGTTCATCCACTGCGGGCCCTTCCAGCCGGGGCACATCCATATGCCCTTTGGAAAGCTCATCTGTAAGCATGACTGCGGGTCCGCCGGCATGGGTAATGATTGCCAGGTTCTTCCCCTTCAAAGGCGGATGCAGCATCACTGAAGCCACCGTGGTCAGTTCTTCCCTGCCGTAGCACCTTACGATGCCGGCCTTCCGGAAGAGGGCGTCCACCGCCATATCAGGGTTGGCCATGGCGCCTGTATGCGATGAGGCAGCCCTGCTGCCCGCTTCAGTGGTTCCGGCCTTGATGGCGGCAATCTGACAGCCCTTGGCGATCAGCGAAGTGGCATGCCGGAGCAGCCTTCCCGGATCCTTGATGGTCTCAAAGTAAAGCATCTTTACCCGGGAGGAGTTAAGTTCATCGTATGTTTCATCGAGGTACTGCAGCACATCTTCCACGCCCAGCTGGGCGGAGTTCCCAACCGAGAACACGTGGTTGAACCTGAGTCCTTTCTGCAGTCCCGATTCCATAATAAATACAGCAGTTGCTCCGCTGCCGGAGATAAAATCGCATCCTCCTGGATCCAGGTTCGGAATGGGTAGTGTAAAGACACCCTGGTAGGCAGGGGTCATGACCCCGATGCAATTGGGACCGATCAGGGCGGCATCATGCTTATTGCATATATTGACTATTTCCCTTTCAATCTCTTCCCCTTTAACATTCTCCTCGCTGAATCCTGCTGAAACAATGATAAAAGCCCTTGTTCCCTTGGTTTCGGCCAGCTCTTTTACCACTGAGGTGCATAGGGCCGCCGGAACAGCCAGGAAAGCCAGGTCGGTGGTTGGCAGATCCCTGATCTCTCTGTATGAGGGCAATCCCTGTATCTGATCCTCCTTTGGATTCAGTGCACAGAGTCCTCCCTTAAATGTTCCTGTTCTTATGTTATGGAAGAGTTTCCCTCCGGGTTTGCTGATGTTATTGGAGGCTCCTACAACGACAATGGTCTCAGGATTAATAAGTTGGCGATTAATCATTCCAATCGGTTTAACCGACTCAAAGATAAAAAAGGAGATAAGGGTGATCGAAAATCGGGGGGTGTCTTAGAACACTGTCCAATAACAGAAAAAAAATAAGGCAAGTTGCTGTTCTTCCTAAAACCCTCAAAAGATTCGCAACTTGCCTTGCACCCCAACAATTACTTTTCAGCTATATAAACCAATAAAATCGAGATTTGTTTCTAATCCGGCGTTTTTTAACAAAAAAAAGGTGTTTTTTAACATTTAGCCTGCCAGAACCGATTTCACCTTTACGCCTGGAAGCCTTCCCAGCTTGCCCGTCAGTGATCCGATCAGGTCCGTATCAGCCTCAAGGACCAGGGAGATCACACTGGTGGAACGATCCCGGAGGGGAATCCCCTGCCGCCCCAGAATGATCGCGGCATGTTCGGAAATAATGGCATTGATCCGGTGAATATCACCACCCTCGCCAATGAGTATGATAACTGCCCCGATGCGCTCTTCCATGCAACGAATATACTAATAAATGAGCTGCATGTTATGCCCGGGAACTCTTTACGAAATAGGCCACTTTTTCCAGCGAGGTAATCATATCATACTCATCCAGGTAGACAGCATCAGGCACATTAAGGGGGACGGTGGTGAAATTCAATAATCCCTTGATCCCCGCTTCCACCAGCTGGGCGCTGACTTCCGCGGCCGAATCGGCAGGTACGGTCATGATGGCGATGGATATATCATGGCTTTTAACCACCTCTTTCAGCCGGCTCAGGGGATAGCATTTTACACCTGAGATCACCCGGTCGATTTTATTGGTATCAACATCGAAAGTGGCAATGATATTAAGCTTTGATCGCTTCCCCACAAAGTAGGTAGTGACCGCTTTGCCAAGGTTCCCGACCCCGATGACAGCCACATTCAGCCCCTTCTCAGAATCTATGATATCTCCGATGACATTCACCAGTTCTCTAACGTCATAGCCTTTTCGCTGCATGCTGGTATAGCCGATGAACATAATATCACGGCGAACCTGTACGGCCGTATTATGATGAAGTTCGGCTAATTCATGGGAGAAAATGTGGGTCTTTCCCTCCTCCAGGCATTGAAGCAGGGACCTTCGGTATTCGCTAAGACGTTCAACGGTGCGTTCGGGTAAGGCCATAAACATTGGATTGCTACATGCAATACTACAAAATATTGTTAATTAAATCACAGTTTCACGTCAGATAATCTCTTGATTTTCATCAAGCTTCATCTGCTCCCTCTACAACAATACCTCTCTTTTGGAATAGCCGGTATAGAACATCTCCCGGCTCTGCTGACCCCCGGGTTCCTTCAGCAGATCGCTGTATATCTCCCGTATATGCCGGCAATTATGGGCCGCGTGCACTTTGCTTGCGTTATCCATATCATAGACTGCTTTTGTCCTGGCCCTAATTGTTTTATCATCGGCCCGTAAGGGTTGCCCTCCCCCGTTTACGCATCCATCGGGACAGGCCATAATCTCCAGCAGGTCCAGTTTTCGCCGTCCTGCCCGTATCTCCTCAATAATTTCCACTGCATTGGACAAACCACTCACAGTGCCCATTCTGATATCCGTGTTACCCGCCTTTACATGCATCTCCCGGAAGGATTTGTTTATCCGGAACCTGTGCAACCTGGCCGGGGGCATCTCCTTTCCGGACAGGGCGGCATAAATGGTACGTATGGTGGCTTCTGCCTCTCCACCGGCTACTGAGGCAAGCTTGCCGGCTGATGAAGTGGAATAAAAAGGCGCATCCGGTAACTCGGGCTCCAGGCGCTCCAGATCAAGTCCGCTGAGTTTAATCATTCTGACCAGTTCGCGGGTGGTAAGGACCAGGTCTATCACCGGATGGCCCGCGGGGTGCATTTCCGCCTTTCTTGCTTCTGTCTTGGCAGCCACACAGGAGGTGATCAAAACAGAAAGCAGTTCAGTTCCCCTGTGTCCGGCACTTTTCTGGAACCAGTCCCTGATCAGGCTGCCGGCCAGTTGCTGCGGGGACCTCAATGGAGAAATATGAGCCAGGAGTCCGGGGTAATATTGCTCAGCATAGGTGATCCAGGCCGGACAGGAAGAGGTGATCAGGGGAAACTTATGATCCGCTTTCAGGCGTTCCTCCAATATCCCGGCCTGTTCCATGATCAAAATATCGCTGCCGAAGGAGGTCTCAAAAACCTTGTTAAATCCATAGCGGCGCAATACGGCATTGATAATCCCGCTCATATCTGTACCGCTCCTGTATCCGAGCAGTTCAGCCACGGAGACTGCCACAGCCGGACTGTACTGCACGGCCACCAGTTTACCGGGAGCATTGATATGGGCCTCAAGTTCGGGAAACTGTACATTTTCGATCAGGGCCCCGGTGGGACAGCAGGCCAGGCATTGACCACAGGAGGTGCAATTGGAAGAATCAAGAGGCTTTTCCAGGGTGGTGGATATCTTCAATTCCTTTCCCCGGTGAGCAAAATCCAGGGTGGAGGTATGCATGATCTCCTCACAGATCCTCACACAGCGCCCGCAGAGTATGCACTTGGCCGGATCCCTGACAATGGCCGGACTTGACTTGTCGATTTTATGGGGACTTTTCTTTCCCGGAATACGACGCTCCCTGATGTTCAGGTCCTCTGCAAGGCTCTGCAATTCGCAGGAGCCGTTCCGTTCACAATAAAGGCAATCGTCAGGATGATTGGACAGCAAAAGCTCCACATTGGTCTTTCTTGCCCGTAATACCCTGGGTGAGTGGGTCCTGATTTTCATGGGCCCTTCAATGGGGAATGAACAGGAGGGAACCAGGTTCTCCCTTCCTTCAACTTCTACCACACACATCCTGCAGGCCCCTGAAGGACTCAGTCCCTTCATGCTGCAGATGGTAGGGACATGCATGCCGTGGCGATTCAGGGCAGAAAGAATGGTTTCCCCTTTCTCTGCCCCAATGTTACGTCCGTTGACATTCAGTGGTATTCCCATCCCTTTTATTTAAAGTAAACCGCACTGAACTTACATACCTCATAGCAGATCCCGCAGGCGATGCACTTCTCCTGAACGATGAAATAAGGATGCCTTGCCGTTCCTATGATTGCTTCTGAGGGACACCTTTTGGCACATATGGAGCATCCGGTACAGAGATCCACATCAATGAACCAGCTGCGCAGCCCGGTGCAGGAATTGGAGGGGCAGTGCCTGTCGAAAATATGTTCCTCATATTCATTTCGGAAGTATTTCAGCGTACTTATCACCGGGTTGGGGGCATTCTGTCCAAGTCCGCACAGGGAGGTGTCCCTCATTACTTCAGCCAGGGTTTCCATCTGCATGACCCCCCTGAACCTTTCCAGGCCGCTTTGCTCCTCCTCCTCCGCAGGCTTCCGGGTAATATCTCCCAGGATCTCGGCCATCCGTCTGGTACCTTCACGGCAGGGTATGCATTTCCCGCAGCTCTGCTTGTGCAGGTACTCCATGAAATATCTGACCGTATTTACTGTGCAGGTCCTGTCGTCCAGGACCAGTAAACCTCCCGAACCCATCAGCAGGCCTTTTTCCTTCAGGTTTTCATAACTTACGGGTATGTCCATATGTTCCAGCGGAACCATGCATCCCGAGGGTCCACCCACATGCAGCGCTTTTAGTTTCCTGCCCTTCCTCACACCACCGATAATCTTGTTGACTATGGTATCGAAAGAAGTACCCATGGGTACTTCAACGAGCCCGGTCAGGGGAACCCTGCCCGAAATACTGAATATCTTGGTTCCCGGGCTATCTGCTGTTCCCGTTTCCCTGAACCAATTCGGTCCGTTTTGGATTATTCCCGGGAGATTGGAAAGGGTTTCCACATTGTTCACCACGGTAGGTCGCCCCTGGTAGCCCGAGGTGGACGGATATGGAGGTTTGGATGATGGCATTCCCCTTCTTCCCTCCAGGCTGGCAATCAGGGCGGTTTCCTCCCCGCAGACAAAGGCCCCGGGGCCCTTGCGCAGGGATATCTGCAAATTATAACCGCTGTCCAGGATATTATCACCCAGCAGGCCAATCTCCCTTAATTTCAGAATTGCACTTCGTATGCGCCTGATGGATTCATTGTACTCACTGCGAATATAGATATAGGCCCTGTTAGAACCAATGGCATAGGCGGCAATGGCAATACCCTCCAACAATTGAAAGGGATTTCCCTCCATCAGGGTACGGTCCATAAAAGCGCCGGGATCACTTTCCTCGGCATTGCACACCAGGAATTTCTGATCGGAAGGCGTTTCATAAGCCGCTTTCCATTTTTCCCCGGCAGGAAATCCACCACCTGACCGGCCCCTCAAACCGCTTTCGCTCACCAGCTGGCATACCTCGCTGAAGGTATAGCTTCGAATGGTATGTAAAAATGCCGCATAGCCACCGCCCGCAATATACTCCTCAATGGAAAAGGGATCAATGATCCCGCACGACTTCAGTACCCTGCGCTCCTGCAGGGCAAAGAAGGGGATCTGGTCCAGAAAGGGTACGTTTTTCCATGCTTCCTGCCCTTCCTGAGCTGACTGACCGATCACATGTTGATCCGGCACCACCTGGTGAAACAAATCATCCAGTATGGAACTTACCTTTTCTTCAGTGATCCTGCTGAAAAAAATCCGGGTTCTCCCCGGCAACTGGACCGAAAGCACCGGATCTTCCGAACTCAGTCCTATGCTCCCCGTCTCAGCCAGGTCAATTTTAAGGGAGCGGTCTGCCGCATACCGTTCAACGGCCTTCCAGGTTCGCATGGATCCGGCCACAATTCCGGAAGTAGAAGTGTTTATCATGACCAGGGGCCGGGAGATAAGGTTCTTCTTATACAGCTCTGCCTGCCTGATTTCTTCGGAATTCAGTTCAGATGACCCATGCTGAGCCAGTTTTAACAAAAACTCCCTATCTGCCGGCTTCATCCCTGTATAGACTGATGATCTCCCTGAGCTCCTTCACAGAAACCCCTGAATGGTATTCTCCATTTACTGACATGACCGGCGATTGTCCGCATGCCCCCATACACGATTGTACCTCCAGACTGAAAAGTCCGTCCCGCGTGGTCTCACCATCCCTGATCTCCAGCAGTTTGCTGAGTTCATTCAGCAGCTCCGCTGCACCGCGCATGTGACAGGAAGAACCGTTACACAGCACCACGTGATAATATCCCCTAGGTGAAAATGAGAACTGGTTGTAAAAGGTGGCCAATCCGTATACTTTACTGGTGGGCAGCGCGAGATGCGCCCCGATCCTTGAAATCGCTTCTTCTGTAATATAGCCGAACTCGTCCTGCACAGCCTGAAGCAGGGGAATCAGGGCATTCCTTTTTATTTGCGGGAATTGCCCCAGGATCTCTTCTATTCGTGTTGAATCGTCGGCCATAAAATCGAATCAGTATCAAGCTATTAATGCAGAAATTTCATTTATTTCACAAAACGCTTAAAGATATTGATTATGTTTGTTATTTGATAAACAGTAAGTAATTTGAACACATTTTAAATTAATGCGGCTGACCTGTTTTTATTACCTTTAATGCCAGAGCCAATGACACTTTTAAAAAAGGAAATAAAGATATGTCTGGGCAGTTCCTGTTTCAGCCGTGGAAACAAAAAGACCCTCCAGGTGATCCAGCTTTACCTGAAGGAGCACCAGCTGGAAGGAGATGTAATATTAAAAGGGAACCATTGCCTCAGCAGCTGCATTACAGGTCCGATCATGAAGATCGGAGAAAAGGTTTACGAGGAGGTAAATGGTGATACGGTCCTGGAGATCCTTGAAAATGAATTTGGAGAGATGTAAATAAAGCAGCATGGAAGCCCTCCTGAAAATCAACAGCAAAAATTGTATTTCCTGCTATGCCTGTGTAAGGGCCTGCCCGGTGAAGGCCATCAGGGTACAGAGCGAAGAAGTAAAACCCGAGATCATCCCGGAGAGGTGTATCGGCTGTGGTTCATGTGTGGCCGTCTGTGGCCCGGGAGCCATTGAGGTCAGGAATTCCAAGGATGAACTCCGCAAGATCCTGGGATCCGGAAAAAAAGCGGCTGCACTGGTGGATCCGTCCATTGCCGGGGAATTCCCCGATATCACGGACTACAGGAAATTCGTACAGATGCTGCGGAGCCTTGGATTCCATTATGTCCACGAGGTGGCCTTTGGGGCTGACCTGGTAGCAAGGGCATACAGGATGCTCTTTGAAGAAAGCAGGGGCAAGTACTACATCATGTCAAACGATCCGGTAACTGTCTCCTATGTGGAGAAATACAGGCCGGGCCTGGTTCCCAACCTGGCTCCCATACTCCCCCCCTCGGCAGCCACGGCCGCTGTGACACGGAAGATTGCCGGCGATGATGTGATCCAGGTCCATATCAGTCCCCTCATCGCAAGTAAAGATGAAATAAAAAGATTCGAGGGAGCCAGCCGCATAGAACTGGCCATCACCTTTGTGGAACTCAGGGAGCTTTTTATGGAGGAAAATATCCATGAAACAGATCTTGAATACAGCGATTTTGATGCACCCCTGGGATATAAAGGGTCCTTTTTTCCCGTGGCCAATGGAATTATTCAGGCAGCCGGTATCGAAGAAGAACTGCACCTCACCCCGGTGATCACCGTTGAAGGTGAAGGGATGATACGGACCGTGGATGAATTTGAAGAGAACATAGGAACCATAAAACACCATTTTAACCTCTTTTTCAAGGAGTTTCTCATGGGACGGGGAACCAGTGCCGGGGGCAAGCGCTTCCTGAGGCAGAGTCAGCTTATCAAGTACGTTGAAAAAAGGATGAAAACACTGGACCTCTACGCCTGGGAGGCGGCCATCACAGAATATGCATCCCTGGACCTGAAGCGCAGTTTCATGGCCGATGACCAGTCCCTCCCCCTTCCTTCCGAGAATGAAATAAAAAAGATCCTGCAGGATCTCGACCAGTCGGATCCTTCACAGGTGGGCTGTGGTGCCTGCGGATATGCAAGCTGTAAAGATTTTGCCATTGCCATTGCCCAGGGCCTTGCCATTCCGGAGATGTGCAATACCTATGCATCCAGGAACAGGCAGGAACATATCCAATCGCTGAAAATAAGCAATGAAAAGCTTGCCCGGGCCCAGGAGGACCTGAAGAGGTCGGAACGGCTCGCCCAGAAAGAAAAGGAGGCTGCCAGGGAGGCTTCCGAGATCTTGAGGCGCATGCTGCATAAGCTGCCTTCCATGGTGGTCATATGCGACCATAACCTGAAGATACTGCAGACCAATGACAGTTTCATCGAACTGCTCGGCGAGGAAGCCAGGGAGATCAATGAGGTGGTACCCGGACTGGCCGGTGCCGATCTGAAGGCCCTCCTCCCCTACAGTTTTTACAATTTGTTCACCTATGTGTTTGCCCACAGGGAATCCATTACAAACAGAGACCTGCGCCACGAGGGTAAATTGCTGAACGTGAGTATATTTGTTATCGAAAAAGATAAAATTGCAGGAGCTGTGATCAGGGACATGTCAGCTCCCGAAGTACAGAAGGAAGAAGTGGTAAAAAGACTGACCGAGGTGATCGACAAGAACCTGGGGCTGGCTCAGCAGATCGGCTTCATCCTGGGGGAAGGCACCTCGGAGACGGAAAGGATGCTCAATTCCATCATTGAATCCTATAAGCTTGGGAAGGATCTGAAAGACCGATGAGTGGCAGATTCTACATAGAAGTCGCCTGTGAACAGCGCAACTTCGGAAACGAACGGATCTGCGGCGATGTGTTCATCAGCCGGAAGGTAAAAGAGGAGAACCGCACCATCGTGGTTCTTTCCGACGGCATGGGACACGGTGTAAAGGCAAATGTCCTGGCCACGCTTACGGCCACCATGGCCGTAAACTTCACCATTGAGCACAAAGCCGTGGATAAAATTGCCGAGATCATCATGAACACCCTGCCCGTATGCAGCGAACGGCGGATGAGCTATTCCACCTTTACCATTGTGGACATTGAGCATGACGGACCGGTCAACATACTGGAGTTTGACAATCCTCAGACCATTGTACTGAGAGATTCCAAACCTTTTGATCCGGGCTGGAAATCCGTAACACTGAACAGTGAAAAAAATGCGGGCAAAGAGCTTCTTACCTGCCATTTTGAGCCCCGCAAGGAAGACAGGATCATTTTTTGCAGCGACGGAATTGCCCAGTCAGGTCTGGGAACCGATCGATATCCCCTGGGCTGGGGAAGGGAAAGTATGCAGGAGTATGCCATCAAGCTGGTTCAGAACAGCCCCAAGATATCGGCATCCAACCTGGCCCTGAAAATGGTTAACATGGCACATCAGAACGATGCCTACAGTTCCAGGGACGACACAAGCTGTGCCAGTATATACTTCCGTAGTCCGCGCAAGCTTATGATCGTAACCGGTCCTCCCTACGAAGAGAAGAATGATAAGGAACTGGGGCTTGCCGTAAAGTCCTTCAAAGGCAAAAAGGTGGTATGCGGGGCAACCACGGCAGATATCATTGCCCGTGAACTGGGCGTGGAAATTGAGGACAGTCTGGTATTCGAGGACCCGGAGCTGCCTCCCGTATCTCATATGGAAGGAATCGATCTTGTTACCGAAGGGATACTAACCATCACCAAGGTAACGCGGATACTCAAAGAGTTCTCACCTTCCCACCCCCTGGGGAAGGGACCTGCCGACCGGATCGTGAAACTGGTCCAGCAGAGTGATGAGATCCATATCATCATTGGGACCAGGGTGAATATTGCACACCAGGATCCGAATCTACCCATTGACCTGGAGATCAGAAGGACCGTGGTGAAGCGCATGGCGCGACTGCTTGAAGAAAAATTTCTGAAGGAGGTCACCATAAGATATATATGAGCTGGTTTTAAGATTTTTTAAACAAATAGCCCTTCCAGTGTGTATTATTTCTTGGCACACTTATTGTCATAAGGGTGAGACCGGCCCATGAAAAACAGGCCTGACAGATTGACTGAATACGTGATAAAAAGAATTAGGAGATGCTCATGATCCCCATTGACGAAGAAACGGAATATATCCCCATTCTTTCCCAGGAGGAGGAAGAGGACCTTAAAAAAGTTAATATTCCCGATGTGCTGCCCATCCTGCCACTGCGCAATACTGTTTTGTTTCCCGGCGTGGTGATTCCCATCACCGTCGGCAGAAATAAGTCCCTGAAGCTGGTTCAGGAAGTATTTAAAAAGAACAAAATACTCGGGGCTGTTGCACAGAAGGATGGGAGCGTGGAGGATCCTGAACTGGATGATCTCTACCGCACCGGAACTGTAGCACAGATCCTGAAGATCCTGGAGATGCCGGACGGATCCACCTCGGTTATTATACAGGGCAGGAAACGCTTCAAACTAAGTGATCTGCTAACCGATAAGCCCTATCACGTGGCCAGGATCACTCCGCTGGAGGATGAGGACGACGAACCTGCAGGCGAGGCCAAGGCGGTGGCTGCTGCACTCAAAGAGTTAAGCATCAGGATCATTAAGTTGTCCTCCAATATTCCCACCGAAGCTACTTTTGCTGTCAAAAACATTGAAAGTCCTTCCTTCCTGGTCAACTTTCTGGCTTCCAACAGCGAATTGAGCCTGAAGCAGAAACAGGACCTGCTTGAGACCGACTCAGTTGCAAAACGCGGATTCGCCCTGCTGGAGAGCCTGTCCATGGAGGTGCAGATGCTCGAACTGAAGAACGACATCCAGACCAAGGTCAAGAGTGACCTGGATCAACAGCAGCGCGAGTTCCTGCTTCATCAGCAAATGAAGACCATTCAGGACGAGCTTGGTGGATCACCCCAGGACCAGGAAGTAATGGAATTCAGGGAGAAAGGAAAGAAGAAGAAGTGGAGCAAGGAAGTGGCAACCGCCTTTCAGAAAGAGCTTGACAAGCTGCTCAGGTTAAATCCGGCAACGGGTGAGTACTCTGTGCAGGTCAATTATATCCAGACCCTGGTTGAACTTCCCTGGAATGAGTATACCAAGGATAATTTCAACCTGAAACGTGCCAGCCGCATCCTGGACAGGGACCATTTCGGACTGGAGAAGGTGAAGGACAGGATACTGGAACACCTGGCTGTTCTGAAATTGAAAGGTGACCTGAAGTCACCCATCCTCTGCCTGGTAGGTCCCCCGGGGGTCGGAAAAACCTCCCTGGGTAAATCCATAGCCTCGGCCCTCAACAGGAAATATGTCAGAATGTCACTGGGGGGGCTGCATGACGAGGCTGAGATCAGGGGCCACAGGAAAACATACATCGGAGCCATGCCGGGAAGGGTGATCCAGAACCTTAAGAAAGTGAAATCATCAAATCCGGTTTTTGTGCTGGATGAGATCGATAAAGTGGGCAGGGGAGTCCAGGGCAATCCGGAATCTGCCCTGCTGGAGGTCCTGGATCCGGAACAGAACAGTACATTCCACGATAATTTCCTGGAGCTGGACTACGATCTGTCAAGGGTGATGTTTGTGGCCACTGCCAATACAACCGCCGGTATTAATCCTGCATTGCTGGACCGGATGGAGATCATCGATCTGTCGGGTTACATTGTCGAGGAGAAAATACAGATTGCAAAACGCCACCTGATCCCCACACAGCTTCAAAATCATGGTCTCACGCGGAACCAGTTCTCCATCTCCTCCAAAGTCCTGGAAGAGATCATAGAAGGATATACCCGGGAATCCGGCGTGCGACAACTGGACAAGCAAATCGCAAAGCTGGTGCGCGTAAAGGCCAAACATATAGCCTTCGAGGAAAACTATGACAAGAAAGTTACCAGCAAGATGGCTGCTGAGATCCTGGGTCCGCCCAGGTTCATCCTGGACAAATACGACGGGAACCTTCATGCCGGAGTGGTAACCGGACTGGCATGGACAGCCACGGGAGGCGAGATCCTCTTCGTGGAGACCTCTTTGAGTCAGGGTGACGGAAAACTGACCCTGACCGGTAACCTGGGGGATGTAATGAAGGAATCGGCTGTCCTGGCCCTGGAATATCTCAAATCACATGCCTCCAGGTTCGCCATCGATCCTGCCATCTTGAACGCCAGATCCGATGAATCAACATCATGGTATGACCCATCGAAA
>Ga0209536_100010643_pt1 | contig 13539 bp, 13 predicted proteins | sample DeeMarSeWOR28_12_FD_187461 | JGI IMG/M metagenome (GOLD analysis project Ga0209536, IMG submission 187461) | Marine sediment microbial communities from White Oak River estuary, North Carolina - WOR-2-8_12 (SPAdes) (version 2) | ecosystem: Environmental > Aquatic > Marine > Intertidal zone >...
TCGGCCCCGGAGATCGTGGGTAAGGCTCTTGCAAACCCCATCGCGGCCTTCTGGACGGGGGTCATGATGATGGATTTTCTTGGAGAAAAGGAAGCCGGAGAGCGTCTCATGGGTGCCATTGAGAAGGTGACAGGGGAGGGGCAGGTCCTGACCCCGGACCTGGGTGGTACGGCCCGGACGTGCGATGTCACGGAGGCTGTGATTGCCGCTCTCGGCCGCTGAATGTACCCGGGACCGGACCGGTCGGAAAGGGAAAGGCTTTAACAGGAAAACGAGGCAGGTAAGGAGGTCAGCGCGTGCCGGGCAGCGAAAGTGAACGATCCCTTGTGGAGGCGATGAGCCGGTTTATTTCCTTTCTCGGCAAACGGCTTCCCGACGACGTTTTGGCCAGCTTGAAGAGACTGGGAGAGAAAGAAGATACACCCCTGGCGAAAACGGTCTACGATTCCATGTTCCGAAACCTGGAAATGGCTGAGAAACTGGACAGGCCCTGCTGCCAGGACACGGGAGTCATCCAGTTTTTCGTACGGGCCGGCCCGGATTTTCCCCTGTTCGGAAGGATGGAGAAGATCTTCAACGAGGCGGTCCGCATGGCCACGCACTCCGCCCCCCTGCGCCACAACGCCGTGGAAACATTCGACGAGAAAAATACCGGTGATAATACGGGAACCCGCATCCCCTGGATACACTGGGACATCGTCCCCGAGCTGAAAGGGGCTGAAATTGACGTCTACATGGCCGGAGGGGGGTGCACCCTCCCGGGCGCCGCGAAAGTGCTCATGCCTGCCGCCGGCTACGAAGGCGTTGTCGAGTTTGTTTTCGATGTCATAACCTCCTACGGAATCAACGCCTGCCCTCCCCTGCTCGTGGGGGTTGGAGTGTCGACCGCCGTTGAAACGGCAGCGATCCTTTCGAAAAAGGCCATTTTAAGGCCCATCGGAACACGAAACCCCAACCCCAGGGCCGCTGAAATGGAGATCCTCATGGAAAAAGGCCTCAACGACCTGGGCATCGGTCCCCAGGGCTTCACCGGGGCGGCCTCGGTGATGGGAGTGCACATAGAGTCCTCGGCAAGGCACCCTTCCACCCTGGCCGTGGGTGTTTCCGTGGGGTGCTGGGCACACCGGAGGGGAACGATCCGCCTGGGGGAGGATCTGAGCTTAAAAGTTCTCACCCACAGGGGGGCCGTAATATGAAAAGGATCCTTAGAACACCCATAAGGAACCAAGATATCGAACCTCTCAGGATTGGGGACATCGTCTATCTGGATGGGACACTTGTCACATGCCGGGATGTGGCGCACCGGAGACTGATCGAATACGGAATGGATCTGCCGGTGGACCTTTCCGGGATGGCCATATTTCATGCCGGCCCCATCGTGATGAGGGACGGGGAACGTTGGAAAATGGTCTCTGTCGGTCCAACCACCAGCATGAGAATGGAGCCCTTCGAGCGGGATTTCATCGAGAAGACCGGCGTGAAGCTCATCGTTGGAAAAGGCGGGATGGGGAAGCAGACATCGGAGGGATGCCGCCGGCACAAGGCCCTGCATGCGGTATTTCCCGGCGGCTGCGCTGTCCTGGCCGCCACCCAGATCGAGGAGATAGAGAGAGTCGAGTGGCAGGAACTGGGGATGCCAGAATCACTCTGGGTATGCAGGGTGAGGGAATTCGGGCCCCTTATCATCTCTATCGACACGACCGGCGACAACCTTTTCGAGAAGAACAGGGCCGTGTTCAAGAAGCGGATGCAGCGGGGGATGGAGGAGATATTCCAGAAGGTAAGATATATCAGGTAGGCCTTTGATCCCGTGCGGTGAAAAAGTGCCAGCGGAAGGATGGCCCCCGGTTGAAGGGGATGGGATGACGCTCTCGAGGCTTTGACTGCTCTGTCCAGGCAGGCCGGCGGCACCCCGCCTGGTACCGCCGGATCTCCCTTTTCCTGTTGACATAAACAGATCGCGGCGGTAATGGTAATAAATTCTACTGGCCTTACCGGTAAGACCAATTATTGAGAACGGGCCGGGCTCTGCCTGAGGCCCGCCGTTTACCTGAAACAAGAGCCTGCGTCGTGACATTCGACAAATTATCCAGAAGCGCATTTCAGAAGAGAAGCTCGATCATTGCCGAGCAGATCGTCAAGATGATCCAGAGGAATGTGTATCCAACCGGATCCAAGCTGCCTCCGGAACGAACCATCGCCGAGCAGATGGGTGTCAGCCGCCCCTCCGTCAGGGAAGCCATCAGTGCGCTTCAAATAGTAGGGATCGTAAACAGTCGGCCGGGAGACGGAAACTATGTCGCCGATTCCTTTCATTCCGATGAGCTTGCCAGTAGGGCGTTTGAGGTCCTTGAGGAGAGTGAAAGCCCCCTGACGGTGCTCAAGGCCAGAAAGGCAATGGAGATCGGTGTCGTCAGACTGGCAATATCGGAGGCCGGGGACGGGGAGGTCCGGAATATCGAGGAAGCGTGGCGTAAGCGGTACGAAAGAGGAGTCAGGGGTGATTACGGATCATTCATACAGTATGGAAAATCCTTCCATATGAGCATTGCCCACGCAACCAACAACCATCTGATCGTTTCCATTATGGACAACATCCTCGCTGCGACTCATCAGCTGCTGTGGGTTCACATGCGTACGACCTATTATCAGGCCAGCCAGGAACGGATCGAAAAGATGCTTCAGATCCACAACGAGATCGTCGAGTCTATCCGCAACAGGGATGCCGACCGGGCGACCTATGCGATGGAGGAGCATTTCGATATCCTCATAAAACAGGTTTACACCACCGGGCAGGAAAACGAACCGGAGACCGATCAGTAGGCGGAGTCCAGAGAAAGCGGGGCGTGTTCCGGAATTGAAGCAGGGGGGTCAGTTCGGAGGGATGCTCTCATGGAGGTGTCTCAGGTCAAATAGGCTGGATATATTTTGAGGCCGATCCCGAATCGGCAAAAGGGGGTGAGCAAACGGTTATTTCAGGATCCTGTACTCACAGGTAGCGGACTTTTCGGGCGCATGGAGCGGCCCGGGCACGCACTGTACCTGGTGGGGAGGGGTACCCCGGTGAAAGTAGTCTGGGCATGTGTAAACCTATAAGAAGGAGGACTGAAAATGGCTAAAACAAGGAGTTTATTGTCGTACAAAGTGCTTTTGACGTTGATGGTGATCGGGCTGGCCCTTTCCTTCTCGGTAAGTGAGGTCCTGGCCGAAAATTACCCGTCCAAGACCATCGAGATGGTTGTGTGGGCATCGCCGGGCGGCGGGAGCGACCGGATGTGCCGCACCTTCGCCAAAGCCACGGAAGGTATTTTCTCCCAGAGCCTCTATGCGGTGAACAAGCCCGGTGGTGGCGGCGCCGTGGGCATGAACTATGTTCAGGGTAAACCAGCCGACGGCTACACCGTTCTGGGCGTAACCAACAACCTGGTCTTCACGCCCCTGACCAAACCTGATCTCAAATACAGCGCCAAGGATTTCACGCCCATCATCATGTGGGGTTTTGACGCCAAGGCGATCGCCGTGAAGGCGGACGGGCCCTATAAGACCATCGATGATTTTGTCAATGCCGCTAAAAAAGCCCCCGGTAAGATCAAGATCGGAACCTTCGCGCTGGGAAGCGACGATCACATTGTCGGCATCATGCTGGGCAGGGCCGCCGGGACCGAGTTCGGTTACGTGCCCTTCGACAGCGACGGGGAGCAGTTGGCGGCGCTGATGGGCGGTCATATCGATGCGACGGTCACGGAGGTGAAGCAGGTCACCCCGCAGGTGGAGTCGGGAGACCTGAAGATCATCGCCATTGCGGCGGCGCAGCGGCTCGACGGCCTGCCCGACGTCCCGACACTGAAGGATAAGGGTTGGGACGTGGTCGTTCCCAAATTCAGGGGCCTTGTCGTCAAAAAGGGAACACCGGCCCCGGTGGTGGATTATCTCATCGCCAAGTCACTGGAGTCGATCCAGACGCCGGTGTTCAAGACCTATCTGAAAACAAGCATGATCGAGCCCTATTTTCTCGTCGGGCAGTCCTTCGGCGACCTGATCGAGAAGCAGGAAAAAGAGTTTGGCGCAATTTTAAAAGAGCTGGGTTTCTGACCCAGGTAGGAAAAAGGCCGCACGGAAGGTGTCTTCCGTGCGGCCCTGCATCTCTCAAAGTCAGCTGAACCCCAGGCTGTTGCAGGGAAGTTCCGGCCCGGATCGTCCAGAGTTAAAAGGAAAAGGGATTTGAAAAAGGAGATGTTACCTTGAGCGACTGGCGAGATCGCCTGGTGGCAGCTGTTCTGGTCTGCCTATCGGTGTTATGGGTATACAAGGCCGTAAAGCTGCCTTTCCCGTCCTTTACCAGGGTGGCCGGGATCGGTCCCGGTCACTATCCGGCAGGTGTGGCAGTGATCATGGGCTTTCTGGCCGCCCTGTATTTCATTCAGACTTTCAGGCGGAGGGGCCCGTCAGAACCCGAGGAGGAAGGGGAACCGGACGAAGCGGTCGAAAAGGCGGACAGGCGTGCCCTCTGGTTTGGCAGCGCACTGTTCGTCGGATATGTGATCCTGGTGCCCATCACGGGGTTTCTTCTGGCTTCCATCGTGTTCGTATTTTCCTTCATAACCGTGATGGGACAGTACAGGCTGATCCTGACCGCGTTTCTGGCCGGACTGATCCCCATCCTGCTGTGGGTCCTTTTCAACCGGCTTCTGACCGTTCCGCTGCCCAAAGGGCCATGGGGGTTCTAATCCAATGTCGATATTTCAGCATCTGTCCATGGGATTCGGCATAGCCCTTATCCCTTCCAATTTGGCTTACATCGTTCTGGGGCAGCTGATCGGGGTTTCGGTGGGAATCCTTCCCGGTATTAACGCCTCTATGGCTGTAGCCGTGCTGCTGCCCATCACCTTCGGGATGACACCGGTCGCTTCCCTCCTGCTTTTGTGCGGGATCTACATGGGCGCGATGTTCGGGGGTTCCATCACATCCATCCTCCTGCGGGTGCCCGGAACTTCCACGGCGGCTGTCATTGCCCTGGACGGATACGAGATGACGCGGCAGGGACGTGCGGGGCTGGCCCTGGGGATAACGGCCATCGGTTCCTGGATCGCGGGCACCTTCAGCGTCATCGTCCTGATGTCCCTCGGACCAAAGCTTTCCCACCTGGCCCTTGCCTTCGGACCGCCGGAATATTTCGCCCTGATTTTCGTGGGCCTTACAATGATCACCAGCCTGGGTACCGGCTCAACCCTCAAGGGGCTTCTGGCAGGTGTTTTCGGGCTGTTTCTTGGAACAGTGGGGATGGATCCCGGCACCGGCATCAGCCGGTTTACCTTCGGCATCCTCGGTCTGGACAACGGTATCGATTTCATCGCAGTGCTGATCGGCATGTTCGCCGTGGCCCAGTCCCTGGAGAACATTCAGCTCCACATGGGCAGCATGTTGTACAAGGGAAAGATGACCGGTCTGCTCCCCTCATGGAAAGAGATAAAAGCCGGTTTTCCGTCTATTGTCAGGGGAACGGTCCTCGGGAATTTTATCGGGATGCTGCCCGGGGCGGGTGCGACCGCGGCAGCCTTTATGTCCTATTCCCTTGAGGCCAAGATGAGCAAGGAACCCGAAATGGTCGGCAAAGGAGACCTGAGCTGCGTTGCCGGACCGGGAAGCGCTGACAACGCCGCGGCGGGAGGCGCGCTCGTGCCGCTGCTGAGCCTGGGCATACCCGGGTCAGAGACGACGGCCGTCCTTCTCGGCGCCTTGATGATCCACGGTATTTCGCCGGGGCCCATGCTGTTCACCCAGCATACACAGCTGGTGTGGGCGACCATCGCCTCCCTGTACATCGCCAACTGCCTCGGCCTGGTTTTTGCGACCGCCGGCATCAAGCCTCTGACCCAGATCCTGCGCCTTCCCCCCGTCATCATGTCATCTTTTATCCTGGTCATGAGCGTAGTGGGGGCATATTCCATCAACAACAGCCTGATAGAAGTCTGGATCGTTGTGATATTCGGCTTTATCGGGCTCTTGATGAAGCGGCTGGACTTTCCTGTAGCCCCGGTCATCCTGGCGCTCGTACTGGGACCGATGGCCGAAAAATCGTTCAGGCAGGCCCTTTTCATGTCCAGCGGGAGCCTGGCGATCTTCTTTGAAAGACCTCTCACCGTGGTCATGCTGGCCCTGGGTGTGCTCAGCCTTGTGCTGCCCTATATCCTGGCCCGGTTCGGTAAGAAAATCCCGGTCGACGAATGATGAGCAATTGAAAAACAGGCCGGCGATTCAAGGGGTATCGCCCTGATCGATCGGATATGAGATGGGTTGGGGGCGCGTTTCGGGATGGCTCCATGCCACTGCCGGCGCGAAGGAGACCAAAAAGCCACTGAATCTAAAAAAGGAGGTGCGACAGAAATGGCTAATAATACTCATATCACCAGAGAAATCGCGGATTGGTCCAGGGATCAGACCTTCGACAGGATACCCCGGGAAGCGCGGCGTATAGCCAAACGCTGTATGCTGGACGGGCTGGGGCTGATGGTCATCGGCGCCCGCCAGGAGTGCACCCGGATAGTCCGGGATCACTGCCTGGAGGCTGGAGGGGCCGAGGAGGCGACCCTTTTGGGCGAAAACCCGGTCAAGGTCCCGGCCGCGTCGGCCGCGATGGTCAACGCCACGGCAGGCCACTCAATGGACTGGGACGACACGCAATTATCTTCTTATCCCGACAGGGTTTTCGGGCTGCTCACCCACCCGGGCATCCCTCCGCTGGCCGCGGCTCTGGCCATATCTGAAAAGAAGGGGGATGTCACAGGGGAGCAGTTCATCACCGCTTTCGTCACCGGGTTTGAAGTCGAATGCAAGATCGCGGAGGCGATCCTGCCGAAACATTACAACAGCGGTTTTCATTCCAGCGGCACGATAGGCGTTTTCGGTGCGGCGGTCGCGGCAGGCAAGCTGATGGGACTTGACCAGGGACAGTACAGGCATCTGCTGGGCATGGCTGCCAGCATGGGATCGGGCATCCGGGTGAATTTCGGCACCATGACAAAACCGCTGCACGTCGGCAGAACGGCACAAAGCGGTGTGACGGCGGCACAGCTGGCGGCGCGCGGTTTTGAAGCGGACCCCGACGGTCTGGACGGCCAATGGGGGTTCTTCCAGGTCGCTGGAGGTGGTTTTGACCTGGACAAGATCCAGGGAAAACTGGGGAGTCCGTTTTCAATAGTCGACCCCGGCGTCAGCATCAAACCCTATCCGTGCGGCTCACTGACCCATCCTTCAATGGATGCGATGCTGGGCCTGGTGAAGGAAAACGATCTGAAACCGGAAGATGTGGAGGGCGTGGTGCTCTATGCGGGGAAGAATATCCTCAATCCCATTCGTTACGAAACAGCCAACAACGAGCTCGAGGCCAAGTTCTGCATGCCCTTCCTGCTTTCCGTCATCCTCCTGGAACGCAAGGCCGGCGCCAAGGAATTCACCGATGAGTACGTCACCTCACAGAAGGTGAGGTCAATGATGAGCAGGGTCCGGACGCAGTTGGACCCCGAGATCGAGGCCAAGGGGTTCGCTAAAATGCTGTCGCGTGTGGAGATCAATCTCAAAGACGGCAGAAAGCTCGTGCGCGATTCGGATGCGCGTTACCGCGGCGGTCCCGAGTTCCCGCTTTCGGATGAAGAGCTTCAGGCCAAGTTCACCGATTGCACCGAACACTTCCTGTCGGCGGATACGAGGCAGGAGATTTTCACGACCATCGCCGAGCTTGAAAAACCGGGGAATTTGGACCGGACACTGGGCCTGATAAAGGGAGAATAGCTCACCCGCGAATGTCCCGGGGGGATGGTTTAAAACCCTTTCAGGATCAATGTGATAAAGCCTGAGGAGTCGAAAGAAGACACCTCAGGCTTTTTTCTTCATAACTCTTTACGGTTAAGACGCCAAACAGCACCGGTCCTGCCAGGGGCCTGCTGCGCTGCGGAGGACTCGCCAGGAAGTAGTCCTGCGAAGACCGAGGCGGCCCCACGACAGGCTCGGGACGGCACGAGGATTTTCGGTCCGATTAGAGGTAAACGGTTCTACTTTGAAATTTGAGATCTGAGATTTGAGGTTGCTCTCACTGGTCGTCCGTTGGAAACCTGTGGAGAGTCAAAATATCGTTGCCATCTTTTTACTGCGATCGAATAAGCATATAATCGCGATGGCTTTAAGCTTCTTAGATAAAAAAGGGTACCCTTTCCTTGTAGCTGCGATATTCGGCCAGATCCGAAACTTCCCTTTCCTCATTTCGAGCCACTTGAAAATATTTGAAGATCAATATCGGGGATAGCACCAACGTGAGTATCGTCGGCCATCCAATGAACCAGCCGCATATGACAATGATGAAGCCCAGGTACTGCGGATGCCTCGAAAAAGCGTATATCCCATTGGTTACCAGACTCTTCCTTTTGACACCGAAGTAAAGCGTCACCCATCCTGCGATCACCAGTGACCCGCCAATGATCATCAGTGCTGCAGCATAAGTCATCGGGAGATCCATGGTGATTTTGACGCCCAGCAGATGGTATTCGATCAGGGTGGCAGGGTATATAGTACCAGGTTTGTAGAACCATTTCTGGGCGAACAGGATTGTAAAGGGGATGCCATACATCTCCACAAACAGGGAAACGAAGAACGCGGTGACCAGGCCGTATTCTGTCCACTTGATTTTTCTTCTGAATGACAGAGGTATCAGGAAAGCAAGAAATAACAGGATGCTGATCACTACAATGTGCCATTGCCTCTTCAGGATGTCGTTTAGTACATTACCGGTAAGATAGGCGTAGAAATGCTGATAGAACACGCGGTGAAAAGCGACGGGTACGCAGATCGCCGCCACCATCAGCGCGCGCAGCGGCAGGGTTCGGTATGAAAAGAGCTTTTCTAATTGGACCGCACCTTTAGACTTCATGTATGACCTCGCCCCGGTATAAGGTCCACCTTGAGTATCAGTGAATAACAGCCTTGAGCCTCTGAATCCAGCGTTTTCTGGATCAGGGGCTGTATCACTTCCTGTGATAAATTCCCAGGCGCCGACCCCACGGTTTTAACCTTTAACCTTTTCCCTTTAACCTTTTCCCTATATCTTATTACTTTCTACTTTCAATTTTCTACTTGTCACTGAACTTAAGGAGCTTTCCCATGCACATCGACACGAAATGCGTCCATTCCGGCAGTGGTGCCGATACGGTGACGGGTGGAGTCAACACGCCCATTTTCCCCTCATCGGCCCACGAGTATCTGGACGCCGGAGAAACGGCGTATCCCAGGTACTTTAACACCTTCAACCAGAACGTCCTTGTCAGGAAGATCTGTGATCTCGAGGGAGCAGAGGATGGTGTGGTCTTTTCATCGGGGATGGCCGCCATAAGCTCCGTCATGCTCACCTTTTTAAAGTCAGGCGATCACGCGGTCCTGCAGGACGAGATCTACGGCGGCAGCCACGCTTTTGTCGGGGCGTTTTTCGACAGGTTCGGGATCGGCTACACTTTCGTCGAAACAAGCGCCGATGCCGTCGAGGAAGCTGTCAGGCCGGAAACCAAGGTCATCTTTATCGAGACCCCGACCAACCCATTGCTCGGTATTATGGATATAAGTGCCGTTGCCGGCGTTGCCGGGCGCCACGGCTGCCTCACGGTCATCGACAACACCTTTGCGACACCAGTCCTTCAGAACCCCATCAGGCTGGGTATCGATGTCGTGGTTCACAGCGGGACCAAATACCTTGGAGGGCACAGCGACCTGTCCGCGGGGGCCGTGGTGTGCAGCCGGGAACTGGCGGCGGGGATAAGAAAGACCGCCGTCAATTTCGGGGGCAACCTCAACGCCCTGACCTGCTACCTGCTGGAAAGGAGCCTAAAGACCCTTGCCATTCGCGTCAGGCAGCAGAGCGAGAACGCTATGGCGGTGGCCGGGTTCCTGGCCGGTGACCCGGCTATAGGGAGTGTCAGCTATCCCGGTTTACCCGATCACCCGGGGCATGCCATCGCCATGGGCCAGATGAGCGGGTTCGGCGCCATGGTCGCATTTGAACCTGCCGACCCTCAAATGACAGCGGACAAATTCATGAGAAGGCTAAAACTCATCAAGCCAGCCGTAAGCCTGGGCGGTGTCGAAACGACCATCTGCGATCCCGCAAGAACCTCCCACTCCAAGGTCTCGGCCGAGATACGGGCCAGACAGGGCATATCGGACAATCTGCTGCGGCTCTCCGTCGGGATCGAAAAAACCGAAGACCTGATGGAGGATATCAGGCAGGCGCTGAAATAGATTTCAGATTCCATCCACCTTCGCTAACGGCTCTCGTCCAGCTCCGGCGGATAAACTTCATCGAACCGCGCAAGATCAACAGCGGTTCTCACCCGTCTTTATTAGGAAAATCCAAGCTTCGCTAACGCCTCTCGAATAGCTAGGCCCTAGCACTCCTGACACTAAAAAGGCTCCAGCACGGATAGCTGGAGCCCTAAGTATCAGGGTAGTGCCGAGAAATCCCGCCATTGGCGGGACCGACCCTTCGATAAACTCACGGCAGGCACGTGGATATTCAGTACCATTTGAAATAAACAGTTCTGTTTTGAGATTTGAGATATGAGAATTGAGATTTTCTTATTTAGCCACCCGTTGGACACCTGTGAAAAAGGTAAAAAAAGTGGGACACGACCCCTCCGACCCCACGGTTTTTCCTTTGATTTCGAAAATTTAAGGGACAAAACTCCGATCCTCAGGTTCAATGACAAAAACCTGAGGACCGGAGACCCGGTTCTATTATTCCCGGAAAACAAAAAGGAAGGTTTGTTCACCCCCTACATCTTTACCGGGGCGGGAAATTCGCGGGATCGATGACATACCAGATGTCGTTCACCCCCTGCCCGTTGGTATCGCCTGCCTTGGTATCCTTGAAGAAATAGTAGAGAGGGTAGCCGCGGAAAGTCGTCTGCTGCTTACCGTCCTCGCGTGTGATCGTACCAAAATCGGCCGCATCGACACCGGCCGGTGCCACGACAGTTGGGCGGAAATATATCGGCCATTTTTCCGGACACTGACCAGCACAGACGCTTACCGATGGGCTGTCCTTTTTAAACCAGTATAACGTCATCCCCTCGGTATCCGTGAAATAATTTCCAAGCTGGTCACTGTGCTGGACTTTGACGGCGTGATGAGCGGCAAATGCTGAAGCAGCCATCCCCAGTATCAATGCCACGCCGATCAGATAAATCACTCTTTTTCTCATGGGAACCTCCTTTGATTCCACTTCGTCTGGCGTCCCCTCAAACGAGGGGCCTGTGGTTTACGAAACCTACCGTCTGCCTTACGGTGATTTTGATTAAGTATACGCACTGAAGGACGGTTTGGATTTAAGGCCGTGAAATATCATCCCCGGCAGGGTTCGGCCTTGACATGGCTATTGCACACTATATATTCAAAATCGTTATACTTTTCAGATTTTCAGAGGTCAGTGTGGATTCCTACCAAAAAGCGACCGATGACCATCTCGTAAGATTGACCGCCCAGGGGGACCAGGAAGCCTTCGGCGTCCTGTACGAACGCTACAAGGTCCTGGTTTACAGCATTGCCTTTAATGCGCTCGGTGATCGGTCCAGCGCCGAAAACGTCGCGCTGGATGCGTTCACACAATTGTGGCAAAACGCCGCCGGCTTCAACCCTGGAAAAGCTTCCGTTAAAACCTGGCTGATGGCGATCGTTCGCTATCGATCCATCGACACGATCCGCAAGCAGCGAAAAGAGTCGATTCGCTTTATACCGTCCTGGGATGCCGACGCCCTCGATTCGCTGCCGGACCCGTCCGATATGGAAGATGAGGTTCAGGCCCGAGACATCAGACGCCAGGTGAAAGAAGCCGTCGCCGGTCTGCCGGATGATCAAAAACAGCCACTGGCAATGGCCTATTTCAGGGGCTACTCTCACAGTCAGATCGCCAAAATACTCGGGCTGCCCATCGGGACAGTGAAAACCCGTATTCGCGCCGCCATGAGGCAGCTTCGTGAAACGTTGTCAGAACTGGAATGAACATCCAAAGTGCCTTGCATTTCGTAAAGAATATATGGAGAGCTTTGCGACATGACTGAATTGCACCCGACAGATTTACTGCCCGCCTTCTCACTGGGCTGCCTGGATGAAGATGAACAAAAGATGGTGCAGAGGCACCTTGCCGATTGCGACGTCTGCAGTGCCGAGTTAAACAGGTACCAGGAGGTCGTTGATCAGCTGGGGCTGACCGCACCGTACGAACCCCCTCGCCTGGAATTGAAAAACCGGCTCATGAACCGGATCATGGAAAATGAAGGTCGTATTCCCTGGTATGAGAGGTTTTCCATGAAAAAACCGGGGCTTTGGCCGGCAGCCGCGATGATCTGCCTGCTCCTTTTCCTTTTTGCCGGACTGATTAACGTCAAGATGATGGGCCGGATACGGGAACTTGAGAACAGGGATTATGCCAACGCCCTTTACATCTCCCTGCGTGGAACACCAGCGTCTTCGCCGGCAGGGGCAGTCTTGATCATGCAGCCGGAAGCTCGTTACGGCCTCCTGCTGGTTCACGATCTGCCGGAGCTAGAGTCCGGTTACCAGTATCAGCTGTGGCTCATCAAAGAGGGAGTCCGCACCAGTGGTGGTGTTTTTTCGGTCTCCGCCAGGGGAGAGAGCAGGCTGAAAGTGGTCTCTCCCCAGCCGCTGTCTGGTTATGATGCTTTTGGTGTTACCGTTGAGCCTTTCGGTGGTAGTGACGGACCTACGGGACAGAAAGTGCTGGGAGGGTAAACCGTGGGGTCGTGTCCCATTATCTCATCTTTTGAGAGATATCCCCCAAGTTGTATGTTGGCCCCATTCTTGCTCCTCCAGATAAACAACCAAAAAGGAGGTGCAACAATGGTTAGAGCTTTGCGTATTGAATTCGAAGGCGCCCTTTACCATACCATAAACAGGGGTGTCGGAAGGATGACGATCTTCCATGGCGAGAAGGACTGGATGAAGTTCCTCAGTTTCCAGGAACGGGTCATCAGACAGTTTAACTGGATCTGCCACGCCTACTGCCTCATGGGGAACCATTACCATCTCTTGATCGAAACACCCGATCCGAACCTCTCAAGAGGGATGAAGATCCTCAACCAGCTCTACAGCCAGTTCTACAACTGGAAATACCAGCGCACAGGAACCGTTTTCCAGGATCGTTACAAGGCATGGCTGGTGGATAAGGAAGAGAAGTTTCTCGACAACAGCCGCTACATCGTCAATAACCCGGTGGAAGCAAACATGGTTCAGCACCCTGCTGATTGGCCCTACAGCAGTTTCAGGGCCACTCGCGGCCTTGAAAAGGCCTCTTTATTCCTGGAAACCGATTTCCTGCTGGGACATTTCAGCTCGTCACGTAAAAAGGCTCAGTACATGTACGAAGAGTTTGTCCTGGCTGGTGTCGGAATGGAATCGCCATTAAAAGAAGCTAAAAACCAGATCTTTATAGGTTCCGATTCTTTTATCAGGGAAACCATGTTGAGAATCGACAACACAGATAAG
>Ga0209536_100010644_pt1 | contig 13539 bp, 11 predicted proteins | sample DeeMarSeWOR28_12_FD_187461 | JGI IMG/M metagenome (GOLD analysis project Ga0209536, IMG submission 187461) | Marine sediment microbial communities from White Oak River estuary, North Carolina - WOR-2-8_12 (SPAdes) (version 2) | ecosystem: Environmental > Aquatic > Marine > Intertidal zone >...
GTGGCGGCGGGCATGGTAGCTGAGGCCGCCATCGGCGAAGCCCTCGGCGTCACCGAAGCGGGTGTGGCCGACACGGTGCGGGAGGTGATGATGGAGGCGCGCCTGCCGGTGGAGATCGACACGGACGTGGATCACGACCATTTTTTCAAGGCACTCGAACTGGACAAGAAGCGGGAGGGTGGGCGCACGAGGTACACCCTGCTGGCCGAGGTGGGTCGGGTCGCGGGCTCGGAGGAGGAAGGTTGGACCCACGACGTGTCCGAGGAATTGGTCCGGGATGTCCTGTTCGGGTAGCGATCCGGCGGGGTTTGACGGCCGCGGCCAAAGATGGCAGATTTTCTAGCTTCGCGAACCGCCGCTTGGGAGGCGCGCTATCGGGGATAGAAGCCGTTTCTCAGACCTGTCGGTGCAGGATCTGCTCGACCGCTGTGCGGCCGAGACGCCAGACCGGGCGCTAGTGAGATTTGGGGATGAGACGCTCTCCTACGGGCGGACGCAGTTCCAGGCCCGCGCCCTTTCCGCTGCCCTCCACAATCTGGGCGTCGGGGCCGGCGACCGAATCGCCATCGATCTTACGAATGGGCCCGAGTTCGTCGTTTCGGCGCTGGGGGCGGCGTACCTGGGTGCGACGATCGTCCCGTTGAACCCTGCGTATTCCTCTCATGAGCTTCAGTTCATGCTCCGGAACTCCGAGGCGTCGGTGGTGATCGCCGCCGAAGAATTCGAGGGCCAGGACTGTCTGGAGCTGTTCGAGCGAATGCAGTTCAGCCTTCCCGATTTGCAGTACGTGGTCACGGTGGGGGAAGAAGATCTGTGGTATGACGACCGGATCTTTCAATTCGAGGATCTGGTGTCGAGCGGCGAGGGGAAGGATTTCCCGGTTCCCAGCATCGACCCGGCAGAGGACGTCTACGCCATCCTGTATACGGCGGGTACGACGGGTAAGCCGAAGGGTGTGATGTTGACCCACGCGAACCTGGTGGAAACGAACGCCGCCACGGCGGAAGCGTTGGAGATGAATGGGGAGGACACGGCTCTGATCACAGTGCCGATGTTCAACATCTTTGGTCTTGGGGCTCTGATATCGGCGTTGAGCGCCGGGGCGACGGTGACGCTGATGGAGAAGTTCGATGCGGCCGCTTCGCTGAGATTGGCTGCAGCGACCCAGGCGACGATGCTCCACGGACCACCGGCGATGTTCGCGCTTCAGTTACGAACAAAGGAAGTCGATGAGTTGGACCTCTCGAGTCTGCGGACGGGGATCGTTGCCGGTGCGCCCGTACTGGACCGACTGGCCGACGAAATCCGCGAGCGGCTGGTGCCGGATGTCGAGATCGCCTACGGTTTGACCGAGACCTCGCCCACGGTGTCGCTGACGCGACGGGGGGACTCGCCCGAGAAGCGCCACTACACGGCGGGTATGCCGCTGGACGGCGTGGACATCCGGGTCCTGGGCGACGACGGCGCGACGCTCCCGGTGGAGTCGATCGGCGAGTTGGTCATCCGGGGGTTCAACGTGATGAAGGGGTACTACCGGCAGCCGGACGAAACCAGCCGTTCGTTCACGGAGGATGGGTTCTTCCGGACGGGCGACATAGGTATGTTGGACGAGGACGGATACCTTCATGTCGTGGGCCGGAAGAAGGACACGATCATCCGTGGGGAGTATGTCATATACCCGCGCGAGCTGGAGGATCTGTTGCGCATCCACCCGGCCGTTCAAGAGGCGGTCGTCGTGGGGGTTGAAGATGAGGTCCTCGGTGAGTTGACTTGTGCTTGCGTGTTGTCTGTTGAAGGGGCGATCGTCACGGGCGGAGAGATCAAAGATTTCTGCCGAGGTCGGATCGCCCAATACAAGGTCCCGGACCTTGTACGTTTTGTGGATTCCTTCCCGATGACCGGGAGCGGGAAGGTCCGACGTGTCGAGTTGGCGCGCATGGTGCGCGCCGAGCAGGCGACACGTGGGACATAACTTGTGGTCTTGAGAGACCAGACTGGCTGAGCGTTCGAGCGGCGAAAAGGGAAGCACGCTGCTGGGCACGGCTGCTGGGACCGGCTGAGGTCACGGCGCTGTTGCCACTTCACGCAGACGTCCTTCCTAACAGAAGTCGAAATCACCGCCCTTCGACCGTGGCTGCGGCTTGTCTCTCTGGGTTGTAATGTGTTGTTTTGTAAGGAGTTACGAGAGACATGGAAATGCGATATGACGTGCCCGAGCCCCGGGTCGAGACGCGACCGGACATCGATGCCAGCCATCAGGCCGCGCTGCTCATCGACTTCGACAACGTCACGATGGGGATTCGGTCGAACCTGGGGCAGGAGCTCCGCAACCTTCTGAACTCGGATGTCATCCGTGGCAAGGTCGCGGTGCAGCGGGCCTACGCCGACTGGCGCCGCTACCCACAGTACATCGTTCCGTTGTCCGAGGCGTCGATCGATCTGATCTTCGCGCCGGCCTACGGCTCGTCGAAGAAGAACGCGACGGACATTCGCTTGGCGATCGACGCATTGGAGCTGGTCTTCATCCGACCGGAAATCAAGACGTTCATCCTGATGTCCGGCGACAGCGATTTCTCCAGCCTGGTTCTCAAGCTGAAGGAGTACGGCAAGTACATCATCGGTGTTGGGATCCAGGAATCGAGCTCGGACCTGTTGGTTCAGAATTGTGACGAGTACTACAGCTACTCGGCGCTGTCGGGCCTGAGCAAGACGGGTGATCAGCCACTGGAAAGCCACGATCCTTGGGTGCTGACGGAGAAGGCGATCGCCAAGATGGTCGAGCGGGGTGATACGATGCGCTCCGACCGGCTCAAGCAAGTGATGCTGGAGATCGATCCGTCCTACAACGAGAAGGAACAGGGCTTCAACAAGTTCAACCGCTTCGTGGTCGAGGCGGCCTCGCGCGGTCTTCTGTCGATCCAGAAGATGGAGAACGGGCAGTACGGAGTGGCGCCGCCGAAAGGTGGGGACAAGGCGCCGAAGGATCAGAAGGAAGAGAAGCGGGAGTCCAAACCGCGACGAGGTGAGGAGCGGCGTGGGCGAGAACCCACCCGTGGACGAGACAGGGCCGCGGCGACCGATGACAGCGGCACGCAACGAGCTCGACCCAAGCTGACCATGAAGTCGGCTCTGGACCTTCTCGATCAGGCGCTGCGAGTCTTGATGGAAGGTGGTGCGGACTCGGTGCGGGATAGCGACGTGAAGCGGAAGTTGTTGGAGATCGATCCCGCGTTCGATGAAGGCGAACTGGGCTACAGCAAGTTCAGCAAGTTCCTACAGGCCGCGGAGGCCGATGGCGCGGTGGTGCTGGAGCGTGGGCCGCAAGGCAACTACCACGTCGGGTTCGGAAAAGGGAAGCGGCGGGCCAAGCCGAAGCCGCGGGACGCAAGCGAGACGGAGACCAGCGGCGAAACGAAGATGAGGAAGCTGGCGCGATTCCTCTTCGGGAGCTCCAAAGACGAGGACGAAGAGAAACCGCCCGAGCCCGAAGCACCGAAGGCGCAATCCCGACCCGGGCCGAAAGCTGAACCCAGGGCCACGGAGCGACGCGGCCGGTCCCGGCCTTCGACGCCGGCGGCACGCAAAGGCGCGCGCACGACGAAAGCCCGTGGAGGGGAGTCGCCTGCGAGGGGAACGAGAGGCGGGCGCAGCGGTGGCCGGTCGCCGCAAAGCGAGTCAGGCGAACGGGGCGCGAGAAGAGAGTCGCAAACGGAGGCCCGAAGCCCGAGGTCGCCGGGCCGCGAACCGCGTTCCGGACAGGATCGGCGCAGAGGCGGAGGCCCAAAGCGACAAGAGAGCCGACCCACCCCCAAGAGTGAGCCCAAGACGCCCGTCATCGAGCCGGCCGAGGCGGCAGCGCCTCAGCTCGCAGGTGCCGAGCCACCGGCTGAGCCGGTGAGGGAAGCGTCGGTGGTCGAAAAGTTGACCGCTGCCGTCGCAGAAAGCAGGGCTCCCGTCGCTGAGGTGCCGAGTCGGCCAGAGGCTGATCGGGGCCCGCAGGAAGAGAAAGTCGCCGAGCCGGCTCCTACGTCGAAAGGTCCGCGAGGTGGAATACGTGGGCGCCGGGGCTCGCGAGGTCGTAGTCTGTCGGCGGAGGGACCACCTCCGATTCTCGAGGGGCAGGCGAGGAAGAAACCGGGTCAGCCGGCCCCGAGTGCGCGGGCCGATGATGGCGAAGCGAGGGCGAGATCGAAGGACGCAGGTGATGTCTCACTCGTGGCGCGACTGACCGGCTATCCCGGTGTCGGCGGAAGGACGGCAGAGGCTCTGGTCGACGCGTTTGGAGACGACCTGTTCCGCATTTTGGACGAGGAGCCGGGACGGGTTCGCGAGCTGTTGTCAGACCATCGCGCCGAGCGGGTTTTGGAGGGTCGACGCAAGGAGTTGGAAGCCGGGGGGAAGTGAGCCGGCGTTACGAGCCCCTACCCACGAGCTTCTTCGATCGCGGTGCCGAGATCGTGGCCCGCGATCTTCTCGGCGCTTACGTCGTTTCAGAGCGAGACCGCCTTCGCAGCGTCGGTCGTATCGTGGAGGCCGAGGCCTACCCGGGCCCTCACGATCCCGCCAGTCACGCTTCCGCGGCCATAGGACGCACACCGAGGAACGACCCGATGTTCGGCCCACCCGGCACGGCGTACATCCATCTCAACTTCGGGGTGCACTGGTGCCTGAATGTTGTGGTGGGCTCGGAGGGCCATGCGGCGGCAGTGCTAATCCGGGCGGTCGAACCGGTGGACGGTATCGAGGTCATGCGAGCGCGACGGCCGGGACGCAGCGATCGTGAATTGAGCTCGGGTCCGGGAAAGCTGACGAAAGCGATGGGCATCGGTCCGGATCTTCAACGGGTGTCGATGACGAATGGGCCACCCCTGTTCATCGCCGCCGGCGAGGCCGTTTCGGAGTCGGACGTCGTGCAGACCACGCGGGTCGGCATCTCGAAGGGGATCGATGAGGAATGGCGGTTTTACGATCGGCGTAGTTCTTGGGTCAGTCGTCGGGCGAAGGAGCGAGTGAGGGAGTAAACGAGCAATGAGCAATCGAGACTGCGAGTTGGGAGTTGTCAGAGGGGCGTCAGGCTTCGAGTTGACGGCCGGTTAGTCGCAGCAAGCGTCGTAGTATGAACGCTAGGATCAGCGCTACGGCGAACGCGCATACGACGGTAGGCCCTGTTGGGAAGTCGGTGACGTAGGAGCCGTAGAGGCCCAGCACCGTGGCGAGGGTCCCGGTCGACCAAGCGATGGCGAGGAGTTTTCCGGGCCGGTGAGTGAACAGGAACGCGATGACCGCCGGGATGACGAGGAAGCTGAAGACCACGAGCACGCCGGCGATAGCCACCGATGATGTGACGACTACGCCGAATAGGGCGTAGAAGAGGAAGTCCCACCCCTTCACCGACCACCCCTTTGCCTGAGCCTCTTCGGGATTTAGTGATATGGTGAAGAAGCGATGGCGGAGCAGCCAATAGGCGCCGCCGATCACCGCGTAGACGAGAGCGGTCTTCCAGATTTCAGGCCACCCGACCCACAGCAAGCTTCCCGACAGCAGCTCCTCGACGTGTTCGGAGCCGCGAGGCGCTTGCGCGGCCAGCAGGATAGTCATCGCCGAGGCGACGACGTATACGATCCCGATGATCGCCTCCTGCGGGACGTAGTTATGCTCCATGCGCGAGACGCTGAACAGCGCCGCGGCGATCAGCGTTGCGGTGATGCCGATGGAGTATCCGGCGATCGATTCGGGGATACCCGTCGCTTGTTCCAGCGCGTGGGCGAGCCCGAGGCTCGCCGCGGCCCAGCCCAGCGCGGCGACCTGAGCGAGGGCGAGGTCCACGAAGATCACGCCCCGGGCGATGATGTGGATGCCCAGGTAGCCGTGGATCCCCACGAGGATCAGGGCGGCCACCAGGGCTGGCAACATCAGCTCGATCATTTGCGTCCCTGTTCGACTCTCGATTGGAGCGGAGATGGCTGGGGGAGCGCGGCCGGTTCCAACGTCCCGGTCGCACCTCTATTAGGTCCCTCGCCTCCCGCGCGCAAGTTCACTCGTCCCGGTGCTCGCGTCGCCGGTCGAGCCCCAGGAAGGTGTTCGAGAGATCCGACACCCAGATGTCGATGAGATCGAAGTACGTGTCCACGCCCTCGGCGCCGGCCACGTGCTCGGGAACGATCACGGCCCGGGCGTTCGTCCGGGAAGCCACTCGTTCGACCTGGCTGCGACTGAAGTAGTTCGCGGCGAACAGCACCGGGATGTTCTCTTCGGTCATCGTCGTGATCACGTTGTTCAAGTGCCCGGGTGATGGGGGAATCCCGGGCTTCGGTTCGATGTAGAGAACGCAAGGGATGCGAAAGCGGGCGCTGAAGTAAGCCCAGTTGCGGTGGTAGCAGGCCATCCTCTGATCACGGAACGGAGCCGCGTCCGCCATCCATCCGCCCATATAATCGGTGAGCGGCCTTCCCTGGAACTCCTGGTTCCGGGCGAACTCCCACAGCTCGTAGTTGCGTGCGAGTCGCAGCACCGTTTCCGCGCCCAACATGTCGATGAATTCGTCGCCGAATGTTCGCCGCAGTATGCGGTCGGCGAAGTCATCGAAGTTGGCCTGATAAGCCGCAGAGTTGGCTGGATCGATTCTGTTCAAGCCGGCGAGGATGTTGCGGGCGATACCGATCCCGTTGACGGGGTCTGTGTGGATGTGCGGGTTGCCAAAGACGTGGACATCACCGCCTGCCCTGGACACGTCCGTCGGGACCTGAAGTAGCGTGACTCCGGAGTACACGGCAACGTTGCCGGGTGCGCCCTCCACGATCCTTGGGTTTCGCGCACGATCGATGATCGTTGGGACCCACAACTCGAGGTCGAGTCCCGTCACTACGAACATGTCCGCGTTCCCCACGGCAGCGGCAAAGCTCGGCCGCGGATTGACGAAGTGAGGGTCTTCGTCGCCGCGAGCGATGGCGGTGACCTCGGCCAGGTCACCCGTCAGTTCCCGGGCGATGGCGGCGTACGTCGGCAGTGTGGTGACGATTCGAAGCTTGTCCTGTGCCACGAGCGTGGCCGGCGCGAGGGCAGAAAGCGCTAGGAAAATAGCGAATATCGGTCGTGCCCCAGGGCAGAGCGCACGCATCGGGGCTGGTCGGTCCATCATGCTGTCACTCCTGTATTCGATACGGCCCCACGTGTGAGTGTGACCGGTGATATCGGCGTTCTTGTGATCGACGTGGCGGCACGAGCCATCAGTAGGTCTCATGCTTATGCGGGCCCACGGCCCACACGAGTTGCGCGATGACGGTGTGGCTGGCGTCCAGCCCGCTGGGCTTCACGTAGTGATACTGCAGTCTCAAGAACATCCACTCGCTTTGCCACCACGTAATCGAGGGGACGACCATCTGGATATTCGGGTCGTCTCCGTAGTCATCGAGGAAATCGTATCTTACGCCGCCGATCCAGCGTCGAGCGAATCGGTAGTTCGCTTGTAGGTACCCACCGTTGCCCCTGAGATCGGGGTCGCCGTAGTCCTTGCGAGCCCAGTAGTACTCACCCGCCAGCCGAAAGTCGCGGTAGAGCGCTTGGCCCGGCGGCCGCCAGCGAAACAACGCGAACACGTTGAACAGGCTGGTCTTCAGACTCTCCTCCCGATTCTCGCCGTAGACGGCAGCGCCACCGAACTCGATATAACTGGACGCGCTCAGGTCCCAGAAGCTGGTCAAGTTGCCCAGCACGGAGAGGTTGGTCTTGCTGCCGTCGAACATCGCCTCGTTCGACGTATTCGTCAGCTCCAGGGTCAGGCTCTGAAGGCCCGGACCGGTCCTTAGGGGAGGTGCAACGAGATTCAATCCGGTCTGGATCATTCCGTCGTCGCCGAGAAACGCGACGGTGGGAAGCGCGCGATCGACCTCGAGAAGCGCGTGATTGTGCCAGCGGTTGTAGATGCCTATCTGCTGGCGGAAGTGTCCTGCTTTCAATCCCAGCTGCGCCGGCAGGCCGACCCAATAGACGTACCCCTCTTCGAGTCCGAATCCCGAGTGGCCGTTCCCCTCTTCCTCCTCTTCCTCGGGCAGGCCGGCGATGGCGAATTCCTCCTCATACGAAAAGAAGATCCGGGTCCGAGTGTACGGGTCGAGAGCCGCCACGAAGGCGAGCTCGAACTCTCGAGGTACGAAAGTGAAGTAGCTCTCTTCCCCCGCGGGTGACAGGTACTGGCCCAGCACGTCGCCCGTCACGCTGATCTCGGGATTCAAGACGTTCAGGTTGCGCGTGCGGCTGGCCTCGGTGGTGTCCTGCTCTTGCTCGCCCGCCGCCTCTCGTGCGGCGGCGCGCAGGGCTTCGAGCTCGGCCGCGGCGCTCTTCGCTGAGCTGTCGGCTCCCTCTCCGCGTGCCAGGGCGGCCAGCAGGCTGTCGAGCCGCGCTTCCAGTTCCCGGATCCTGGCTTCGAGGCTGTCGACCTTGGCCCGGGTCACGGTGTCCTGCTCCGCGCCCTGGGCCATCAGACCGCGGGGTGCGGCGGCGAAAAGGATGCCGAGGAAGATCAGGATTAAGGGTGTGCGGTTGATCCGCATAGCTCTCCTCACGTCAAAGATGTTGCGACCGGCGCTGCACCGAAAGGTCAGCGAGTCGCGAGTCCGGCGCTGTCGCGGTTGAGCGTTGGTGGTACCGACGGCCGGTGCTATGCGGAGTAAGGCGGAGCTCGAGCGGTCTGTAGCCTTGCGGGCGTGAAGGGGGGAGTGACGTCCCGACTGGCCGCCGCCATCGTGGGTTTGGGCGACGGGGGCTCTGAGGGCGCCGGGGCCGCTGCGGGAGACCAGGGCGTCAAGTAAACGAGAACACAAAGCCGATGGTCGTGGGATTTGTAGCAGGGCGAGTTCGGGCCGTTGACATGTGGCTCGCGGTGAGACCACGAGTTGACGTCGAGCATCAGGCGTGCGCCGGCAAGGCCGGTTGACGCGACGAGTAGCTGGATCGCTACCGTTCGCCTGATCCGAGGTTGGGTCCACATGTCACGGCACGATATATACGGGGTGCCAACACGGTCAACCCTGCAGTTGGCGGTGTCGAAACTCTTCGCGTATCTTCCGGCTCGGGGAATCTCTCACCATCCATGAAGTCCGATCACGGGCGGTGGTTTCGTTGACGGATACGTTCCTGTTTTCCGCACTCCTGGACGTTCTGGATTCCGTGCCCGCCTCGCCGGCCACGGCACTGTTCTTCGCCGCTTTCACGGGCTTTGGAATGTTTGCCGGCGCCCTGATCGTGCGGCGCTTCGAACCGTGGGCCATACGGCACACCGCCGAGCTGATCGCCTTTGCCGCGGGACTGTTGGTGGCTGGCGCATTGTTGCACTTGATACCCGGGGCGGTGGAGCTGTTGGGAGCGGACAGGGGAGTGGCCTGGACACTCGGTGCCTTCCTGGCGTTCTACTTGTTGGAAGCCCATTTCATTCCGCACGTGCATGCCCGGGGCGACTCCCCTATCGAAGACCATCACCACGAACACGATCATCATTCGCATCATCTGGGCCCCCTGGTCGTCATGGGTCTGGCCGTTCACTCGTTAGTCGATGGAATATCGGTCGGCGCGAGCCTGTCGGCGGGTGCGGTCTTGGGGTCGGTCGCCGCGCTGTTGGTCGTGGTGCATAAGATGCCTGTCGGGATCGCCGCGATGTCCGCGTTGTTCCACTCGGGCGTGCCGGGCGGACGCGCGGCCTGGATTACCGGAGCGTTGGCTTTGGTGACTCCGGTGGCCGTTATGGTCGCCTACTTCACTCTCAGAGATGTCCCGAGCCAAACGCTGGGAATCCTGCTCGGCATCGCCGGCGGCTCGTTTCTCTATATCGGCGCGGCGGACCTGCTGCCCGAGGGCCAGGCCCGCGGCCGACCGGCGAACACCTTCACGTTCCTCGCGGGCGCCGCGGTGATGGTGGCCGTGAAGTTGGCGGTGCACTGATTTTTTCGGGCTTTGTTCAATTGACGATATCGCGGATTGGCGTTAGAATAGTTGCAAGCGAATCAAGGCTGCAGCGACCCATTCTTGAGCCAACACGAGAATGTGCGGGCCCGGCTTCTAAGGCCTACGTCATGCCCGGCTCGGGAAGACGGAAAGCTAGAGAGAGGGTCCTTCGGTTGCAGTAGGGCTTCATTGAATGCCCTGTGGCCCCAGCTTCGCTCGTCGGCCTCCGTAAGGAGGCCGGCTTTCTTTTTGTGGTCGTAACCACCCTCTGAGGCCGCCGACGGGGAGACAACTGGCACGATCCGCCTTGATGCTCTAAGTTAGGGCGATTTCCAACGTTCTGTCAGCCATTTTGGCGGCTTTTTCACCCGCAGCGAGGAATGCTGTAGGCTGTCTAACTAATGCCGATCGTCAGAGTCACGCGGCGGCTTCACTTCAGTGCCGGCCATCGTCTGCATAACCCCGAGCTACCCGATGACAGGAACCGGGAGATCTATGGGTTATGCAACAATCCTGGCGGGCACGGTCACAACTACGGCCTGGAGGTCACGCTCAAGGGCGAAGTGGACCCGAAGACCGGCTATGTGTTCGACCTGAAGCGGTTGAAGCAAGTCGTGGAGGACACAGTCCTGGTCGATCTGGATCACGCGAACCTGAACCAAGATGTGTCGTGGCTGCGTGGGGTCATCCCGACGGCAGAGAACGTCGCCGTAGAGATTTGGCGTAGGTTGGAGGAAGCCCTCCCGGGTGGCGTTCTCGAGTCCGTGGTCTTGTCGGAATCCGAACGAAATCTCGTGGAGTACCGAGGGGAATGATTCGGCACGCAGTGGGCGGAGGGCGTCGAGTAGGGCGACAGAGCGCTGCACGGACATTGGAGCGGCGATGACTGAAAAGAGTGGTATCGATTCGAGCGATCTTCAGGCCCTGGTCCGTGCCCAGCTTCAGGCGCTGGGCGAGGATCCGGAGCGTGAGGGCCTCGCGCGTACGCCGGAGCGAGTCGAGAAGTCCTTGCGGTTTCTGACGCGGGGCTACGAGATGAGCGTAAGCGACGTGGTCGGCGATGGAGTCTTCCGGGAAGACCACGATGAGATGGTGATCTGCAAGGATATCGAGCTTTACTCGTTGTGCGAGCATCACCTGCTCCCGTTCTATGGGCGCGCGCACATCGCCTACATACCGGACGGAAAGATTCTCGGTTTCAGCAAGTTGCCTCGCATCGTGGAGGTCTACGCGCGACGCTTGCAGGTGCAGGAGCGACTGACCGACCAGATCGCGAGCGCGATCCAGGAAATACTCGCACCGATAGGTGTCGGCGTGGTGATCGACTGTGCGCACCTGTGCATGATGATGCGCGGAGTAGAGAAGCAGAGCTCGCGGACCATCACCAGTGCTGTTCGCGGCCGTTTCCGCAGCGATGCGCGAACCCGCGAGGAGTTCCTTCAACTCGTCGCATCACAGGCCCTACGCTAGTGAGAGAAATAGGAGGCGACCTGGCGGGTCGCAGAATCGTGTTGACCGGCGCAACCGGCGGGGTCGGTCGAGCCGTGGCGCAGCGTTTGGCCCTAAGCGACGCCGAGTTGCTGTTGATCGGCCGGCGAGCGCATGCGCTGGAGGCTTTGGCGTCGGAACTTCGCGCTCTGGCGGTCGTGGGAGATCTCACAGACCGATCGTTCGTATCCGGGTTGTCGGGACGGGTGGCGGAACTGTGGGGTGCGGCGCCGGACGTGCTGATCAACAACGCCGGTGCGTTCGAACTGGCGCCGTTAGGAAACACGGATCCGGTGACGTTCGAGAAGCTTCTGGCCGTCAACCTGCAGGCACCCTTCGAGTTGGTGCGACTGTGGCTTCCTGAGATGATGGAGCGAGGTTCGGGACAAATAGTGAACGTAGGCTCGATCGCCGGTCGAATAGCCTTTGCCGGCAACGCGGCGTACTCGGCCTCCAAATTTGGGCTTCGCGGTCTGCATGAAGTCCTGGTGGAGGAGCTGCACGGAACGGGCGTACGGGCCACGTGGGTCGAGCCTTCGGCGGTGGACACGCAGCTTTGGGACCGATTCGAACCGGACTCGAGACCCGATCTACCGTCGCGCGAAAACATGCTCGCTCCGGAGGCGGTGGCTGAAGCCGTCCATTTCGCGGTCAGCCGGCAAGACGATGTGACGATAGAAGAAATCGTAGTACGAGCTAACCCTAGACAAGCAGGATCATGATTCTCCAGCACCTTAAGAAGTTTCAGAAGATCAGCGAGACCAAAGAGGGCGTGACACGGTTGGGCCTATCGGACTGGGAAGAAGAAGCCCACGCCGCCGCCGCGTCGGTATTCAGTCGAAGTCGGAAGATCCGGCGTGTTCAAGACCAGGCCGGCAACTCGTTCATTGTGAACGGTGAAGGGAAAGGTCCTCACGTCGTCATGGGATCACATCTGGACACGGTACCGAACGGCGGGTGGCTGGACGGTGCGCTGGGTGTGGCGGCCGCGCTTTCGGCGATGCAGCGGATCCTGAAGAAGCACCGCAATGCGCCCGTGGCCGTGGCAATCTGGGCCGACGAGGAGGGGTACCGTTTCGGCAACGGTTTATGGGGCTCGCGGATGTTCGCGGGCCTGGTGAAGGAAGACGAGCTGACGCAGCTACGCGATCACGATGACATGCTGCTCGGTTATTTCCTGGCGGAGCGCGGTCTGCAGAAGAAACCGCGGCGCAGCCGAGAGACGGGTGAGCTGGTCGCGAAAATCTCCTACAAGCCGCCCATCGAAGTCGGCGTGTACGCCGAGGCGCACATCGAGCAGGGCCGCCGTTTACTCGACGCCGGGAAACGAATTGGCCTGGTCACGCACATCGCCGGCATCCGGCGCTGGCGGCTCGAGAGCATGGGCGAAATGAACCACTCGGGCACCACACCGATGCGCGAGCGGCGCGACGCACTGGTACCGATCTCGGGGATGATCGGTCGCTTGCCGCAACTCGTGCGCGGCGTAGAGGACGGGGTCATCACCTGCGGAGCGATGGGTGTGGAGCCGTGTGTAGCGAATGTCATTCCGGACCGAGCTTGGGCAGTCGTGGAGCACCGAGCGCCCACCGAGCGCGATCAGGACGAGATCTCGCGGCGGCTGAAGGAGCTGGTGGCGACGACGGGTCCCAGGGCACCGGGTGTGGGTCTGGAGATGCAGTCGATCTCGTCGATCCGCCCCACGCCAATGTCGGAAGAGGTGACGGGACGTCTGGAAGAGGTCTGTCGGAAGGCCGGTGCCGAGTCGATGCGTATGGTATCGATGGCGGGCCACGATGCCATGTCGGTCGCGAGGGTGGCACCGGCTGGCCTGTTCTTCATACCGAGTCTGAAAGGCATAAGCCACAGGCCCGATGAGGACTCTCGGCGCGAGGACATCAAGCTTGCCGGAGACATCCTTTACAAGTGGGCGCTGGCTGAAGTGGAACGTGTTCTTTGAACTGACGGATCTCCTCACCTGCCCAACGTGCGGGCCGAAGCACGGGTTGGTGTTGCTTGTACAGGAGGTCGAGGACCGGCGCGTTAGAACCGGCTGGTTGGGCTGTCCCAACTGTCGCAACGACTACCCGGTCAACGACGGAGTGGCAGACCTGC
>Ga0209536_100010645_pt1 | contig 13538 bp, 10 predicted proteins | sample DeeMarSeWOR28_12_FD_187461 | JGI IMG/M metagenome (GOLD analysis project Ga0209536, IMG submission 187461) | Marine sediment microbial communities from White Oak River estuary, North Carolina - WOR-2-8_12 (SPAdes) (version 2) | ecosystem: Environmental > Aquatic > Marine > Intertidal zone >...
ATTATTTTATTGTGTATCCAACCAGAAATAAATTTATTTAACTTTGAAAAAAATTTTTTACAGATAATTTTATTTGTCCTTCTATCAGTTGCGACAATTTTTATAATGTATAAATTCTTGCATCTTTTTATATTTGATAGATCCAAATTAAAAAAATTGTATAGTTTGCATGAGATGTTTTCCTATTTCTTACTAATTATTTCATTATCTTTAATGATAGAATTATGGCCAACGATTTTCCTTATTTTCTTTCCTTTTATTTGGTATATTCTGTTTAATTTCATTTTATTTGGGAAATTCTTAACTCCCCGAGTATGATTTAGATAAAATCATTAAAATTTAATATTCATATAAACTCGGTTTTTTTATAATTTTTCCAGATGTAAATTAATCTAAAAATTAATTTGAGTTATCTAATTTTATTAAATTACTTAGTATGCAAATATAATTATAGGATATATTCTTATACCGAAAAGATAAAAATTAAGGAAATTATTTGAATAAAAGTGGGGAAAATTTATGGATATTACAGAGTGGCTCTTAAAAGAAATAATAATATCTAGATCATTTCAAACACAGATTTTCTACGTGTTCATGCTTTTCTTCACAATTTTTGCAATAATTCTGGCAAAAAAATATAGACTGTTTAGATTCTCCTTGCTTCTATGGTTTGCTGCAGCTTTAATCGGTCTTATTTGGGAAGCAGTACTTTTTGGAACAGGTCTAAGACATTATAATTTTTGGGCTTCAGCTGAATTACTTTATCATGCCGTAACAGAAGGCGGTCCCGGTTTGATTGTAATGGCAATTTTTGCTGATAAAGTAGGTCTTATAGATTTATCGGAATATAAAGAAAAAGAGGTGAAAAAACGGGAATCTTAGATTGGTTCTGGGCGCCAGCTAATGTATCAAGAGAAGTAAATTACTTATATTTCTTGATTGTAATTTGTATAACATTAACTGTTTTGGCAATAGCACTATATACTAGAAATAAAAGAGCAGTTAGAATGTTTGTATTTGCCATGGGTGTTTGGGCAATTATAGAAGGAATAGGATTGGTAACAGGAATGCGGCATTATACACCAGCAGAGGATACCGCCCTAGTTTTTGTTTTTGTTGCATTTGTTGAAGATCCCGGCTGGGTCTGCCTTGGTTATATGATAGCTGAGCAGATTTTTAAAAGATTAAATTTGAATAAAAAATAGTGGGATGTTGTTTTTATACTACAGGAAAAAACCTAGTAATAAAAACAATCCAATTAGAAATAGACTAACTATAAAGAATTTATGGTCCATTACCCAATATTTTTCCATCCCAGTTCCTCTCTCAAATAGAATCAATTAATTGTTTATAAACTTAACACAAAATTTTAAAATAAAAATGATGAATTTAAATTAGAAAAACAAATCTTATTCTTATAGATAAGCTATTTTTCTATGAATCCAGCTTTGCTTTTTAAGTGACTTTAGGAGAAGATTTTAGGAACAAATCCTATAAATCCTTTTTTTTCTTAGCAGCTTTTATTAAACCATTAAACAAAGGTGAGGGTTTCATAGGGCGAGATTTAAATTCAGGATGCGCCTGTGTTCCAACAAAATAAGGATGATTTGGTAACTCCATAAATTCCATAAGAACACCATCAGGTGAACGACCTGAAAAAACAATACCACATTTTTCAAGAGCATCCACATACTTGGGATTAACCTCATACCTGTGTCTGTGTCTTTCAAAAATTTTTTCTTGGCCGTATAATTTATTTATTAACGAACCCTTTTTTAAAATCGCTGGATATGCCCCCAATCTCATGGTTGCGCCATAACGTGATTCTTGTAATATTTTGATTTGGTCTGGTATGAAATCAATAACTGGATAAGATGTTTTTTTATTAACTTCAGTTGAATCTGCATTTTCCATATTACATACATTTCTTGCAAACTCAACCACAGCAAGCTGCATGCCTAGACAAAGACCCAGATAAGGAATATTATGCTCTCTTGCAAAACGAATAGTTTGAATCTTTCCTTCTATACCTGATAAACCAAAACCGCCAGGTACAATAATACCATCCAGTTTATTAAGTGAAGATAATTTTCTCGGATTTTTTTCAAAAATCTTAGAGTCTATCCATTTGATAATAGGTTTAAGATTATTGTTCCAAGATGCATGTTTAACTGCTTCAATAACAGATATATATGAATCAGACAGTTGAGATGTTCCAATATCAAAATATTTTCCAACAATTCCAATGGTAACAGTATTTTTCAATTTCCTAATCTTTTTAATAAATTTCTCCCAACCCTCTAAATAATTATGAGCTTTCTTAAGATTCAGCTTTTTAAGAACTTTTGTGCATAGTCCTTGTTTTTCAAATAATAATGTTACGGCATAAACATTGTCTATATTAGAATCAGAAATAACATCTTCTTCATGCACATTACAAAACATAGCTATTTTTTCTCTTCGCACATTGTCTAATGGCTTTTCTGAACGTGTAATTATAAAATCTGGTTGAATACCAATTTCTCTAAGAAGTTTTACTGAGTGTTGAGTAGGTTTTGTTTTTGCCTCACCTAAAGTATCAAGAACAGGAACATATGTTACATGAACATATAATACACTATCACCTTCAAGTTTCATTTGACGGACTGCTTCAAGAAACAAAACATTTTCATAGTCACCAACCGTTCCACCAATTTCAACAAGTACAAAATCCCAATTATTTTCATTAACTGATTTTCTTATTCTTTCTTTAATTTCATCTGTTACATGAGGAATGGGCTGTACTGTTTTACCAAGATATTTACCATTTCGTTCTTTTTCTATAACGGCACTGTAAACCTGACCGGTTGTAATATTATGATTTTTGGGAATATTTATATCTAAAAAACGTTCATAGTGACCTAGATCCTGATCTATTTCTCCACCGTCTTCAGTAACCCAAACCTCACCATGCTCTGTAGGTCTGAGTGTACCGGCATCAAAGTTCATATATGGGTCAATCTTCATAGCTGTAACCCTGTAACCATGAAGCTGTAAAATCTTCCCAATTGAAGCTGTTGTTATTCCTTTTCCTAAACCAGAAATAACCCCACCAGTAATAACTATATAATTTACCATCCCTTTCAACCGGCAATATGAATAAACTATGTAATTTAAATTCTTTACCTTTATTACAATTTTTTAAATATAAAAATTAAAAAAGGATTATTTAAAGAAGTAAATAAAAATAAAAAAAAATCAAAACTACTATACAACTGCTAAACGCTATATGTTGTACAGTAGCATTTTCTAGTTATACCACTTAGTTTTATTACTTCTTAGTAGTCAAGGATATTTCAATAGAAGATACGTTAGAGCTTCTACCTTCTTCATTTGTGATACTTTCAGTTCCAATTTTTATATCTTTGACTTTCGCGTTTGTTACAAACCTATTTCTGGTAATCTCTGCAGTATCTACAGCTCTACTTATGGCTCTCCCTCTAGCCTTTATTATTACTTCGTCAGAGCCTCCATTGAACTGTGTAACAACTGCAAGTACATAGCTCATTGGTGGTTTGTTTCCAACATATATTACGTTTTCGTCCGGATTTACTTCTTTTTCTGGCATAATTTTTTCTCCCTGTTATTTCATTAGATATTTTGTTTTCATCCTAACAAGACTATCATTTATAAATCTTTCGACTGACATTTTTGTGTTTTAAACAAAAATAGAAATTTTTATTTCTATATTTTTTCTCCTTATTTCACTAAATTAGTTAGATTTATATTATATGCGCTTTTACAAGTTTCAATCTTACAATAAATTTATTAGGTTGTAATATTATGGAAATATTAGAAGATATACCAGGTAAGAGGCTATTACTTTTAGGTAACGAAGCTATTACAAGAGGTGCTTTAGAAGCAGGAATAGATGTTGCTACTACATATCCGGGAACACCTTCCTCTGAAATAGCAGATACTTTTTTTATGATAGCAAAAAATGCAACTAATAAAAATATAAATCCAAGTTTTTATTTTGAATATTCTACTAACGAAAAAGTTGCATTAGAAGTTGCTGCAGCAGCTTCTCTTTGTGGTTTACGTTCGCTTACTTGCATGAAGCATGTTGGTCTGAATGTTGCAAGTGATGCATTTATGACATATATGTATATTGGATGCAAAGGGGGGCACATAATTGTTTCAGCAGATGATCCAAGTTGCCACTCATCTCAAAATGAACAAGATAATAGATACTATGCTATATTTGCAAGTTCTCCAATGCTGGAACCATCAACTCCACAAGAAGCAAAAGAAATGACTAGACTTGGCTTTAATATATCTGAAGAGTTAAAATCACCTATTTTACTAAGAACTACAACACGACTGAATCATATTAGAGGCTCTGTAGAAATAAATAAACTAAAAGAACCAAGGCGTAAAGGACATTTTGAAAAAGATCCTATGCTGGTGACTACTCCTGCTGTTGCAAGGGTTAGACATGCTGAACTTTTAAATATGTTGAAAAAAGCACAAGAAATCTCAGAAAAATCACCATTTAACTTTATAATTAATGTTGGTAAACCTGATTCTTGGGGAATAGTTACATCTGGAGTATCTTATAACTATGTTAAGGAACTTGTAGAAGACCTTAAACTTAATGTCAGAATCTTGAAACTGGGAATGACCCATCCATTACCTAGAAAAATGTGTGAAAATTTTATAAAATCATGCAAAAATATTGTTATTGTTGAAGAGCTTGAACCAATTCTTGAAAATCAATTTAAGGCAATAGCCCATGATATTGGTTCAAATGTAAAAATCTATGGAAAATCAACAGGTCATTTTTCTCGTCTTTATGAGTACAATACAGATATTGTAGCAAATGCTTTTTCAAAAATATTCAATGTAAAAAATCCTTTTTATAAACCAATAGAAACCAAAATAAAACTTCCTAGTCGTCCTCCAATTCTTTGTCCTGGTTGTCCGCATAGAGCCACATATTATGCCGCAAAAAAAGCAAAACCAAAAGATGTTGTTTATCCAACTGATATAGGTTGTTACACACTTGGAAGATATAAACCTCTTGAAATGGCTGATCTACTGCTTTGTATGGGTTCAAATGCTGGAACTGCTTGTGGGCTTGCTATTGCTACTGACCAAAAAATTATTTCATTTATGGGGGATTCAACATTTTTCCATGCAGCAATACCAGCAATAATAGATGCCGCCCATCATAATCATGATTTAGTAATTACTATTTTAGATAATAGGACTACTGCGATGACGGGTCATCAACCTCATCCTGGAACAGATTTTGATGGAATGGGGCGAAAAGCTAAACGAATTTTGGTTGAAGAAGTTGTAAAAGGATGTGGTATAGATCATGTTGAGGTTGTGGATCCAAATAAAATAAAAGAAACAACAGAGGCATTTAAACGCGCACTTGAATTCAAGGGCCCAGCTGTTATTGTTAGTAAATCTCCATGTATTCTACTTGAAAATAGGAATAAAATCAAGCGTGGAGAAGACATTTTTATCTATGAAATTGATCAGCAAAAATGTAAAAAATGCAAGATTTGTATTGCCCAGTTTGGTTGTCCTGCTTTTTATTATGGTAAAGATGGAAGTATCTTTATTGATGCTCAACAATGTAATGGTTGTGGCAATTGTGCTAGTATCTGTCCTTTTGATGCAATATCTCCAAAGGAGGCTATTAAATGAAGGTTAAAACTAGTATAGTATTAACCGGAGTTGGTGGTCAAGGAGTTATAACCGCGGCAAACATCCTTGGTAAAGCAGCTGTTAAATCAGGATTTAATGTTTATGTATCTGAGATACATGGTATGGCACAAAGAGGCGGAACTGTTAATTGTACCGTTAGAATAGGTGATGTTACAGGTGCTTTGGTAGCAAATGGAACTGCTGATGTGATTATAAGTACAGAACCAATAGAAACATTACGTTATATAAAATATTCAAATAAAAACACAAAAATTATTACAGATATAACTCCTGTTATACCATTTACTGTTTCAGCTGGCATGGAAGAATACCCAGACTTGGAAAAAATCTTTCAAGAATTAAAAAAATATGGAACATTGTATAAAATAGATGCAGTTAAAATTGCAAAAGAAGCAGGTTCGATTTTAACTAAAAACACTGTTATGCTAGGTGCTCTTTCAGGGATTGATATATTACCTATAAAACAAGAAATACTTTTAGAAACTATTCTTGAAAATATACCTAAAAAATATAAAGAGATAAATAAGAAAGCATTTGAAGGTGGATTAAAAGCTATTGGGAAACACTAATATTTTATAAGACTATCTCTTGAATACTAAAATAATCAGGTATAATGTATGTTTTGTGTAGAATGTGGAAAAGAAGTACCCATATTCAGGGACGGTGTATGCATTAGTTGTTACCTTAAAACCCATACTTTTACAAAAGGGCCAGCTTACATAGATTTACCAATCTGCGTTCATTGTAATTCTTATAAATACAAAAACACCTGGTCTTATGATTTATTTGACGATGCAATTCAAAGATCAATTAAAAACGAATTTCATATTAGCAAAGAATTAGAAAAAGTAACTATTAATACAGAATGTAAAGACACAATGGATGGAAAATCCTGTAAGATACTTATTTCAGGTTTTTTAGATAATGTTGAAATAGTAGAAGAGCACAATGTTCAGGTTCGACTAAAACGATGTGTTTGTGATGTTTGCTCCAGACGTCAAGGTGGATATTATGAAGCAATTGTTCAAATAAGAACAACTCATAGAATACTTACAAAAAAAGAACTTGAGGATATTATAAAAACTGTTGAAACCTTTATAGAAGATACGCAATCAAAGGGAAATCGAGGGCTTTTTATTACAGATATAGGTGAAGAACATGGTGGTCTTGATTTTTATATTAGTGAAAAAGGAGCAGGTTTTAACATTGCAAAAATAATCCAAGAAAAATATGGTGGGGAGATAAAAAAATCATCAAAAGATGCAGGAATGAAGGATAGTAGACTGGTTCATAGAATGACTTTTCTTATTAGGCTTCCTTCTTATAAAAAAAACGATTTCTTAATATTAAAAAACTCTTGTTTTTTTGTAAAATCTATACATGGAGACAAAATAAGATTAATAGATTTATTAATATGGGAAGAAGTTAAACTTGAAAGTAAAAATTTAGAAAAAGCAGAGGTAGTTGGTGGAAAAGAGTTGATAAAAGAAATGATTTTTATTAGTCAGACAGAAAATGAAATACAACTAATGGACCCAAAAAAATATGAAATTAAATATGTTAGAAAACCAAAATCTATTGAGTTTAAAACTGCTAAAATAAAAACTGTTTGTGTAGAGGATAAAATATTTCTTTTTCCAGAAAACAATTGATTGTCTATAGAAATTCAATATTCTTAGTTCTATCAGATATTTCTCCAACTATATTTGTAGACATTAATTTTTCAATTTCGTTTTTTTCTTTAGCATGAGCAAGTACCCACATGAGTTTTACAAAGGCTGTTTCAGGGAGCATATCCTCACCAGAAATCACACCTAAATTTATTAGGTCTCTACCAGTTGAATAGACATTCATGTTTATGCGCCCAAAAATGCATTGAGAGGTCATTACAAAGATTGTTCCTTTTTTTATAAGTTGTTCTATTCTTGGGAAAACCTTTTCAGGAACATGTCCTAGGCCAGTTCCAATAAGGACTATTCCTTTTTTATCTGGAATATCTTCAGGTTTTAATCCAGGATAAGAATATATCATTCCCACATTTTCTTCCATATTGTCATCAACTATAACCTTTTCTATTGATTTCTTTTTATATTTCTCAAAAATCTTTATTTCTCCATCTTCAATTTTTCCTAAAGATGGTTCATTGACTGTTTTAAAAGCATCACGTCTGGAAGTATGAAACTTACGAACCTTTGTTCCTCGGTGAATGATATTATATTTATCTGATGTTTCCCCGTGCATTACGACCACAACTTCTCCAATTTCTGATTTTGCAGCTGCTGTTACAGCTGATATTAAATTTTGTGCTGCATCTGAAGAAGGGCGATCACTTGATCTTTGAGCACCTACTAAGACCACAGGTCCTGAAAGGTTTTTCAACATAAATGATAGTGCAGAAGCAGTATAACCAAGTGTATCGGTTCCATGAGGAATAACTACCCCTTGTGCACCATCGTTAAGCTCTTTTGCAACTTCTTTTGCTAAAATCTTCCAATTATCTACAATTAAATTTTCGCTAAACATCTGAAAAACAACATGTGCCTTCACATTACATATATCAAAAATTTCAGGAACAGAAAATGCAAGCTCCTGAGCATTTGTCGCGGGATGAACTGCTCCAGTTCTATAATCAACATAGCAGGCAATAGTTCCACCCGTTCCGATTATTGAAACAGTCGGTTTGTTTTTGTCAAACGGGATTGTTTTTGATTTTTTTTCAATTACTTTATGTTTTTCTAAAAGAGTAATTTTTGTATCATTGTCAACAGCAAATCCTATGTTGTAACCATTATCAAGTTTTATTGTTATGATGTCTTTATCACTGAACTGGTGATGAGGCATAATAACTCCTTCTTTTTTCATTTTTTTATTTTCAATTAATATTCTATCTCCGTCTTCTGCGTTAATAGTTTTTAGTAAATCCTCAATAAACTTTTTTCTATACATTGAATTCAAAATTATAATATAAAAAAAGTTTTTAAAGAGTTATCTAAAATATAATTAAAATCAAACTATATCGCATAAGGTTTTTTTGCTGGATGCCAATCTAATTTAAACCAAGGAATAAATCTTCCGAATCTACCAAATAAAATTTTTGGTAGACCATTTATTATCTGATTATTCCAGTAATTTCCTTTCCAGTGATTAAACAGTGAATGCAATGCAAATTTTACATTTCTTCTATTACCAATAAAATTATTCTGATAGAATTTGTTTCTTATATTATTTGTAAGATATATACCAATTTTGTTATGAGTGAGATTATTATTCTTAATAAGATTTTTACTGGACCAATAACCTAAATAAATCCCTGCTTTTTTAATCGATGAAATTGTGTTATTTAAAAGAGTATTTTGGTCAGAATCACAAACACTTATCCCCCAGTAAACACAATTTGCCACATTATTTTTTAATAAAGTATTATTATAAGACATTTCTAGATGAATTCCATTGTAGACATCAGATATTGTGTTATTAAAAAAGAAATTGTCTATTATATGTGAACCCCATATAGCATAACCATAGTTTTTATCATAAATAGTATAGAAAAAGTTATTTGAAATATTGTTATTGCTACAAAATGGTATATCTGGTCCAGGCGTAAAGAGCTTCATACCACATACTCCATTCATTTCAATAATATTATTATTTATTTTGTTGTAAGAAGATTCCATTCGGATACCATTTATACATTGTAAAATTTCATTATTTGATATATCATTATGATCACTATATAGTATGATTTTTATTCCTAATGGATTACAATTTAAGCCGAGGAAATAATCCCAAGTTATTATGTTGTTTAAAATTGTATTATTTTTTGAACGTATTTCTATTATTGTATCAATATTATTTGTTATATAATTTAGATTTTCTCCACAATTTTTTATTGTAAAACCTTTGATTGTTACTGAATCAGCAGTAATAAAAATAACAATTCCTGAGTGATTACCATCAATAATAGTAGTATTTTTATCCTCACCTTGTAATATTATTGATCTATCTATAATAAGATGTTCAAAATATGTTCCATTATAAACGTAAATCGTATCTCCATCTGTTGCGTTGTTTATTGCATCCTGTATCAAAGAATAATTTGCTCCCCCATTGTCATCTACATAAATTGTTTTCTGATTAATAATAACATTTTTTGTATCTGCTACTATGGACGAATTATTTATCATTATTAGAATCAGAAAAAATAGTATGAATTTTTTCATACAAATTGATCTCCTGTTATTTTAAATAAGAAATATTTTTTTATATTTTATTATTGAAATCTCATATTCATCAATAATTTTGGGAAGCCTGATAAAAACCTGAGTAATTGAGAATTATTACTTATATTTCTAGTTTTTTTAACTACACCATATGCATCAACAAGTCCATATCCATACTTCCAATCATTTCCCGGACTGCCCAAATCCATAGCTGTAGAATATAATTTTATTTCACATAATGTAGCACTAGCTCCATAATTTGAGCTAAAATACAGAGCTGAGACTGCTGCTACATGTGGTGTAGCCATTGATGTACCACTAAGTTTTTCATAATTGTTTCCCTCAACTGTTGAAATAATATTATTACCTGGTGCCACTAAATCAAGATTCGGTCCATAATTGCTCCAGCTACATAAATTCAGGTTTTTATCTATCGCACCTACTGATATAACTGATTCGAAACGTGCAGGGAAACAAAGTATAGGTAATCCATCGTTACCTGCAGCAGCTACTAATAATACCCCTTTAATATAACGTGCATAGTCACATGCTATATGTAAAACAATCGATAAACCATACCCACCAAGACTCATACTAATAATTCTTTCATCATATTTTGCGGCATGAATAATCCCTTTAGCAATAGTGCTTGCGTACCCAGCTCCATTATTATCTAATATTTTTATGTAATCAGTCCAAGCTTCTGGTGCTACTCCAGCAATACCTTTATGATTATCAATTGTTGCACCAATTATACCAGAACAGTGAGTGCCATGTGCAACATAACAATCATCCATTGGGTCATTATCATTATTTACAAAATCATAGTTGACTGATGATTGTTTATTAGAAATATCCTCATGATGATAATTGCACCCAGTATCTAATATTGCAACACTAACAGTCCATTCTCCCTTTTCTTTATCCCATGCTTGTGGGCAATTTATCGCTTTGGGACCCCATTGCTCTTCCCAAAAAGGATCATTTGGTATATGACATAATTGGTAAACAAAATTTAACTCTGTATATTCTACATCCTTGCTTTGATTTACAATTTCCATAAAATATTCTGGTTCTATTCCATATATTTCCACTACAACAGTATTTAATTCTACAAGTCTATCTACAATGGGATATCCTTCTACTTCATCTATTTTGGTTATATCTACATATGATTTAAAACCAACAATTACTTGATCTGAACTATAGTAAACAATTTTAGAATTCTGTGGTGCACCAGGATAATATTCTTTGTATTCAACATCATATGGTTCATATTGTTTTTCTTCAGAAATTACTTTTTTTATAAGGCCATCCAGATCAAAATCTCTAAGATTATTTAAGTTTTTATTATTACTTTTATCTTTATATTTATCCTCATTTAATAAATTTGGAAAAAATTGACATAATATTTCATTTAATTTATTTTTGAAATATTGATATTTACTGAAAAATTTTTGGATAATTAATTTTATATTTTCACTGACTTTAATCTTCTGAAAACTAATTGTTCGAAGCACTCTCATAGTACCATTTGCATAAGCCCATGAAAATAATTTCATAGAGTGTTGATCTTGATTTGTTTGCCAGTTATGAACTTGTACAGTACAGTCTTTTCTTGTCCAAGTAAAAATCTCATTACCACATTTAGGAGGTACTTCAAAATCAAAATTATAAAAGGTTTTTCCATTATCATCAATAACCGTATTTCTACAATTTAAAATTATTGCGTGATTTTCTTTTTTTGTTAACACAGAAATTTGTATAGTTATATTATTTTTCCACGGTTCTGAGCCAATCCAACCTTCAAAATCTTGGACTATATTCATTATAGACTGTGAGATATTTATTAGTTCAGGTACTAACCATTTTGCAGCTTCTTCTAATATCCTCTCTACTGCATCCTTTACATAATTAAAATAGTCCACTAACAAGGTTATAAATCCAAAAGGTATAGGTTCACCAAATATGTCACATAGTAAACATGTTATTAAATCATCAATCCAGCAGGATAATATATTTATATCATCTTTTTCTGTTTGAGCAAATTCAATGAAATCAATTATTATTTTTTTTATAAACTTACATATAGGATATATAAACATAAACAACTCCCAAATATATCCTAGCCGCTCTCTAATTGGACTTGAGTAATTTTTAGGATCAAACGGAAATTCATAATACCATAGTTCTCCACGGTTTATCGAAATGTTCAAATAAGTATGAGGGACTCCAACTTCAACCTGCGAGTCTGTTGGTTCATAACCTCTAGTATCAGACCAAAATTTTATTGTTCCAATATCAAAATTATTTTCTTGTTTAGGATCAGGCAATTCACTAAATAATGTTAGAGAAAAAAATTTTCCAGCAAAATATCTTTCTTCATCTTCACTTGGGTTCCAACTGCTGGTAATGTTATAAAACTCATGATGTAAATCAATACTTTCACCAACATCTAAATTTTCGACAAACTCTGTCCATTCAAATATAATTTGTTTATCAGGATATTTCTCTATTCCTAAAATTTTTAATTTAAAATTAAGCTTATCGGCTGAAAGGTTAGATGGGCCGTAATTTGTAATTGTATAACATAATTTATAAAATACTTTAGAACTTTCATGCCAAGATACTGGTATAAAATTTTCAACTAAACTACATTCATCTATTTTTATTTCCAAGTCAATAAATTCTAAGTTATAATTTCTTTTGGTTTCATTAATTATTGTACTATTTACAATAGGATTTATTATTAAAATTATTGAAAACACAACAGCTCCAATTCCAAAAATTTTCTTTCTATTCATATTTTTGTCACCTTATTTATTATTTATTCTCCCAAATTTATATTATTTGTAACAAATAATAACAAAATCTTTGCATAAAAGTAATTTAAAAAAACCATATTGTTAAAAAACCATAAAAAAATATTTTTTGTATATATTTAATAAATTATTTTTCAAAAGTATTTCTTTCCAGGCCTGTAACCTAAATTGAAATTAAATTGTCTATACTCAATCTTTTTAATATTTTCACCTATATCTTAGTAGATGCGTTTAGCAATAAAATTTGCATACAACGGAGTCAATTTTCAAGGATATGCAAGGCAACCTAAATTAAAAACTGTTGAAGGGGAAATCATAGAATTACTAATTCAAAACAAAATCATTAAAGATATTAAACAATCAAAATTCAGATCAGCCAGTAGAACTGATAAAGGTACATCCGCTCTTGGAAACGTTATTGCATTTAATACAATGTTAACAAAAAATATTGTTTTTAAAAAATTAAAAAATAACAAAAAAGATATTTTTTTTTACGGTATTAAAAACGTTGAAGAAGATTTTTATCCAAGATACGCAGTACTTAGAATTTATAGTTATTATTTCAAAAAACAAGATTTTGATATACACAAAATAATAGATATTGCATCTGTTTTTTTAGGAGAACATAATTTTAATAATTTTGCAAGAATAGAATCAGATAAAAATCCTATAAGAACAATTGAAAATATTGTTTTAACTGAACAAGATGATTTCTTGATTATTGATTTCTATGCACAAACATTTCTTTGGCATCAGATTAGAAGAATAATTTCTG
>Ga0209536_100010646_pt1 | contig 13536 bp, 8 predicted proteins | sample DeeMarSeWOR28_12_FD_187461 | JGI IMG/M metagenome (GOLD analysis project Ga0209536, IMG submission 187461) | Marine sediment microbial communities from White Oak River estuary, North Carolina - WOR-2-8_12 (SPAdes) (version 2) | ecosystem: Environmental > Aquatic > Marine > Intertidal zone >...
AAAGGCTGCTCGGTAAGCGTCAATTCCCGCTGGCGTGCCTGGCGCTTGAGATCTTCCTCCATATCATCGGCGGTCATGATGCGGATGATATCCCCTTCCCAGGCATAGCTCAGCCCCTGGGTGCGCAGGATACCTAAAAACACCTGATTCCAGGGTGCCTGGGTGATATTGATGTTGATCTTACCGGTAACCGCCTCACTGACAATTATATTCTGATCCGAGGCACGGGCCAATGCACGCAATACCACCGACACCTCAATGTCGGTCATCTTGAGGCTGATCTTGCGGGTGGGCAGCTGCTTTTCGTCGACCTCATCAATTTTAATTTCTCTGGGCGTTACTTTGGGCTTGATGATGGCCGGTTGTTCGCCCCGCGGTTTGGGTTTGCCCGGCGAATACCCTTTGGATGTTTCTGCCTTGGTTTTCCATTCATCGAAGAATGGATCCTGTTTCTCCAGTTTGGGGCTGGCACAGCCGCCGATCAACAAAAAGGAGATAACCACAGCAACGATTATACACCCTAGCCTGTTTTTTTGTTCGACTCTGTTCATAAGTTCTCACCCTGATGGTTATTCTTCCAGTGGGAAAATAAACTTCTTATTGCTACCGTCTGTTGAAACGATGACGACCTGACTCGGCGTGACACTGCTGATCTTATATGTGCCATCTGCAAGCTGATCCCCGGGGGCATACTCAAATCCGTTAATGATGGCAAACCGCCGATCGCCCATCTGCATAAAGCCTGTGTAGGTGATGCTGGGGCGCGGACTTGCCGCCTGGACCACCTGCTTTTGCTTTTTTATTTCTTCCTGGGGTCTGTCGGTTAGTTCGGCTGACATCATCGGGTCCTGCTTCCACTCGGTTTCGGCCCGCGAAATGATATATTTATCTTCATTTGATAGCCCGGCCTTGGATGCTTCGGCAACCTTGCGTATAAAAGCATTTAAATTTTCCAGCTGAACGGCATAGCTGACGCTGGCCGGCTCGGTGGCAGTGCTCTTACCCTTGCCCTCAAAGAAAAGGGCGTAAATACCATAAGCCACGGTGAGCAGCATTAAACCGACAATTATTTTTTCCCGTTGGGTCATAATTCGCGTTTCGTGTTACGAGTTTCGTGTTTCGCTTTTCGGATAACGCGCGACGCGTGCCGCGTAACCCGCGACACGCTATTCCTGTGCCAGCCAGAGCTTAATTTCAAGGACCCTGGACGTTTTCAGCGGCTGGATATTAATTTCCTCAATGTGTTCCAGAGATGGAATTGAGCCCAGATCAACTAAAAAGTCACGAAATTTATAAAAATTGCCGTTGAGTCGAAGTTGCATCGACAGATAACCGCTATCCGCCACCATCGAGCTGACGTCGGTTTTGATGTCTTCAAGTTGCAAGTTGTGTCGTGCAGCAATATCCTGAAAAACATTTGAGATGCTATTGATGTCACCGTAGGTCAATTTTGTTCGTTCCGGTACGGGTAAATCCGAAGGCGGCGCCATCTTTGTACGTTTGAGCAGGCTGTGAAAAACCGGTGTCAAAATGCGCTGCTCTTCTATGCGTGCATTCAGTTTGTCAATTTCCTGGTCCAATTCTTTGGCTGATTTTTCAGACGGCAGAATGATCAACAGCACAAAGGCCAGGATGCCAACCAAACATACGATGAAAATGAGCACGCTTTGGGCTAACGGTTTTGTCGATATCCTTCCGGCCATTTGGTTTTTCTTCTTCGTATGGTTTGCGGGTTGCGGTTTATACCAGATTCAGTTTTGCCTTAAACCGCAAGACCTGGTTGTTACCTGAGTACTCAAATGATTTGGTGCTGATATCCGGCTGCTCAAATAAGGGTGAATTCTTCAACTCCATCAAATATCCGGCCAGAGTCGATTCAAGCGTGAGGCGATCCCCCTGGACAATCCCTTCCAGAATCAGGACTTTAGATTCCGGCTCCTGGACAGCTTTTTTCCCCTTGGTGTCTTCCGGGGACGCCTTTTTGGGCAAGGGGCCCAGCTGCGCCGATATGCTCAGTAACCGAACATTGGGGGGCGTCAGATCAACGACCTCACCGATCACTGCAAGGGTTAAATATTTTTGACCGATAGCCCTGTCGGATTTGTTTTTCTGGCGAATCTGTTCGACCAGCTTAAGGATCAGGTTTTGGTCGACCCTCAGATTGTATTGCTCCAGGTGGCGGGTCATTTGCAGTTTTTGGGCTTCTTTCTCATCCAGCAGTCCCTCCTGCCAGAACGAAAATCCGACACAGGCGATCATCAGAATTGCAAAAAGCGCAAAAACGCCGCGGTTGATCAGCTGATTTCGTTCGGCCTTGCGCTTGTCTTTATAGGTAAATAAAAAGTTGGGTGTTCGGGAATTATCCGCCAGGCCCATACCCATTGCCGGTGCAAAAGAGCTCTGTTCGGATACGGAATCTGGAATCGGCACCAGCGGCACAAAGTTGGAACTGGTTTGAAACGGGTTTAATACTTGGGTCGGCATTCCCAGCTCGTCTCCGATATATTTTAGAATGCGCTGGTGGGGCGTTGCTCCGCTGGAAATATAGATCTTCCCGATTCGGGCATTCTCAAAGTTCAGGGCGTAATGCCGGATGGTGCGCTCCAGCTGACGAACCAGTCGCTCCAGAGCCGGCTGAATCATTTGAAACACTTTGTTTTCATCGATGTCCAGCTTTTGTGTTTGAGCAGCACCGGGGTCCGGCTCTCGAAGATAGCCGAAAAAATACGCCTGGGCCGCATTCAGATCGAGTTTCAGCTTTTTCTTTACGGCCCGAATCCGGCCGACGTCTTCATCTGGAGATTTGACCAGAGACAGACCTTTGCGCGTGTTCCCGATTTCCTTTTGCAGGGACTCCATCATCGTCCGTACACCGGCCTTGATGCCCCGTGACAGCGTCAGATTGCCCCTATGAAAAATATCGATTCGCGACCAGTCTCGCCCGATATACAGGCTGGCGATATAATCCTCCATGGCCTCCACCCGACGCGTTCGCATCAGGGTTTGAAATGCAAACGGGACAATCGATATGCCGGTAAGTGGGAATCCAGCTTTGGCAAACATATCTCTCAGGGCAACAACTTCATCTCGCGGTACGGTGTAGGCGAGCACATCCATTTTAACCGGTTGCTCATCTTCCACCTCACCGAGAATTTCAAAATCAAATAGCTTTTCGTCCTCATTGAAAGCCGACTCTCTCTGATAGGTCCAGTAGATGGCGTTGGGCACCTGCCGGGCGGAGACTTTTGGGATACGGAATTGGCGGGTTTCCACCCGGGCTGAAGAGATGGTACACCACATGTCGGCGTTTCTGTCCGATCCGCAGAACTCTTCGAGAGTGGGTCGTAAGAACCGGTAGAATTCCGGATTTTCTCTGGGAATTTGCGGATCAAACGGCACCCGGGCATATTCGAGCAACTCATAGCTCTGGTCCGATGAGCGCTTGAGCTTTACCAGCTTCAAATCATCATAACCGATATCAACCCCGATGGTGACGTTCTTTCGCAATCCAATGAAACTGCGAGCGAATGACTTACCGCCTCGGCCAGGTTTTCGTTTGGGCTTGCCGGCGTCTTCCAAATCAACTTCGCTGTCGGTGCGGATTAGCTCGAGAAGTCTTTCTGTAGAAGAAATCTCATTCTGTTTGGCCAAAGCTGCTCTCCCCTGAAAAAGAAAAACGGGTAAAACCAGTATGCTGATAGATCCACTATGGGCAGCGGCTGCGCTATTTAGAATGCAACGAATCACGCTGTTCGGCGCCTTGCCGGATTCATCGAGCGACAACCAGCGTACATTTTGGAGATTTCACAACTAAAACGGCACCTGTGATTCCGCTTTTGGGCATCGGGCAAAATACGCCTGCGTCCTGCAGCCACGCCTGTCTGTAAGATCTACCGCTGGATCAGCTCGACTACCCGCGGATTCGTCGTGCCGATAAAGTCTTTGAGCTCAATTTAAGTTGCATCAATTTTTGACGGGTGATAAGTAACTACACTAATTAATTCATAAAATTGTTTTTTTGTCAAGAATTAACGCTCTATCTTAAATCGGCTGTTTAAAACGCGCAGCAGGTTCTGACGCGATGTTATCCGAACCGTAATATGAGGGTCCGGAAAGCGCCAAAATCAAAGCAACCCTACCAAAAAAACAGGTTATTTCCAAGCTTTATCTGAGTTTCAAAATTTGAAATAATTCTACCCGAACATTGCAGCTGTCGGAGGCTTTCATATTCGCATTAATGTTGATGCAAGATTCAGGTTCTAATCTGACGGGATACTATAGCGCGGTGTTTTGCGCCGATCTTTTTTTTTGCGCCGATCTTCACCACTGCGCCTTTCAGGGAAATGCATGGTGTAAGAGTAGGTCCGACGATCCCCCCCGGAACGCCTTCCGCCGTTGTCGGTTGAAGTGAGGTTTTGTTTTTGCTCGTTCATAGGTCTTCCCGCTTGGAATTCCAATTTAATGTATGGGTCATGCGCTCACACATACAGATTCTGGTCTGAACCGGCTTTCTCATATTTGGCATAGCCCGCGGGCAATGTCACCTGATTGTTTTGTAAATGGGTTTGCCCAATAAAATGTCGTGATGATAGCCGGGGACTTTGTTCGTCTGCGATTGCCCCGCGAAATACCGCAAGCTGAGCTGGCCATAGCGAGTTTCCACCGGGATGGGTCTGTGGCTCTTACAATTTTAGTCTGTAATCTGAATTAAAGCAATTTTTATTCCATGCTTCTTGATTTTTTTCCGGAAAAATCAGACAGACGGCAACTATTTTGTATTGATTGTAATATCAAAGGGATAGTTAGGCACCTGCCAAGGACCAGATTTTCAGATATCGGGCAGAAGTTTTATTTGATTGGCTAAAATGGGTATTGCGTTACCCAATGATATGAAAAAAAATACCGCTCACGCTTATAACTATCAGAGGACAGAGGACAGAGGACAGAAGACAGACAAAAGAAGACAGAGGGCAGAGTATAGCGGTCAGAAAACAGAAGACCAAAAAAGAGAAAACCCAAAATCTTGACCCGTTTTCAATATAATCTGAAAATTATCTGTCATCTGAGCTCTGACATCTGTCTTCTGTAATTAAGGATTAGTCCGTCGCATCCGGTGGCTGTTCGATGTTAAGGTCTTTGATTTTATAAAGCAGGGTTTTGTAACTGATATTGAGGATTTTGGCAGCTTTGCTCCGATTCCAGCCCGTTTTTTCAAGAACATATGAGATGACTTCTTTTTCGACCCGATCCAGAGCCTTTTTGCGGACTTTCTTTAAAGACAATGAAGATAAATTCGGCGGCTTGTCGCCGTCTGCCCCCCAGAGGTCGACCGGGATGGAGGGCTTGGCCCCGTGTGATTGAAATTCGGAACCCGGTTGTCGATTGGCCGCTGCGCTGAGCAGGTCGTCGATTGTCTCTTCACCTTCTCCCAGAATCATGTATCGCTTGAGCACGTTTTGCAATTCGCGAACATTGCCGGGCCAATGATAGCCGGTCATTTTTGTGATGGTATTCTGGCCGGGCAGCTGAAGTTTCTTATCCCCAAACATCTGGGAGTATTCCTGGATGTAGTGTTCGATCAGATGCGGGATATCCTCGGAGCGATTGCGCAGCGGTTCGATGTAGATTTTGATGGTACTGAGCCGGTAATACAGATCCTCCCTGAACTCACCGTTCTGCATATCATGCTCGAGTTCGTGGTTGGTAGCCGCTATGACCCAGGTGTCAGCTGTGACCGCTTTTTCGGATCCCAGTGGTGTAAAATCTCCACCCTGAAGCACATGCAGCAGTTTGGACTGCAGGGGAAGGGACATGTCTCCGATTTCGTCCAGAAAGAGCACGCCGCCATGGGCCTGCTCAAACTTGCCGCGCTTGCGTCGGTCGGCACCCGTAAAGGCGCCCTGTTCGTAACCGAACATCTCGCTTTCCAGCAGCGTGTCCGGCAAGGCAGCGCAATTTACTTTGACAAACGGTTTACCGACCCGGTTGGATTTATGATACAGGCATTGAACAATCAATTCCTTGCCAACGCCGGTTTCACCATAAATGATGGTATTGAGGCCCGTATCGGCAATCTGATCGATGAGCGCTTTTATTCGCTGAATATTCTGACTAACACCGATTAACTTGGGTTCCATAGGCATCCCGATTTAAGATCGATTTGTCAGTTGGCCTTCTGACCGCCTGTTGCGCAGAGCAGATTTAGATACAGATCCTGCTTTTTCCGAAGCGTTCGATTCAGCTCGAATTTAATCCGCCTTTTTGGGAAGCGGCAGAATGCGGGACTGATCATCAAAACGAACGGCCATACCCTGTTTATCCGTCCGCAGTACCTTCCCGGAAGCCTTTATCCAGGCCTGCTGCGCATTTTGTTTTTTCCTGCCTCCCAGCGTCAGAATCAAATCCACGTTGACTTTCGAGCCGACCGGCAACGGCGCATCGGTAACCAGATAGACGCCGCTCATTGAAACATCTCTGGTGACAAGGTTTCCCATGTCGGTCCGGTCGGTTTCGCCGGGTATCGATACAAATGCCTCCAGCTCAAGGTCGAATCTTTCCACCTTCCTTTTTTCAATCACGATGACAATCCTTTGCGTTTTCAGGGGACAACCGCCGGAGGGAGACCAAAGTCCTCATGAACAGCCCTTCAAGAATTATCAACGCAGAAGAGGCTTCGATTCATCCCCTTTTAGCCTTAAATTTAATTTTTGACAACAATAATATGCAAAATTTCGCCTATAAATTGTTACAAAAATAAATTTTAAAGGTCAATCGAGCAAATGGACTATTTTTTTATTAGATAAAGGTGCCCCCAAGTACCACAAAAGTACTAGACCAAGCGAGCGGATACGCTCGCTTGGCGTTAATTTGTTATTGGTTATTCGTTAATTGGTGAATATCTGATTTGATACGAGAGTTCTATGAAATGTCTGGCCAATGCGATTATCAATTTGTTAGCGCGAACAACCACTACCCAGTACCGCATACCCAATACCCGAGTTTTAAAGATGTTTGGCTGCCCACAGAGCGGCCTGGAGGCGATTGGGAACGTTAATTTTATTGTAAATGTTGTAAAGATGGGTTTTGACGGTATTTCGACTGATGTGCAATTTATCGGCAATCTGGCTATTATTGATGCCGGAAGCGATCAATAAAAGGATCTCGCGCTCCCTTGCCGTTAACTGGGCCTTTAGCTCCATTGCCAATTTGCTGTCTGTATCAGCCTCAAGAATGCATTTCATCAGGTCTTTGCGGGAAAACCACAGTTCCCCCTCGAGGATGGCGGGCACGCCTTTGGCCAGATTCGGCAGGGGATCATCATCGTAAAAAACACCCCGGACACCCCGTTTGACCAGATCGTTCCCGAACCTCTGGCCGGCGGCCATATTAAAAATGGCAACATATATCCCTGTCTTATCAGCCTCGAGCAGAGCCCTGATGGTTGACCATAAAAGGGTATAATCGCTTCCCAGACAATCCAGCAGTACCAGGTCGTGCCGGTTTCCATTCCGGTCTGAAAAGGACGCTCCATCCAGCTCTTTCAAGCAGGTACACGTCAGACCGGTCTTTTCTTCCAGGTACCAGGCCATCAGCTTATTCTGGAGCATCAGCGGGCCTACGATATGAACTTGGGTCGGCGAAGATTTATGCCGGTTTGGAGGAGGTGGTGTTGATTTTGCCAAATATCATCCTTTTATAATAGTATTTATCGGTTTCAAGAACAGGCGATTTTAATTTTAAGTATACTGAATCATTATATATAATGGATATCAAATCTGGTCGTTGTTGTCAATTTCAATCGCCTTTTCATTTGTTTAACCATCTGTAATAATTTAACATTTAGCTCGTATCCATTTCGCTTGGTATCATGCTGCTGGCTGCTTGCGACTGGCTTCTGGCATAATTGAGCATTACGCATACATTTTTTCTCTGTAATCTCTGTGTGCTTAATGTGTGAAATATCTCCCGCCCGTTCGCTTTGCTCACTCGAGTCCTCAGAGGCCTCAGCGTCTTTTTAATTAAAAGATTTGTTCTCTCTGTGAGCTCTGTGCGCTCTGTGTGAGAAAATTCCCCAACGCAGAACCCGCAACTGGCGGCTGGTGGCTGGCTCCTAAGCGGCGGCAATTGATACCCTTCTTTTTGCCATCAGCAAGAAGCGAGAAGCCAGCAGCCAGGTTGTTGAACCTATGAACACTTGAAAATCGATTCATTCCCTGATAAATATTTCTAGTTATACTTCGCAATCAAAGCATCGATAAGGGGAGTTGTCCGATGACAGCCATCGAAATAAAGCGAAAAATACGGGTTCGCTTCTGGGACCAGATGGTCCTGATCGGATTTGGGCTGGCGCTGTTCTACACGGTCTTCGATTCCGTTCTGTACCTGTTTACCGAATACGACGTTAGTTTTTTACAGCGCCTGGTCGGTCCCGGGATCAGTGAAATTTGGAGCCGTTTAACGATCTTGTGTCTTTTCATCATCTTTGGTGCCCACGCCCAGTATACCGTCAACCGGCGCAAAATAACCGAGCAAATGCTGCGAGACAGCGAGAAACGCTACCGGGGGATCGTTGAAACCACCCCGGATGGATATTATGAGCTTGATATCGACGGCAATTTCATCTTTTTCAATGACTCGATGTGCGATCTTCTCGGATATTCCAGGGTCGAAATGACCGACATGAATCATAGTGCCTATCTGGATGCAGAAAGCTCCCAGAAACTGCTGAACGCCATCAATCATATCTATCGTACCCGTGAAGCGGTCAAAGCGCTGGATCTGATTTTAATCCGGCGGGACGGCTCCAAGCGTTATGCGGAAACGTCCATCACCGCGATAACCGATTCAAAAGGAGCGCTCCTTCGATTTGGCGGCTTCCTGAGGGATGTTACCCAGCGCAGAGAGGCAGAGGCCCTCAAGCAGGCTAAAATGGCGGCGGAAGCTGCCAATCGTGAGAAAAGCCGCTTTCTGGCCAACATGAGCCACGAAATTCGAACCCCGCTCAATTCAATCATTGGATTGATTGAACTCATGCTGGAAACTGACCTGCGACCCGATCAACGCGAAGATCTTGATGTGGTGATTTCATCCGCCTATGCACTGCTGTCACTGATCAACAATTTGCTCGATTTTTCAAAAATCGAAGCCGACAAATTTGAGCTGGAAAATTCACCCTTTAATCTGCGCAATTTTATGAAAGAAACACTCAGCATGATGGGCATGCGCACGCAAACCAAAGGGCTTGAGCTGGTCTATCGTGTGGCTCCCGACGTTCCTGACCGCCTGGTGGGCGATCCGGGACGCCTGCGTCAAATTTTGCTCAATCTGATTGAAAATGCAGTTAAATTCACAGACGAGGGCGAAGTCATTGTCAATGTGGTTTCAGATCAACACACCGATAAAAAAGCAGTTTTGAATATTTCGGTTGAAGATACCGGCATCGGCATCCCCAAAGAAAAGCAAAAAGATATCTTCAGCGCCTTTAAACAGGTGGACGCCAGAACAACCAGTCGATACGGTGGGACGGGGCTCGGATTGGCTGTCTCGTCTCAGCTGGTAAGATTGATGGGTGGTGAACTAACAGTTGCCAGTGATCCGGGCCAGGGCAGCCGTTTTGAATTTTCGGCGGCTTTAGAGCGTCTGCCCGAGCAACCGCTGACGAAGGTGGGTCAGACGGTTGATGGTTTAACCCGCAAGCGTATTCTTGTGGTCGATGACAATGCCGCCGCCCGGCGCCTGCTCAAGGAAATGTTTGACAGCTGGCAGCTGACTGCACAATTTGCCGCCAATGCGGAGGAAGCCCGACAGATTATATCAGAGAGCAGCACCGACGATTCGTCGCTTGATCTGGTGGTCATTGATTCGGACATGCCCGGCTCCAACGGGTTCAGTCTGGCGCGCTGGATAAAGTCCCGGAAAGAGAAGAGTTTACGCGTGGCCATGATGCTGACCTTTCCGCATCTGAAACGGAAAGCCGAGTTCGGGAAGCTCGGCATTAAAGCCAGTGCCACCAAACCGCTCAATCCACCGGAACTGCTGAATCTTTTGCAGGTCGCGCTGGATCTCAAGCCTGCAGCCAAGGCGCCGCCGCCAAAAGCGCCTGAAGCCACCATGAAGGCGGCCGTGGGCGCGTTAAAAATCTTAGTGGCCGAGGACACTCCTTTTAACCAGACCTTTATTTTGCGGTTGCTCGAAAAAAACGACTTCCAACCGATTCTGGTTGAAAACGGGCGACAGGCTGTGGAAGTATTTGATCCGGAACTGTTTGATGTTATTTTGATGGATGTTCAAATGCCGGAAATGGATGGGTTTGAAGCTACCCGGGAAATACGAAAAATAGAGGCCCGCAGCGGTGGCCGCATACCGATCATTGCCATGACGGCTTATGCGACGGAAGGGGACCGTGAGCGCTGCCTGGAAGCCGGTATGGACAGCTATGTGTCCAAACCGATTTCGGCGGCCAAGCTTTTTAAGGCCATTGAAGCGCTGGTGCCGTCAACGCCCGAGGAAGAATATGAGTTGCCGGAAGACGGCCAAAAATCAACCAACTTCGAACTTGACGGTTTAATAAAGTCATTTGAAAACGACCACGACCTTTTTAAGGAACTGGTCGATATCTTCATCAATGACTATCCGCAAATGTTAGAAACACTGCGCGATACCCTGAAGAGCAGCGACGCCAAGACCCTGACCCGCACAGCTCATTCCCTTAAAGGCATGTTGCGGAATTTCCAGGCCGAAAATGCGGCCGACACGGCTTACACCCTCGAGCAAATGGGGCGCAACGGCACATTGAACGACGCGGATCAGATTGTCGACAGCCTGGCCGATCAGCTCGAGCAAGTGGCTCAGCGGCTGCAGCAGCTGGTCAGGGAAATCTCTGGAGGCGGTTAGACCGCCTCAGGTTCAGGGTTCGGGGTTCAAGGTTCAGAGGTTCACTTGCGGGTTGCGCGTTACGAGTCATGGGTTCCATATTACGAACAGTACTCGAGCTTTTTCAGACAGGAATTGCAAGAGGCTGTTTTTAAACCACGAGACCCACGCTGACAGACGCAGACAGTACGCTTTCCTCCCGACGACCTTTCGGGAGGAAAACCTGGATGCCCTCCGGGCAACAGGTTATTATTCAACGGAGACAGATTTTGGCACAGTGCTTAATGCTACCACCGTGAACTAAAATACTAAATAAAAAAATATCGCGAAGCGATTGAAAGTTTTGGCCGAGCAGGTCGCTCGGCCAAAGGTCTGCGTCCGTCTGCGGTTAATAAAAAATCCTGTTAATCCTGTCTAAAATATAAACTTTTAATTCTGGCAAAAAGAACAAGGTTTTGATCTCATGAAGAAGAAGATTTTATTGGTTGATGATGATCGGGTATTGTTGAAATTCGCAAGCGGTCTGCTGGAAAAGGAAGGCCACGAAGTGGCGACGGCCCAGGACGGTTTTGCAGCCCTGAATCTGTTGACCTCCTTTTATCCGGATATCATGTTTTTTGATCTGATTATGCCCAAGATCGACGGCGATAAGCTGTGCCACATCGTCCGCAAAATGCCCCATCTAAAAGACTGCTACCTGGTGATTCTGTCGGCGGCCGTGGCTGAACTCGATTTTGATCACACCGAAATCGGCGCAGATGCCTATATTGCCAAAGGTCCCTTTGATGTGATGGGCAAGCACGTGCTGGCGGCGATCGAAGCCTCTGAAGTCCCCCGCCAGAATGACGCGCCCAAACCGATCAAGGGCCTTGAAAACGTCTACGCCCGGCAGTTGACCAAAGAGCTGCTGTCGCGCAACCATCACCTGGAGACCATTCTGGAGAGTATGGCGGAAGGCATCCTGGAGGTTTTTTCCGGCAAGGTGGTCTATGCCAACACCAGCGCGGTTGAAATGTTCGGGCTGGACAAAGGTAATCTGCTGGCATCCTATCCGCCGGATTTGTTCGAAGGTAAGGTTCGAGACAAACTGGCTGCCAAGTTAAAGTCCGGTGATGAAAAACGTTTTGAAATCGGCACCAAAAACCCTGTTGACCTGGGCGGCCGTCTGGTAACCATTTCATGCATACCGGTCAAGGGCGAGCCACTGACCATTATTTTGCTGATCACCGACGTCACCGAACGCAAACAGCTGGAGATGCGGTTGCAGCATGTTCAGAAGATGGAGGCCATTGGCACCATCGCAGCCGGTGTGGCCCACAATTTCCGCAATACCCTGACCGAGGTGCTGGTCAATACCCAGGTGATCCAGATGAATAACAAGGAAAATGAAGAGCTTGCCGAGATCACCGAGCGTATCAGTCAGTCCGTTAAGCGCGGTGCCGGTCTGGTAGACGGCCTGTTACAATTTTCACGCAAACAGATGGCCAAGGAATTTAACAAGGTTGACCTGGTCAAGGTCATCACCGAAACCTATGAGCTGATTCAAAAATCATTTGAAAAGAAAATTGATATTCAAATTGACGTTCCCGAATCCCTGCCAATACTCGGCGATTATGCCAGTCTAAGCCAGGCGATCATGAATCTGTGCAACAATTGCCGCGATGCCATGCCCGACGGCGGTCAGCTGCGCATCCATGCCAGACAGATCGGCAATCACGCGGAATTGATCGTGTCCGACGACGGTCGGGGGATGAACCGCAAAACCATCGAACAGTGTTTTAATCCCTTTTTTACGACCAAACCCATCGGCAAGGGAACCGGTCTGGGGCTTTCAACCACCTACGGAATCATCAAAAGCCATAACGGTCTGATTCATATTGAATCCAAACCCAAAAAGGGCACCCGCATTGCCATGACCTTCCCGCTGGAGGACTCAGCAGGGGACATTGCCGAAATGCCGCAGCCCGTTAAGGAAATTGCCTACGGCAACGGTGAAAAAATTTTGGTGGTCGATGACGAAGAAGAGATTTTAAAGGCCATGCAAAATTTACTCAACAGCCTGGGATACCAGTCAGCAGTTGCCATCAGCGGGCAGGAGGCCATCACGCAGTACCAGGCCATGCAACCTGAAATCGTCCTGATGGATATCAACATGCCGGAAATGGATGGCGTCAGCTGCACCGAAAAGATCCTGGATCTGGACCCGGCTGCCAGGATTGCGTTCATCAGCGGATATGAAGTCGGCAGCCTCGATCAATTCGGCGACCGCATCAAAAACACCGTGACAACCTTCCTCACCAAGCCCGTCGAGCTTGCCGACCTCAGCGCCACGCTGTTCCGCATGCTGCAGCACTAATCAAAGGTTTAGGGTGTCAGGAATTATTAAAGACAGGAACTGAAATAGGCTTTATGTTAACCGCAGACCTACGCAGATAGACGCAGACAGTATTTTTTCCTCCCGCCGACCTGTCGGGAGGAAAACCTGCATGCCCTTCGGGCAATCAGGTTTTAGCCATAAGGTCCTCAATCAGGAGATCTATGAACTACAACCCATCTCAAAAAAAGCGAAGTAAGATAATAATGCAACCAAGTTGAACCATACCGAGGAAATTCTCAGGATGGTATTCGTATCGCACAACAATTCGCCGAAAATTTTGCAGCCAG
>Ga0209536_100010647_pt1 | contig 13536 bp, 12 predicted proteins | sample DeeMarSeWOR28_12_FD_187461 | JGI IMG/M metagenome (GOLD analysis project Ga0209536, IMG submission 187461) | Marine sediment microbial communities from White Oak River estuary, North Carolina - WOR-2-8_12 (SPAdes) (version 2) | ecosystem: Environmental > Aquatic > Marine > Intertidal zone >...
CGTCGACCGACTGGTCTGCCGCTTCAAGTTTGGCCGCGACTTCGCCTGTGGGCGCCTGCTGGCGCTCGAAATGCTGGATGCCGTCCGACATGACGCCCAGCCGCTGCCGGACATGATCGCACCCGTGCCCCTGCATCGTGCGCGCCATGTCTTCCGGACCTTCAACCAGGCGGATCTGCTGGCCCGGCTGGTGGGCCGCGCCCTGTCTATCCCCCTACACAGCCGCCTGCTCCGGCGCAAGCGGCGAACGCGCGCCCAGCTGGGGCTGGACGCTGCCGGCCGCAAGCGCAATATCCGGGGCGCATTTCAGTGCACAAGCCACGCCGGCCGACTGGCTGCGGGCGCGCACGTGGTCCTGGTCGACGACGTGATGACGACCGGAGCGACCTTGGCGGAATGCTCGAAAACGCTGCGCAGGGCAAAGGTGGGCCGCGTTTCTGTATGGGTAGCGGCCCGTGCATCCGCGCCGTGAGGCTGCTCTTCCGTTTTGCTCCTACGCAGCCAGCAGAAAGTGCAGCAGCAACCCACAAAAAATCGCAAAACCAACCCAGTTGTTATTGAGAAATGCCCGAAAGCAGTCCGCTCTGTCGCGGCTGACAATGGTCTTCAGCTGCCATGCGAACAGGGCCGCGGCAAGAGCTAGGCCCAGGTACCACGGCCAGTGCAGTGCAGCCCGGATCCCCAGCAGGCCCAACAGCATGATCATCAGGGCCATCAGCACGGCGATCACCGGCACGTCATAGCGCCCGAACAGGATCGCCGTTGACTTGATGCCAACGGCCAGATCGTCTTCGCGATCCACCATTGCATATTCCGTATCGTAGATCACCGACCAGACCGTGTTAATCAGCAGTAACAACCAGGCCAGAGAGGGCACGGCGCCGATCTCGGCCGCGAATGCCATCGGTATGCCCCAGCCGAACGCGATGCCGAGCACGACCTGCGGCACGTGGGTGAAACGCTTGAAGAACGGGTAACTGGAAGCCAACGCCGCACCCACTACCGCCAGCTTGATCGTCAGCGCATTGGTCAGCAGCACCAACAGGAACGCCGCCAGCATCAGGATCAGGAACAGGACGAGCGCTTGCCGTAACTCCAGCTCCCCGGAGGCGAGCGGTCGTCGGCGGGTGCGCTCCACGTGCGGATCGAAATCCCGGTCCGCGATGTCGTTCATCACGCACCCGGCCGCCCGCATGATGACAACGCCGGCCGTGAATACCAAGGCGTTTTTCAGCGTCGGCCGACCGCCGCCGGCCAGCAGCAAGGCCCACCACGTCGGCCACAGCAACAGCAGAGTTCCGATCGGCCGGTCGAACCGCATCAGGCGCCAATAGGCATTCCAGCGGCTGGCAGTGCTCGCGCTGGTCTCGCGGTTTGTGCTGTCGGTGGGCGTCGTCATATCGCTATTTGTGGTGCCGGCCCGGCTATTCTGACCGCTTAGCCCGCATAATTCACCAAGGATCAGGAATTGCGGCGTAGCCGGCGAAGCAAGATTCCAGTTTCCGATACAATGCGCACTATTTCAGCCCAACGCCGACGCATGGAACTTATCGACATTGGATGCAACCTGACGCACGACGCCTTCGACGGCGATCGCGAGGCCGTGCTGGCCCGCGCACAGGTTGCCGGAGTGGTCCAGATGATCGTGACCGGCGCGAGCGAAGAGGGCAGCCGCGCGGCACGGGAATTAGCGCTCAGCCAACCTGGTACGTTGTTCGCGACCGCCGGCGTGCACCCTCACCACGCAGCGGATTTCACCGATGCCACTGAACTGCTGCTGCGGGAACTGAGCCACCAGCAAGGGGTCGTCGCCGTCGGTGAAACGGGGTTGGACTATTTTCGCGATTTCTCTCCCCGCGACGCGCAGCGTGACGCATTCCGGCGGCAGTTGGAAATCGGCATCGACAGCAGGCTCCCCCTCTTCCTGCACATGCGCGACGCCCATGGCGATTTTCACGCCATACTGCGCGAAGTGCGTGACCGCTTGAGCGACGTCGTAGTGCACTGCTTTACCGGCAGTCAGACAGAACTGCATGACTACCTGGACCTGGACTGCCACATCGGCATCACCGGGTGGATCTGCGACGAGCGGCGCGGTGTGCACATGAAGGATTATCTGGGCGACATCCCGGCCAACCGACTGCTGGTCGAGACCGATGCCCCTTACCTGAAACCCAGAAACCTGCGCCCGCGCGTCAAAACCCATCGAAATGAGCCGCAATGGCTGGGATGGATCGTGGGGACACTGGCGGCAGCGCGCGGGGAAAGCCCGGCGTTCGTCGCGGAGCACACCACCGCCAACGCCCGCCGCTTCTTCCGCATTTCCGCACCGGGCGACTGACCAACTGCCTGGAACGCGATTGAGTGCGATCCGGGTAAAGCTGTCCGAGAGGTGCCTGGAACGGACCCGAATCGCGCGCAAGTACGCTACTTCAGCCGACCCCTCACATCACCTGGGCGGTTAGCAAGGCCAGGCGCTTGTGCTGGAGCTTCAGGCTTCTCTCCAGTTCGCGGTAACGCACCGTCAGCGAAGCGGCCTCGACTCCGATGCGATCCGCCAGCATCTGCCGGCCCTGCTGCATGCGTTCCATCTGGAGCTGCTGCCACTCGCGAACGGTCTCAGCGAACTGCGCGTATTCAGCTTCCAACAGGTCTCTCCATCTGCCGCCAAGCGAGCTGGACTCCAGCTTCTGGCGCGCCCGCTTGAAGTCCATGTTCAAGCGAGCCCGAAGGACCTTGAACATCGGTGCCCGCTTTCGGTTCTTCACCAGGCCCAGCAGGGCGCAAGTGGAAATGAACCACTTGTTGATGTCCAGGTGCCACCAGCGGATGCCGCAGCGGTAGTCATTCTGAAACAGGTGATGATAGTTGTGGTAACCCTCGCCGTAGGTGATCAGCGCCAGGAAATGCTGGTCGCGGGCGGAATTCTCGTCCGTGTAAGGTTGGCGGCCCCACATGTGGGCGAGCGAATTGATGAAGAAAGTGACGTGATGGTTCAGCACCAGGCGGGCTACCCCGGCCAGCAGGAACATGCCGAGCATGTCCCCCGTCAGCCAGCCCAACAATAAGGGCACACCCAGGTTGGTCACCAAGACCAGGCTCCAGTACCAGCGGTGCTGCCAGGCGACCACCGGGTCCTTTTGGAGATCCGGCACGACGCTTAAGTCAACCTCGCCACTGGGGTAATCCTTCAGCATCCAGCCGATGTGCGCAAACCAGAAACCGCGCCCTATGGAATACGGGTCCTTGTCATTGTCATCCACGTCGCGGTGATGAATACGGTGGCGCGCCGACCAGACCAGAATGCTGTTCTGCAGCGACATGCCGCCGACCACGGCCAGGAACCATTTCAGAGCCGGATGGGCATCATAGCTGCGGTGGGACCAGAGGCGATGGTAGCCGCTGCCGATGCCGATCCCGTTGAGGACCAGGAAAATGCCGAAAAACATCCAGCTCCAGGCGTTATAGCCATGGACGATCCCGTACCAGGGCACTACCGTGACGGCGATCAAAAAAGTAAGGCCGAGCACAGCCGTTACACTCCAGTTGATGGGTGCACGTTCATTGTCCGGCGTATGGACAGATTGAGACATTCGGATACCTGCGTAATAAAAACGTAAATGAGTGGGATTTGCCAAACATTTTAAACACTTTCTGGCCGGTGCGCTTGACCGGGTGAGACAATTGCCTGGCAGGGCGCGTGGGGCTGCGTCGGAATTTTTCGCTAGGTGCGCAGGCCCGTGCCGCGATTGAGCAGATATAGGCAACTGGCGAACAGAATAGTTCCGGCCGCCAGGATAACACCGTAGGTCATTGCCAGGCTGACGTCCGAAACCCCCAGCATCCCGTAGCGGAAACCATTAACCATATAGAGGATGGGATTGAAAACAGACACCTGCTGCCAGAACCCGGGTAACAGGGAAATTGAGTAGAACACCCCCCCGAGGTAGGTCAAAGGAGCCAGCACGAACGTCGGAATGATGGCGATATCGTCGAATTTCTGTGCGAAGATCGCGTTGACCATCCCGGCCAGCGCGAACACCACGGCTGTCAGAAGCAATACCGACAGCATGATCAGCGGGTGCTGGACCGCGATCGGAGTGAAAAACAGGGAAACCGCAAGGACCACGGCGCCGACCATCAATCCTCTCAGCAGCGCACCGACGACATAGCCCGACAGGATGATCCAGTTGGGCAGCGGCGAAATCAGCAGTTCCTCGATGTGCTTGCCGAACTTGGCACCGAAGAACGAGGACACCATGTTGCCGTAGCTGTTGGTGATCACCGACATGATGACCAGGCCCGGGACGATGTACTGCATGTAGGTGAAACCGTGCATCTCGCCGATGCGGCGCCCGATGAGTTCGCCGAAAATAATGAAATACAGGGTCATCGTGATGGCCGGCGGCACAATGGTCTGGCCCCAGATGCGCAGAATGCGGGTCACCTCCTTGCGCACGATGGTCTTGAAGCCGACCCAATTGAGGCTCGCGCTCATGGCGCGCTCGCCCGCGCGGCCTGCCCGCTGTCCACGAGACGCATGAACAGTTCCTCGAGCCGATTGGCCTTGTTGCGCATGCTGAGCACGTGCATGCCCTGGCGGTCCAGCTCCGCAAACAGGTTATTCAAGGACTTTTGCTTGGGCAGGGACGCCTCCAGGGTGCGGGCATCCGTCATGACGATATCCATGCCCTCGACCCGCGGACAGTCGCTGATGGGTTCACGCAAATCCAATACGAAGGTTTCCACGTCCAGGGTCGCCAGCAGCGACTTCATGTCCGTGTTCTTGATGATCTGGCCGTGGTCGATGATCGCGATATTGCGGCACAGGCTCTCGGCTTCCTCCAGGTAATGGGTGGTCAAAATGACCGTGGTGCCTCTCTCGTTGATGCCCCGGATGAACTCCCACATCGAGCGCCGGATCTCGATATCCACGCCCGCGGTCGGTTCGTCGAGGATCAGCAGGCGTGGTTCGTTGACCATGGCCCGGGCGATCATCAGGCGCCGCTTCATACCGCCGGACAGGGTCCGTGACGGCTTGTCCGCCTTGTCCCACAGGCTCAGCTGTTTCAGGTATTTCTCAGCCCTTGCCACTGCGATCTCGCGCGGAATGCCGTAGTAACCCGCCTGATTCACAACGATCTCGAGGGGCTTTTCGAACTGGTTGAAATTGAGTTCCTGGGGGACGAGACCGATGAACGACATGGCCCGGGACCGCTCTTGTCGCACGCTGGCGCCAAAAACACGCGCCTCGCCGCCCGTCGCATTGACCAGCGAGGATATGATCCCGATCAATGTCGACTTGCCCGCGCCATTGGGTCCCAGCAACGCGAAAAAGTCACCTTCCTCGACGGTGAGTGATACGCCTTTCAGGGCCTGGACGCCATTGCGGTAGGTTTTTCTGAGATCGGTGATTTCCAGCGCGTGCATCCTGCAGATGTGGTGCGCTTGGCCCGGCATTTCAATGACCTCTGGTCTATGGACAGTGCATGTATAAAGCCCTACCCTTGCCCGTTCATGCAATGCAGAGAGACCGGATGCGCTCCAGTTCACACGCAGCGACCCTGACCCTATTCGTGGCCGTCCTGTGCGCGGCGGGCTTGCTGGCATTCCCGGCGTCCGCCGATGAAACCGATGGCGCAGCGGCCTTGGGAATGGAGACCTGTGAACTCGTCGTGCCCGGCACGCCACTCTCAACCATCGGGCAGTGCGGCTGGCTCGAAGTCGCTGAAAACCCGGACGAACCCAAAGGCCACCAGATCCGCATTCGCGTCGCGCGCATCCCGGCGCGCGACCGCCTGGTCGAGCCCGACCCGCTGATCTTTTTTGCCGGCGGGCCAGGCCAGGCCGCGACCGAAACCTGGCCGCTCGTGGCCCATGCGTTGCGCAAAGTCAGCGCGAGCAGGGACATCCTGCTGGTCGATCAGCGGGGCACAGGCCAGTCCAATGCCCTGAAGTGTCCCGAGATCGAACTTGACGAGGCGCTGGCCGCAGACTGGGAAGAGATGGCGCGAGCCACGCGGGAATGCCTTGCCGCCATCGACGGGGATCCGCGTTTTTACACGACGACAATCGCCATGCACGACATCGACGCGGCGCGCGCCGCGCTGGGCTATGAGACCGTAAATCTCTACGGTGGCTCCTATGGGACCCGCGCTGCCCAGGTATATCTGCGCCTGTTCCCGGAGCGGGTGCGCACGGTGGTGCTGGACGGCGTTGTACCCCAGTCCCTGGCGTTGGGCTCGGAGCACGCTGCCAAGCTCGACCAGTCGCTTTACAGCGTGCTGGCCGGCTGCGACGCCGACCCGAAGTGCGGAGCCACCTTTCCAGGGGCCGCCGAGAAACTGGCCGCTCTGGCCCATTCGTTGCAGGAAAAGCCGGTCGACGTGACGATCGAACACCCCACCACCGGTCAGCCGGTGTCGCTGACCTTCGACCGCGAAGTGCTGTCCTCGGCGCTGCGTTTCCTGGCCTACTCTTCGGACACCCAGGCCATGCTGCCTCTGCTGATCCACGAAGCCGCGACGGAGCAGCGCTTCGAGCGCCTGGCCAGCCAGATGCTCATCGCGACGGCCGGGCTGCAGCAAAGTATTTCCCAGGGCATGGAAATGTCAGTGATGTGCGCCGAGGACTACCCCTGGTATCCGAAGGAAAGCGGCGCCAATGATTTCCTTATGGGTGACCTCCTGGTGCGCGCGGCCCGCACCCAGTGTGAAATCTGGCCACAGGGCCCGGTGCCGGAGGGCTTTCACGATCCCGTTACGGTCGACGTGCCTGTGCTGCTGCTGTCCGGCGAACTCGACCCGGTCACGCCACCCGAATATGGCGACCAGGTTGCCGTGCATTTTCCGCGGGCCACGCACCTGGTCGCTCCCGGCCAGGGCCATATCGTCAGCACGCGCGGCTGCATGGGTGACCTGGTCTCCGAATTCATCATCGCAGGCGCCGCAGAAGGACTCGAAACCGACTGCATGGCGCGGATGAGCCACACGCCCTATTTCATCTCGCTGACGGGATCCGCACCGTGATTGTCGTGAAGAACCTGCGCAAGTCATTCGGTGACGTCCGGGCCGTGAACGGCGTCTCGTTCCAGGCCCGGGATGGCGAGATCACCGGCTTGCTGGGCCCCAACGGCGCCGGCAAGACCACCACGCTGCGTATGCTGTACTCACTGCTGCCTCCGGACGAAGGCGAAATCCTGATCGATGGCCTGGACCCCACGCGGGATGCCATGGAAATCAAGCGTACGCTCGGCGTCGTTCCCGACAACCGCGGGCTGTACTCCCGCCTCACGGCCCGGGAGAACATCGCCTACTACGGCGAGTTGCACGGCCTGAGCCGGCGGCAAATCAGCGAGCGAATCGGGCAGTTGGTCGCCACGCTGGACATGGCGGATTTCATCGACCGGCGCACCGAGGGCTTTTCTCAGGGGCAACGCGTGAAAGTCGCCATCGCTCGCGCCATGGTCCACGAGCCGCAGACCGTGCTGCTGGACGAGCCCAGCAACGGGCTCGACGTGATGAGCACGCGTGCCCTGCGCGACTATGTTCGTGGGCTTCGAAGCGCAGGCCGATCGGTGGTGCTCTCCACTCACATCATGCAGGAAGTCGCCGCCCTGTGTGACCGCATCGTCATCATCGCCAAGGGCGAGGTGGCTGCGGACGGCACCGCGGCGGAACTATTGGCCCGAACCGGCTGCGATTCACTGGAAGACGCCTTCGTGCGACTGATCGGCAGCGAGGAGGGATTGCTGGCATGAGGGGCCTTTCGACGGTCTTCCGCAAGGAGGTGCGCGAGAACATCCGCGACCGGCGCGCCCTGTTCAATTCGCTGCTGCTAGGGCCGCTGCTGTTTCCCCTGCTGTTCGTCGGCATGATGTGGTTCCTGCAGAGCGCCGAACAGGAGCGCGCGGAGCAACCGCTCGAACTGCCGGTTATCGGTGCGCAATACGCCCCCAACCTGATTCGCTACCTGGAGCAGCAGGGCGCCGAGATTGAGCCGGAACCCGACGACCCCGAGGCCATGGTGCGCGACCAGGAGACACCGGTCATCATCCGTATCCTGCCTGAATACCCGGAGCGTTGGGCCGAGGGGCTGCCGGCACCGATCGAAGTAATCATGGATCCGTCGCGGCAGGAATCGAATACAGCCATACGCCGTGTCAAAGGTCTGCTGCTCGGCTACAGCCAGCGGATCGGCTCGTTGCGGCTGCAGATGCGCGGCGTTTCGCCGCAGCTCGCCTCTCCCGTGATGCTCAAGGACGTGGACCTGTCCACGCCGAAGAGCCGCGCCATCCTGGCGGTGATCTTCCTGCCCTATGTGCTGATGATCACCGCGTTTACCGGGGCCACGCACCTGGCCATGGACACCACCGCCGGCGAGAAGGAACGCAAATCGCTGGAGCCACTGCTGATCAACCCGGTCCCGCGCTGGCAAATCATGACCGGTAAGATGCTGACCACGACGGCTTTCGCCATGGCTTCGCTGGCGCTGACCCTGGTCTCGTTCCGCATTGTCCTGCCGTACATGCCGGTAGGCGCGTTTGGCATGGACTTGACGCTGGGTCTGACGACGCTGCTGCGGATTCTGCTGGTGATTTCGCCAGTCGCCATCCTGGCGGCGGCGCTGCTGACGCTTCTCGCTTCGTTCGCCAAGTCTTATCGCGAGGCGCAGAGCTACATGGGCCTGGTGATCCTGATACCGATGATCCCCAGCCTGATATTCATGGCCAACCCGATCCGCGCGGAAGCCTGGATGATGACGGTGCCGCTGTTTTCGCAGAACATCCTGATTGGCGAGATCATTCGCGGGGAATCGGTGACGCTGTCCTGGTACGCCATGTCCGTGAGCAGCACCTTGATGATCGGCCTGGCGCTGGCGACTCTTGCCGCAACGCTTTACAACCGTCCGCGCCTGATTTTCAGCGGTTCCTGAACGACCGGGTGCCATCGCGGCAACCTGGAGAGACACACCCCGCCGCCGGACCCTTCCGGTGGTCATGGCAGAGAGATCGAATGATGACGAACAGAACCCTGAGCACCCTGTTGGCACTGACGCTCATACTCCTCAGCTCAGTCACGCTGGCCGCGGACACACCGGCCGTCGGCACAGCCGCGCCCGGCTTCCGGCTGCAGGATCAGAACGGCGACTGGCATGACCTGGAAGCGTATCGCGGCCAGTGGCTGGCAGTCTATTTCTACCCCAAGGACGACACGCCCGGCTGTACGACCGAAGCCTGCAACTTCCGCGACAACATCTACGCCTTCAAGGCCATCGGAGCTACCGTAGTGGGCATCAGTATCGATGACGTCGATTCGCACCGGGAGTTTTCCGAGAAGTACAAGCTTCCTTTCATCATCCTCGCCGATGAAACCGGCGCGACGGCCGATGCTTACGGCGTGCTCAGGGACTGGAAACTGACCAAAATCGCGTCACGGCAGTCCTTCCTGGTCAATCCGGACGGCGTCATCGCCAAGCACTACAAGGATGTCGACCCCGACACCCACACGCAGGAGGTGCTCGCCGATCTCCAAGCCCTGATGAAGGATTCCTGACGCTACTCCGGCACGGCCGGCAGGCGTCTCGGATGCGGACCCGGACCGGCCTGGTTCCGTGCCTGCTGGACGATCTTACGCACATCCGCGAGTAATTCTCGGGCGTCGTAGACGATGCCGTCCTTGATTGTGTAGCGCACACCGCCGACCCGTACGGGCTGGTTCGCGTCGTTCAGCCGAAAGTGTCCCGTGCCGTATAGCACCTTGAAGTTGTCCAGCGGATTGTATTCCGTCACCACCAGGTCGGCGAGCTTGCCCGGTCGGATCGATCCGATCCGATCGTCCATCTTCAGTACCTGGGCACCGTTGATGGTGGCGGAGCGCAACACCTCCAGCGGATGAAAACCGGCCTCCTGCAACAGCTCCATTTCACGGATGTAACCGAAGCCATACAGCTTCCAGATATAGCCCGCATCCGAGCCAAGCGTGACCCTACCCCCATGATTCTTGTAGTCATCGAGGAACCGCATCCAGAGTCGGTAGTTGTCTTTCCAGGCAATTTCATCGGCGGTCGTCCAATCGAACCAGTAGGATCCGTGAGCCTTGCGCGATGGCTGGAAGAAGTCCCACAAAGCGGGGTGCGCGTAATCAGTCTGCCAGTCGGCGTTCATTTCCCGCATGAGATCACGGCTGGCTTCGTAAATGGTCAACGTGGGATCGAGCGTGAGGTCCAGCGCAATCAACTCGTCGCGCACCGCGATCCATTTCTCGGAGCCGGGCGCCGCCGCCTGCTTCCACAGCCTGCCGGCCTGGCCAAAACGATGTTGTTCGTCGCTGTAATTGTAGTCTGACGGATAGTCCTGGATGACGCGATCTTCGAACAATGCCTCGGGCAATCCGTACCAGTGTTCCATCGTCGTCAGCCCGGCGCGCGCGGAGTCCATCACGTTCCAATGCGCCACGTCCAGCTGTGCGTGGTGCATCGCCGTTCCGAGGCCTTGTTTGCGTGCCTCTTCAAGAGCAGCCCGCATGATCTCGGGAGGCGCACCGAAAAACTTGATGCCCTGGCCACCCCTGCGCGCGACCTCCTGTACCCAGGCACGTGCTTCTTCCGGCTTGATAAGCGGTTTGTCTGCGCCCTGGCCGAAAAATACGTAAGGCACGATGCGCGGAGCGGTGATGAGGTTTCGCTCGCTGCGGCGTTGGTGATCGAGCACCCACTCCAGGCCATTGCCGCTGCCAGGCTCTCGGATCGTCGTGATGCCATGCGCCAGCCAGAGCTTGGCTGGATATTCCGCCGGCACGCCCTGCTCGTCGCCACCGAAATGGGCATGCAGGTCGATGAAGCCCGGCAGCAGGTAATGGCCTTCGAGGTCCATCACCCGATCGCCATCGCGAACAGCCGGGCGCCGGTCCTGCTCGATCGGTACCCCGGGGTAACCCACGTTTTCGATCGATGCGATGCGGTTGCCTTCGATGACGACATCCATGGGGCCGATCGGCGGCGCGCCTTCGCCATTAACAACGATGACTCCGCGCAGGATCAGCCGCTCGAACGGGCCCTCACCGCGATCCCGATCGGGTGCTTTTGCCGGCTCGGCCCAGGCGGCCTGGAAAGTGAAAAGCAAAAGCATAACAACCAGATGCTTCACGACACGTCGCATATTTTTTCTCGCACTTGCAAAAAAGGGGTGCTACAGTATAAGCGGGAAAGGATTCCCAGGAGACTAATGTCATGGATGAGGCTACCAAGTTGGCGGCAGCAGCCGCCCGTTCCCTTCCGGAACCGGATGCTTCCGAGCGCGATTCCAGCGCATCGTTCGTTGCGTATATGAATGAGCCTGCCCAACAGGTGGGGCATGGAGAGTCCAAGCAGCAGGAGAACCTGACGACCTCGGCGAAAGCCCTGGATCGATGGTTCAAGGAGCGCCAGAAAAATCATGGCGCCCCGCGTCTGCTGGACGTGCCGAACGAAGCGCTGGTCAGTAACGGAGGTCCGATTCAGCTTACCGGCAACATAACACTGGTGCGGGAAGACGGCACCGTACAATACGCAAATCACGTCGCTCTGTGCCGATGTGGCAGTTCGAACTCGAAACCGACCTGCGACGGACAGCACCTGGAACGTGAGTTTCTGAATCCCGGCAGGATTACGCAGGCTTCCGACATCGCCGCGTCGTCCCGGCCGAGCAAGATCACGATTTCCTGTATCAAGGACGGGCCGGTCACTTTTCGCGGACGCCTGCGGCTGCACAACCAGTTCGGGCAGGAGTGCGTGAAGATGCGCGGCTCGCTGTGCCGTTGCGGCCAGTCGGCGAGCAAGCCATTCTGCGATGGCTCGCACGAGCGGGTAGGATTCAAGACCGGTAGCGGCTGAGCGCTGGGCCGGTTCGGCCAGCGCGGTTGCGCCGGACAACGTCGGGCGGCACAATCCGCCCATGGACGTATTTCGCGTATTCCAGATCGAGGCCGCGCACCGTTTGCCCAATGTGCCCGAGGGGCACAAGTGCGCGCGCATGCACGGCCATTCGTTCCGTATCGAGATTCATGTCAGCGGACCGGTCGGCTGGGAATCGGGCTGGGTCATGGACTTCGCCGACCTGCGCAAGGCCTTTCAACCCTTTTACGACCAACTCGACCACCACTGCCTGAACGACATCGCAGGGCTGGAGAACCCTACCAGCGAGAACCTCGCGCGCTGGATCTGGGACCGGCTGTGCCCACAGCTGCCCGAGCTCAGCAAGGTGGTCGTGCAGGAAACCTGCAACGCCGGCTGCATCTATACCGGCCCCGCGTAGGGTCGGGACCACTCACGACTGCGGCTTCGTCCCAAAGCGGGAGGGGCCGGGTACCCCCCGTCCCGGACACGCTCAAGACATCCCTGTGCGCTATTCGGCTGTTCCCGACAGCCCGAATGTCCTGTAAGGGGGTACTGCCCGGCCCCTCCTGTGGAGGTCTTTAATCGCGAGGGGGTCCATCCATTGCTGGGAGCCGCAGCATAATGGGTGTCAAAAAAAGAAGGCCAGACGGGTGCCTGGCCTAATCTTGAGACTTGGAGAGTCTTCACACAATCGTGTTCCGTCGACAAAGCGCTGTTCTGTTTTGTCGATGGCTGTAGTCTACGGTGGCGCCTTCCCAGGGTAATTGACATGGGTCATGTATGAAATTGCTGCGAATTATGGAATTATTTGTTCTTTGGCGGCGCGCAAAGCGCCAAGCGTTTGACACCGGTCAAGTTTATGCCATGCACCATCGTTTAGGCTTGCCTTGCAAACAAAATCTATAAACAGAAGAGTCGCGTGATGGAACAACTCGTCAAGTTCAATACCGAACTGATCAAGCGCTATGACGTTGCCGGTCCGCGCTATACGTCGTACCCGACTGCCGTGCAGTTCATGGAAGGGTTCGATGCGGAAGCCTATGTACGCTACACCACGGGCAGCAATAACGAGCTGATTCCCAAGCCGCTGTCCCTCTATGTGCACCTGCCGTTCTGTCACTCGCTCTGCTACTACTGCGGCTGCATGAAGAAGGTCACTCGCCATGAACACCAGGGTGCGCAGTATCTGGAACTGCTGCTGCGCGAGGTGGAAATGCAGGGACGGCTGTTCGATCACGATCGCGAGGTCGTTCAACTCCATTTCGGCGGTGGCACACCGACCTATCACGACGATCAGCAACTGCAAACTCTGGTCGCGCAGTTGGGCCGGCATTTCTCACTCAGTGAGGACGACAGCCGTGAATTCTCGATCGAGGTCGATCCGCGCACCATCAGCCAGGATCGGCTGGCACACCTCGCCGAGATGGGTTTCAACCGGATTTCGCTGGGCGTGCAGGACATCGACCCCGCGGTGCAAAAGGCAGTCAACCGGCAACAGTCCTTCGCCCTGGTCAGCGAACTGGTCGAGCAGGTCCGTCTTTACGGTTTCCAGTCTCTCAGTTTTGACCTGATATATGGCCTCCCTCACCAGGACCAGTACACCATGCAGACGACCCTGGACAAGGTCCTGCGCCTGCGCCCCGACCGCATCGCCTGCTATAA
>Ga0209536_100010648_pt1 | contig 13534 bp, 5 predicted proteins | sample DeeMarSeWOR28_12_FD_187461 | JGI IMG/M metagenome (GOLD analysis project Ga0209536, IMG submission 187461) | Marine sediment microbial communities from White Oak River estuary, North Carolina - WOR-2-8_12 (SPAdes) (version 2) | ecosystem: Environmental > Aquatic > Marine > Intertidal zone >...
TTCTTCAATATTCCAACATTCCATTATTCCATCCTTCTTCTTCATATCCTAGTAATATCCTGTATTATTGGGTTCCAATGCCGGATTATAATAGATCTCTTTCTGGGGAATGGGGAAGAGGACATGAAAATCCTGCACATTTGCAGTGGGTTTGCTGAGCAATACACATTCTTTCAGTTTGCCCATCCTGACAAGGTCAAACCAGCGATGCCCTTCCATCACAAATTCCCATTGCCTTTCCTGCAACACAGCATCCTTAAAATCCTGGTAACCCAATCCGGCGGTGAGATCAGCTAATCCTGCCCTTTCACGGACATCATTTATTGCATCATACGCTTCTGTCGTTGGCCCATCATTGATTTCATTGAGTACTTCAGCATACATGAGCAGCACATCGGCATACCTCAGGTAAATGAAATCCACATCCGACTCGCCATTCTGTCGGCCCGGTTCTGCTTCCCTATCCCAATATTTTTGAATATGCGGACCGTCAAAGATTTCCCCTTCAAATTCCGTGATGAACGTAGCATCCTTACGTTTATCAGCATTGTCAAAGCTGTTATACAAATAATCTGTCGGGCGCTCCCAGGCCTGACCGTTCTTTGTACCATTATCAGATTTTGTAGTAGGCATCAACCTGACAATAAACTGGTTCGTTGTCCATCCCTCGCCAAGCGAACCACTAAAGTTCACTGCCCAGAGTGTTTCACCTGCATTAGAGTTTGCCACTTTAAAAATATCTTTAAATTCAGGTTCCAGGGTATATTTTCCAATTACCTTTTCCAGGTACACTTTGGCTGAGTCAAAATCATCATGGTCATCGTTGAGGGCTCCCCTGGTAAGATAGACCTTCCCCAGCAGGGCAGAGGCAGTTTCACTGGTAGGCATCCCTATCTTCCTGTTGGGGAAGGGATTGACTTTTAATAATTGCTCCGCATTCTTCAGGTCACTGATGATACTCTCATAAACTTCAGATACAGGAGTCCGGGAGAGCTGTGTAGCCTCAACTTCCGTTGTTGGGAAGAGCTGCAGGGGTATTGCACCAAATAACCTGACCAGGTCGAAATATAACATGCCTCGCATGAAGTATCCCTCACCCTGAAGGTGGGTTTTGATATCCGGGTTGGAATATTTATCAATATTTTCAATTTCAGTCAGTAAGACATTACTGGAATTGATGATGAGATAACACCCTGTCCAGATAAAATCAAATACCGTATTATTTGCATCAAATTTGAATTCTGACAGGGCCAGCATATCAATAGAGGCACTTTTTTCATAACAGTTGTCGGAGGCGAGATCCTGCAATACCCAATAATTATTGAAGAAAAGGCCGCCCCCTTCCCATGTCCAGATGATCAACCCGGCAAACATCCCGTTTGAGAACCTGATCAAATCATCTTCAGTTTGAAAAAAGTTATCATAATTGTGGTTCGAGCGGATATCCTGCTCTAAAAAGTCTTCACAACTGATCAATGAGATAACGATTAGTAATATGAATATCTTTTTCATGATGCTCTTTTTTATAAATTAAAATGTCAGGTTCAAACCGAATAAAATGGTTCTGGCCATGGGATAGGCCCCGTAATCAGCCCCTTTACCAAACACATTCCCTCCATAAATGGATACTTCCGGATCATATCCTGAATAATTTGTGAAGGTAAGAAGGTTGTTTGCGCTGATAGAGACTCCTATACTCTGAATACCTGCGTTTTGATAAAGTTTCCTGGGTATGGTATAGGCAAGCAGTAGTTCTTTCAGACGGATATATGATCCATCTTCAACCACTACATCAGACATTACGTAACCAAGTGGAGAGGCATTTGCCCTGGGATATTCGTTGGTTGGATTGTTCTCTGTCCACCTTTCCAGGGCAACGATGGAATTGTTTTGAAAACCATCGAAGCTTTCCAGCTGGAACCGGTTAAAGTTCACCAGTTCATTTCCTACATCTCCCTGAAAATATATGTTTAACCTGAAATTCTTATAGGTGAAGGTATTTATGAATCCAAATGAAAAATCGGGATTTGCATTCCCCAGCTCGAAATAATCATCGACAGTTAGTATACCATTGGTATCCTTATCGACATATTTTCTATCCCCATAACGTGCTATTTTTGCAGGGAAATATGGTACCTCTGCAGGATCTTCATCCAACTGGATAATCCCATCTGATTTGTATCCGTAAATTACCCCAATAGGACTGCCTTCTTTTATCTTGGTCCAGTCAAGGATATTCATTATGGGTATTCCATAGATTTCATCAGATTGGGCTAGGTTGGTCACTTCGTTCTTGTTAAATGCCATGTTTATTCTTGTTCTCCATTGGAATTTTCCTTCGAAGTTCACAGTACTTAACGAAAATTCAAATCCCTTATTGGTCATATCTCCAACATTTGACCAAGCATAGTAAAAACCGGAAGAACGGTTGATGGGTACATAGAGCAAAAGATCTGTAGTCTTCTTCAAATATGTTTCTGCGGTAAACATGATTCGTGATTCAAAAAGACTTATATCAAATCCGGTGTTGAACTGGGTGGTAACTTCCCATTTCAGTTCATCATTGGCGAGGGAGTACACATAAGCCCCCACTACTTTTGATGTGGCTGTTTCCCCAAAGAAGTAGGGACGGTCGGCCATAAGACTTATGGTAGCACCTGGAGGTATGCCTTCATTTCCAACAGTACCGACACTTGCCCTTATTTTCAGGCTGTTGATAAAATTGATATTCCTGAAGAAGGGTTCCTTGCTGATCCTCCATGCAAGGGACAAGGATGGGAAAAAACCATATTTATTATTTTTCCCAAATTTTGAAGAGCCATCGGTCCTGCCCGAAACAGTCACATAATATTTGCTGTCATAGTTATAAATGGCCCTTCCAATCCCAGACAGCATTGCCCAGCTGTTATATCCTGTCATTACGGTCCTGTCAATAGCCAGTCCCAGATTATAATATCCAAGCCTGTCGTCATCAAATCTCTCAACAGCGATATCACTTGATTCCGATACATATTTTTGAGCAGTCTGGCCGATAAGGAGTACAATATGATGTCTGTCAAAATCCTTTGTATAGGAGAGGGTGTTTTCCATCAGCCAGGTATAACCCTGCATGTTCACATTATATCCCTTTCCTTTTTCCTGTCCACGCCGGATAAAACTTGGGATATATTGCTGTTCCCTGGTAAAGAATGCATCAACACCAACCTTAAACTTATATTGTAAACCTTTTATTATATCCCAATCCAGGTAAAAGTCACCAAGGGCGCGGCTGGAATTGATAACCCTTTCCGTCTCATTGATTTCAGCAACAGGATTGGGTATACGGTTAATGGTGTTGCTCTCGTATGTATATCCACCCGGACCATCTTCATCATAGACTTCCTGTCCCGGGTTAAATAATAATGCCATCGCGGTTACGCTCGAAGAAAATAGTGGAACGCCAGTGATTACACCGTGGCTGATACTATTTGTGAAATTCAGGTTTATACCTGATTTTACTGATTCAGATAATTGGTTGTCGAGGTTTACCCTGAAGGTTCCCTTATTGAAATCGGAATGTTTGATGATACCGTCTTGTTTCATCAGGTTGGCCGACATGAAGTAGCTAGTCCTTTCACTACCGCCCCTCATGGATACCTGGTGGTTCTGAAACCAGGCCTGCCTGAATATCTCATCCTGCCAGTCTGTTCCTTCTCCAAACCGGCTTGGTAAGGCGAAATTTGATTCATAGGCAATATCAGGATAATACTTTCTTGCTTCCGTTACTGCGTCATTGCCCAATTCGGCGAGCTCCCTTGCATTCAATACCTCTATTTTTTTTGATATTGCCTGGAATCCGACCGAACTGTTTATGGAAACCATAAGCTTTCCTGCCTTTCCTCTTTTTGTAGTGATTAGGATCACACCATTTGCTCCTCTTGCTCCATAAACGGCAGTGGCCGATGCATCCTTGAGTATTTGGATGGATTCAATATCAGCAGGATTTATTGAGGAAAGAGGATTGATATCTGAACCCTGTATGGTTCCGCTGGTCAATTCTTCCGCCTTGGTAATGATGGGGATACCATCAATCACATAGAGTGGCTCATTTGTTCCGTTGATCGATGTTGTGCCGCGGATCCGGATTGAAACCGGAGCCCCGGGCTTCCCGGTTGACTGGGTTACGACCACTCCTGCTGCATGGCCCTGAAGTGCCTGGTCGAGGGATGTATTCACAGGAGATGAAACAGCTTCCGCATCTACTGATGATATGGATACGGTTACATCACCCCTTCGTTGTGTTCCGTAACCAATTACTATCACATCATCCAGCTCAGTGAATTTTGGCACCAGGTTGATTTCGAAATAGGATACATCATCAGTGATTTCCCGTGATTCTAAATTGTATCCGATGAAAGAAAAACTTATGACCTGCCCGGGGCTTCTGTCAACAGTTAATTCGAACTCACCTTCTAAATTTGTAACAGCCCCTACAGTTGTGCCCTCAATATATACTGATACACCTGGCAAAGGTTCATTATTTTCATCAAATACAATACCTTTCAATGCAACAGTCTGGGAAAAGATAAATTGTGCGGAAAACAACAGAAAAAATACCGTAATTATTTTTTTCATGGATTATATTGGGTTTGGATTACTTGTCTGTTTAATTATCTGAGTTGCGTAATATCGATACAATTCGATACAATGAAAAGTGCAATACCAGATGAAGATTTACATTAAAGTAAAATAATCGTTCATGCTCAATCAAGAGGTTGTCGATTGAGTATGAAAAGGATGAAAAACCCATAAACATCCCGGGATGATCATCCTGTCGCCAAGGATTAACTGACGTCCCGGGATGTATTTCTATTTTTAATTGAATGTCTTATAAGATAAAAAAGCCTGAACTTAATCTATTGTTAAAAGGTCATCATCGACGGATCCGCAATCCTGGCCTGTAAAGTATATATCGGCACTATCTTCATAAGCCTCGGTTCCGTATGGCTGAAATTGACCTTTGGGCTGGCTTTTAAAGGTTCTCTCAATATCAAACATAAAAAACGCAGGGATATCCCAATACATGGTCATTTCAGATTCATTTGCAGCAGTAATCCTGAAATCATAACTCTCATCTGATGCAACACCACCAGTCAGAAGCCTCCGGATCATCCTTAGTACGGCCAATGTGTCACCATTATCAGGGGTTTCCTTATATACCCAGTAGCAAAAATGATGTGTATAGGAGGCATAATCAGCACTCAGATCAACCTCATATGTGCTATCTGGATTGAATCTGAAAACTTTTAACGAATCCCAGATTTGCAGAGCAGGCAAACCTAACCATGTCTGAGCTGTTATTCTCCAATCGTACTTAATGAAGGATGATTTAACAGACAGCACAGTATTAACAAGAACAGCTGCTGTATTGACCACATTTTTTCCGTCGGTCACTTCAAATTCAAATCCGAGTGTATGGAGATCATCACCATCCTGCAATACGTACGTAAAGGTATAGGTGTGGTCATTTCCATCAGATACTACATTTGCAGTTACATCGACTGCAGTACCCTTTACGTTATCAACGATCTTATAATATTTAAGAGAGACCACTTTCCCTGCTACAATGGTTACCTGGACCGTCAGTGTTTCACCAATGTTCATGGGATCGGTCTCAGTAATGTCGAGCGTGATGGTAGTGTCAGGAACATCTTCATCCTTTTCACAGGAAATTATGGAAATGGCAAGGATAACAGCGAATGCTGCCAGGATCATTAAGTAAAAATGAGTTCGTTTCATAATAGATAAGTTTTGGTTAAAGGTTTCAGTTTTATATGTCCATATGTATGAACATAAATTATGTTTAAAATTAGTTCAAAATATCATCAATTGCAAATAGTGGTGAATAAATAATCTGAGATGAACAACACATTTCATCAGATACTGAATGATCACAATAAATTGGAATTGGAAAATATAATCTTATATCTCTCTTTCGCTTTCAATGGTATATACAAAGCTGTCGGATTTGTAATATCCCAGGTTGTATTCGATAGGACGTCCACCCGGATCGAATACAGATCTTTTTCTTTTCAAAACAGGATCCCCTTTCCTGATATTAAGCTTTTTGGCCAGGAAATCATCTGCAGCCAAAGCACTGATTTCTTCTTTCGACAACTTTGCCACTGTTGAATAATCCTTTTCCAGGATTTCATATAACAACCTTGTAAAATCCTCTTCCCCGGTTAATCCTACCCTTGGATGAAAATAGGAAATGAAATAAACAAAAGGCCCATCCTCAAGCCCTCTGAGCCTCTCTAATTTAAGCACCTGCTTATCTGCAGGAATGCCGAAAAGGTCAATTATTTCCTGGTCTGGATATGTCCAGGAAACATTGATCTCAAAATTTTTTGGGATTAATCCCTTTGCCTTCATTTCCTGAGTAAAGCTCATCCAGTTGGTTAACTTCGAATTGACACTTCGGTCTGCAACTTTTGTCCCGACTCCTTTTTTCCGAATAAGTAAACCTTCAAATACCAGCTTGTTTATTGCCTGTCTAATTGTATTGCGCGATATTCCAAGCAGTTTGGCCAGGTCTACTTCATTTGGCAGGAATTTCCCGTTCCTGTAATCGGGCTCTTCGATCATTTTCCTCAGGAGGGCTTCAACCTGAGCATGAAGGGGAACAGGACTTTTATGATCAATAGAATACTTCATTCGTTTTGAATCTGGCCTGTTTTAAATGTGAACTGAAATGGAATACGATTTTTTACAATATATATACAAATATACATATTGTTGCCTAATGGATACAGATGTGAGGATTATTTCATGAATACACAATTCATAAAAGAATAATGGAATTAATTCCTGTAATAAATGTTGTATTTGTTGGTCAGGAAAAATAAAATTCAGATTTTGGTAACTTTAATAGAAAAGAAAATTTATAAAACGCAATGAATTCATTTTGCGAGAAACAAGCGTTCTTATACTTTCTGTGTTTTAGAGGTATCTTGAAATGGATCTGAAATCACAGTAATACCATTACGGGATTCTAACTTAGTATAATTTATGATATCACTTTAAGAAATATATTTTTTGTTATGCGAAGCATCAGTCTGGCATTATTCATATTCTTGTTTTTATCCCTGAACGGATATGCAACGATACCAACTCATACAAGTAACCCACCGGTAATCCTCTGGCAGATTGGCATATTCGATGACGACAACAAAGAGTTTCAGTTTTTTCCTGATCAATTCCACCGTTATCGTAATCCAGGAATACATGTCGAAGGAATCACAGATCCAAAGAAAAGCTGGCCCTATATTTTGCCCGGGCCGCTGGATTTGTGGGCAGGTTCTGGTCCACATACATTCGTAATACTGTTTCAATTAAATTCAGTAGAACAACATGGTATTGGCAAACTGATTATTGATTTCCTGGATACCCATTCCTTTAAACCTCCAAAGATCCAGGTAAAGGTTAATGATAATACATTCGAGCATCAAACCGGGATTGGGAATAATGACTGGTTAATGTCTGCTCAGAATAACTCAGGAAAGGAACATATTGCATCATTTAGTATTCCTCTATCATCATTTAAGGTAGGAGAAAACAGGATCCAAATAACTGTTCTTGAAGGAGCATATGCTCTCTGGGATGCGATCAGACTTGAAGCTCCGCCTGGTGTGTCTTTGGGCGAGGTTGAAACAGGAACTTACATTCGTGCAGTGGAAGCGAAACCTGTACTTGTCAAAGGCAAGAATGGTTTACTCCGTCCTATCATTCTTGATGTTCTTCATATTGGAAATGATCTTGAAGCAAGAATAAATGTTTCCGGTTTGCAGGCATTCCAGGTCAGCTTGTCCAAAGGCCGTCAGAAAATCGAACTCCTGATTCCGGAAATTAGCGACACGGAAAAATTGCAAATTGAGTTTTATTCGGGAAACAAGGTCATTGCCTCCACATCAAAAGTTATTGATCCTGCCCGAAAATGGGAGATTCATCTGATCCATCAAACACACCTGGATATTGGTTTTACCCATACGCAGGAAGAAGTACTGAAAATGCAAACCGATTATCTATACCAGGCGCTGGATTTGATTGAGAAGACAAAAGACTATCCTCAAGAGGCCCGGTTTAAATGGCATGCGGAGGGAATGTGGGCCATAGATGAATTTTTGCGAACGGCACCAGAAGAAAAGAAAAAACAGTTTATCAAGGCATTACACGAACAATCCATTCATCTCGATGCATTTTATGTTCATCTGTTAACCGGACTGGCAACCGGTGAAGAATTGTTTGAGTTGATCCAGCCTGCAAAGAATTTTGAGCAAGCCTATGATGTTCCTGTCAAAACAGCAATAGGATCTGACGTACCTGGTTATTCATGGGGATTGGTGACTGCACTGGCGAACCAGGGAATTGAATTTTTTAATATGGCCCCAAACAACAATCACAGGTTAGGATATTTATACCAATGGGCTGACAAACCTTTCTACTGGCTAAGCCCTTGTGGACAGCATAAAGTGTTTACCTGGATGGCCTCACATGCCTATATCTATTTCTGGGAACAGGATGCCAGCCTGGAAAAGGTCCCACGATTCCTGGAATACCTTGAGGACAGAGATTTTCAATATAATATAGCCATGCTTCGCTATGAAGTAGGGGGTGATAATGGTTATCCTGATCCACGTCTTGCCGACAGGGTAAAAGAGTGGAATGAAAAATATGCTTACCCCAAAATAATAATTAGCACAAACAGCCAGTTGTATCAATCCTTTATCGAAAGGTATGAGGATCAAATCCCTTTGGTGAGTGGGGATCTGACCCCTTACTGGGAAGATGGTGCCACTTCAACTTCAGCTGATCTTGGGCTTAGCAGACGCGCAGGTGAAAGATTACTGCAGGCCCAAATCCTTCAGGCTATACTGAAACCAGGATTGGATCTTCAGGAGCAATTTAATACAGCCTGGAACAATATACTCATGTACGATGAACATACGTGGGGTGCATGGTCAAGCATTTCGGATCCATTCGGTTCTTTTGTTGTGCAACAGGAACAGTACAAGCAAAAATTTGCTCTCGATGCCAACGAGCAGACTCTACAGTTAATGGATAATATAACCATGAATTACACCAAAACGGGTTCAGGTGTAATTGATGTATACAACACTTCTTCATGGATGAGAAATGATCTGGTAATGCTCACACCCAACCAATCTGTTGAGGGAGATATTCTGGTTAATGATCAAAACATTCCTGTTCCATCCCAACGGCTTGCAAGTGGTGAACTGGTATTTTGGGCAGAGGATGTTCCTGCTTTTGGAGCAAGACGATACTGGATAAAAGAAGGAGAACCGGAACAAAAGAATGTTTTCGATATAACTGATCAATTCATATCAAATGACAAGTTACATCTTGAAATAGATAAGGGAACAGGTTCAATATCCAGCATTATTATAAAAAAATCAGGGTATGAACTGGTTGATCCAACGAGTCATCATCAATTGAACGATTATGTGTATGTTCTTGGACGAGATGAAAATACAGACTGGCACGGTATTGAACCTCCATTGGTTTGTACTATTGAAGATAATGGACCACTCGTTGGTACCCTTTGCATCGAATCCAGGGCAGCAGGCTGCAAGAAATTAACCAGGCGAATCCGTTTGCTCGCAGGGCAGAACAGGATTGAAATAATAAATACTGTAGATAAGGACAGGGTTCTGGATCCTGAAGGAGTCTATTTTACTTTTCCGTTCAATATTCCAGATGGCCATTCAAGGATCGATATACCATGGGGTGTTATCAGACCCGAAACAGACCAATTGGAAGGAGCAAACAGAAATTATTACCCGGTTCAGAGATGGCTTGATATTTCAAATGATAACATTGGAGTGACCTGGGTTACAATTGATGCACCCATGATCAAATTCGATCCGATCAGGATAATTGGGAAGGGTAGGGGGGATAGTTATGCCATGGCTGAATTTGGAATGGATGGAATCCGTAAGTGGTGGAACAGATCCATCTATCCTTCTCAAACCTTTTATTCATGGGTGATGAGCAATCATTGGGAAGTCAACTACAAGGCCTATCAGGAAGGGGAAATAACATATCGTTATGTGCTATTTCCCCATGAGAATGGATACAACGGATCAGTTGCGGAAAGGATGGGCCGGGATATATGTCAGCCTTTGATTGCAGTGGAAGCAGATGAATCCACTTCAATCATTCAACCCTATTTCACTGTAGAAAGCCAACAGGTGATTGTCACCTCAATAAGACCATCCCATGATGGCAAGGGGCAGATCATAAGATTTTATAATACCGGATCTGATTTAGGAATGGCTCATATTACATTTACCGGGAATGATAGTTATAAGCTTCAATATTGTGATAACCTGGGTTATCCAACAGGTCCGGCAGAAAAAATAATTGAATTGGCAGGTTATGGAGTCAAAACGTTGAAAATTGAAAAATTATGAAAATATTATTCAGGATCATACTGTTTAACACATTAATTGGTCTTCTTAGCTTAGTCAGCCTTAACGAGGTTAGAAGCCAATCCCTGATTACAGATAATGACCATCTTATCAGTGGATATGCAAAAAAAATATCGGGGGATGATTATGTATACCATTCATCTGTTTCAACCAGCCAACCCAGTATGATCGTCAGAGCAACCGATGGGAATTATACTATGGTGTGGGAATCGGCCGAAATACCTGTGGAAATAAAGGGTGATTATGCAACATTCGTTTGGCTGGCCGGGCTGGGGGCAAGTCCTGGTAAAGCAAATATGAACCTTTCAATAAATGATCAATATGCATTTACATTTCCCCTGGATGGGAAGGAAAACTGGAAATACACCCATCCTGATGGAAGCGAATTGTTCTTTCATTCCGATTTTACAGACCGGTTCGGTGATCATTTCGGGTTCATGTTCCTCAGGATTCCTAAAAATAAGGTTGCAAACATGAATCACCTGGTCTTGAAAGTTACAGGAGGAAACCATCGACTTACTTCCTGGTATATGACTTTTAAGATGAATGTATATCCGCATATGAAAATAAAACAACTTCCAGCCATTATAAATGATAAAGGTAAAAACATGCAGCAACTGTCATGTGGAGTAGTTTATTTCGGAAAACCAGTTAAGGGGAGATTTTACATGAACAATATGCTCGTTGGTGACCATCCCCTGGAATTTGGTTATAATAAATTGTATTTACAGGTTCCTGAAGTGGAGGGAGTCACATCAAATACTTTCAGAGTAGAAGCAGGAAGCTTTGTGGATGAATTTGAGGCGGTTCAGGAACCGGTTAAAAAATGGCATGTGAGTTTTGCCCAACACTCACATACGGATATTGGATATACAAGGCCCCAGGCAGACATCCTGGCAGAACACCTGCGCTTCATTGATTATGCACTTGACTTTTGTGATCAGACGGATGATTATCCTGAGGATGCAAAATTCAAATGGACATGTGAAACTTCATGGGTAGTGAATGAATATCTGAAAAGCAGACCGGCAGAACAATTAAACCGGTTTGAAGAGCGTGTAAAAGAGGGTAGGATAGAATTGGCAGGAATGTATCTGAATTTCGATGAATTGCCTGATGAGCAGACCCTTGCAGCGTCATTAGCTCCAATACAGGCATTCAGGGAAAGGGGGTTGCCTGTTAAAGTTGCCATGCAGAATGATGTGAATGGTATCGCCTGGTGCATGAATGATTATTACCAGGATCTGGGTGTGAAATATTTGAATATGGGTACACATGGGCACCGTGCATTGATTTGTTTTGATAAACCAACCCTTTTCTGGTGGGAATCGCCTTCCGGGGAAAAGATGCTGGCTTACCGGGCTGAGCATTACATGACGGGTAACCATTTAAGATTGGTTTCAGGGAATTTCGAACAATTTGAAACGTATTTATTGAATTATCTATCTGATTTGCAGGCAAAAGAATATCCATATGATAAAATATCCATACAGTTCTCAGGATACCAAACCGACAATTCACCCCCTTCCACTTTGGCTTGTGATATGATCAAAAAATGGAACGAAACGTATGAGTGGCCTAAAATCAAAACTTCAACCATTACAGCATTTTTTGAGGATATGGAATTACGCTATTCCGATAAATTTCCTGTATATCGTGGAGCTTGGCCGGATTGGTGGACAGATGGATTTGGTGCTTCAGCAAGGGAAGTTGCTGCTACACGAGAGGCGCAAGCTGATATTATTGCCAATATGAGTGGACTCGTCATGGCTGGAATTAGTGGAAGCAAGATACCTGAAAATCTCATCGATAATATTCACTTGGTTAATGATGCATTGTTATTCTATACTGAGCATACTGTAGGTTATGCAGGTAGTATAAGTGAACCATATCACAAGCAATCAATGGAGCAAAGGGCAATGAAGGAATCATATGCTTGGGAATCATACAAGAGGTCACGTCTTATTCGTGAAGGAGCATTAGGCTTATTACAAAGCTATGTTGAGCATGAACCAGATCCATCGGTGGTTATTTATAATACATTGAACTGGAAAAGAGACGGACTGGCGAAGTTGTATATTGATCACCAGATCATTCCTGCCAGTAGTTCTTTTTCTTTATATGATGAATCAGGCATTGAATATCCGGCTCAGCTTGGTTCACATGAAAGTGGTGGTTCCTGGTGGATTGTCTGGATCAAAGAGATTCCTCCTTTTGGATATAAGAAATTTAAAATTAAAGCGGTAGATGATCCATATGTCGTAAATACTTCCGGATCAACTGGAATGGAAAATGAATGGTACAGGATTGAAACTAATGTTGAGAAAGGTGCAATCGTTTCATTGTATGATAAAGACCTGGAAAAAGAATTGCTTGATCAGGACTCGCATTGGGAAATGGGTCAATTCATTTATGAACGGCTTGGGAACCGAAGACAAATGGAAATGTTTTACCTGGATGATTATACAAGGGTTCCTTTAGATTCCGGATGGTTTGATACCTGCGTCGAAGGCCCTGTTTGGAATACCGTGAAATTAAAAGGAACCACTGAAGCTTCAATGGCAGGATATGATGTTGAAATTGAGATCAGATTGTTCAAACAGGTAAAAAGAATTGACCTGGTTTACTCAATCGTGAAAAAACCGGTTATTGAACCGGAAGGGATCTATATTGCATTTCCTTTTGATCTGGAAAATGGCAAATTGTATTTTGATGTCCAGGGCGGAACAGTTGAAGCCGGGAAAGATCAGATCCCGGGTTCAGCAAATGACTGGAACACAGTGCAAAATTTTGTATCCCTGCGCAATGACGAAGCACAGGTGATCCTGGTAAGTCCTGAAGTTCCCCTTGTGCAGCTTGGAGGGATAAATACGGGTAGATATGAGGCAGGTGCATTGCCCCAAAGCACACATGTTTATTCCTGGCCGATGAATAATTATTGGACTACAAATTTTAATGCCGATCAGCGTGGAACCCACATATGGACTTATAGTCTGACTTCAGGTGATGTTAACTCAAACATTTTTGCTACACGATTTGGCTGG
>Ga0209536_100010650_pt1 | contig 13533 bp, 13 predicted proteins | sample DeeMarSeWOR28_12_FD_187461 | JGI IMG/M metagenome (GOLD analysis project Ga0209536, IMG submission 187461) | Marine sediment microbial communities from White Oak River estuary, North Carolina - WOR-2-8_12 (SPAdes) (version 2) | ecosystem: Environmental > Aquatic > Marine > Intertidal zone >...
GGTGTCCCGCCGTTTCATTTCGTTGGCTAGAGTTAGTGTGATCCTCCCGCCGGTTGCCCCAAACGGATGGCCAACAGCGATCGATCCTCCCATCACGTTTAGCGTATCCCAGTTGACTTCACCGATCGGTTGGGAACGCCCCAGTCTCTCTTGCGCCCAACTTCGTGACTCGATCGCCTGAATGTTCGACAACACCTGTGAGGCAAACGCCTCGTGCATTTCGACCAATCCCAGTTCGCTCCACCCGATCCCCGCGCGATCCAATGCCTTAGGAATGGCGTACGCCGGTCCCTGAAGCAGCTGATCTCCCGGGTCCAGCGCCGCGACTGCATAGGACCTCACAATAGCGAGCGGTGCATAACCCAGCGCCTGCGCTGCATCCTCGCTCATCAACAGTACGGCTGAGGCGCCGTCAGTGAGGGGGGATGAGTTGGCGGCTGTCACGGAACCATGGCTTCTGTCAAACACGGGGTTGAGCTTTGCCATCTGCTCAAGGCTCGCGTCGTGGCGGATTCCATTGTCTTGCACGATCACCCCGACACGGCCACCAACCAGAATCGGAGCGATCTCGGCAACTAGACGCCCGTCCTGCGTTCCTGCATGAGCCAGTCTGTGACTCCGTAGTGCGAACTGATCCTGCTCCTCTCGGCGGATGCCGTTGAGTTTGGCCATCTTCTCCGCCGACTGGCCCATGGTTTCACCGGTCGACGGCTCGGCTATTGCCGGAGATACGGGAACGAGGTCCTTCGGTCGCATTGAAGCCACAAGCCTCAGTCGCTCCACAAGGCTCTTGGCGCGACTCAGCTGCACCAGGATTTCTGCGAAGCGGCGCGAATGGAGGATGGGCAGGTTGGACAAGCTCTCCGCTCCACCGGCGATCACTACGCGGGCGTGTCCTAACCTTACTTGATCGTGTCCAAACGCAATCGCCTGATTGGCTGAAGCGCAGGCACGGTTCACCGATGCTGCTGCGATGCTCTTGGGGAACTGGGGCAGGAGGCTCACTTCACGCGCGATGTTGGGTACGAGGGGGTTGGCGACGACCTGCCCAAAGTAGACCTCATCCACCACATCCCCGTCGAGATTGGCCCGGTGGACCAATTCGCTCACAGCCGTCCGGGCCAGGTCGACGGCGCTTATTTCCTTCAGCGTCGTACTGGCCTTGCAGAAGGGGGTGCGACACCCCGCCACGACCGCTACTCGACGGTTGCTCATCTCCACGTCCTTCGGGAAAAAAGCTACCCAGAACACGCCTAGGAGAACACCACTTGTGGTCAGTCGGTCTTTCGTCCCATCATAGGGGACCGGTTAAGCAAGTTGCAGCGGGATATCATCATTGTGGCCGTGACTCGCACGAGCTAGACGCTATCGTGGAACCCAGTTTCTCATACAAAACCAGGTCTGCCAATCTTGGCGCCATGACCACTGAGCCGGTAGACCTGCTCGTAGTCGGTGCCGGGATCACGGGAGCTGGGGTTGCGCGAGACGCGGCAATGCGCCGAATCCGGACCGTGATCGTGGACAGAGGCGATTTCGGCTCCGGGTCCAGTTCACGGTCTTCCCGGCTGGTGCACGGCGGTCTGAGATATCTCGAACACGGTCACTTCCGCTGGATTTTCAAGGCGAACCGCGAGCGGCGCATTCTGCTCCGGATCGCTCCCCATCTCGTGTGGCCCGGTCGGTTTGTGTTCCCGGTCCATGAGGGAGGCGGACTGGGCTGGCGCAGGCTGGTGGCTGGTCTGTGGATCTACGACATCCTGGCCGTGTTCAGCCACGCGCGGCGTCACAGGATGATGAGCAGACGGGCCATGAGACGCGCCGAACCGAGGCTCAGGAGTAGAGGATTGAAGGGTGGGGCAAGCTATTACGACGCTCAATGCGACGACGCACGCCTGACTTTGGCCACCATTCGCAGCGCACACCAGCACGGGGCCTTGGCGGCCAACTATGTGCAAGTTGACAGACTAGAGATCGCGGACGGTCAGGTCAGAGGTGCTCGGGTCACGGACTTGGTCACTGGAACAACTCACACGATCCATTCTCACGTGGTGGTCGACGCCACCGGCGCATCATCGCGGGGTAAGCGAGACGAGCTCGGGGATGGGTCTGCTCCGCGTTTCACAAAGAGCGTCTACATCGCTGTGCCGCAGCAGCGTTTGGGTAATCAGGGGGCTCTGACGATCACATCACCGGTGGACGGCCGCGTAATGTTCATTGCTCCCTGGGAAGGTGTGTCTTATATCGGGCCGGCTGACTCCGCTTGCCGGACGCCGGCAGAAGAGACGCAAGCAAGCAGCGCTGACATCGTGTATCTACTGCGGTCGGCCAACGCGCTCTTCCCGGACGCACGGCTGACACCGGAAGACGTACTGGCCACCCGAGCGAGCCTGCATCCCGTTATTACTGAGGCATGGCGGCCGGGTCCCCTCTCGCTCTCCCCGGAGCACTTGCTCGTTGAGGGTCCCTCCGGTTTGGTCTCAACCGTCGGCGGTGAGCTGGCTACCTATCGAACACGGGCGGCAGAAACAGTTGACCTGGTGGCCGAACGGCTCCACCGACAGGATGGCCGTTCATTGGCAGGCATGGCGGACACAGATGTTGAGCCGTTGCCCGGCGGCGAAGCCCACGACCTAGAGGTGCTCATTCAGGAGGCCGAGCGAGACGGAGTCTCGAGACCAACCGCTGAACACCTCGTGCGGGCCTACGGCAGCGAGACTCCGGCCGTGGTCCGGCTGGCCCAATCGAATCCGGATCTGGCAGATCACATCGTCCCAGACCACCCTGCAATCCGCGCCGAGTTGGTGCATGCGATGCGTCGTGAGATGGCATTGACACTAGGCGATCTTCTGATGAGAAGGACCCATCTGTTCTATGAAACGCCGGATCACGCCCAGAGCGCGATATCATTGATCACCAGGATAGCCGGGTCAGAAATGGAGTGGGATTCCGAGCGGCGCTCTGCTGAACTGGCGGCTTATCTCAACGAAATAGACCTCAATTTGACATTCCGCACCGGACTGGAATCGCAGGACCCCTGAACTACCACTTCAGTACTCCGTCGTCCCATCTGCGCGTGCGTCGCGGGCCGCGCGCGCAGACCGATACTTTTCGGTCAGGCGGGCAACGCTCGCAGATCGCTGGTCGTACAGCCGCCGCCCAGCTCGCGGCTTGCGCTTAGCAAGTGCGTACGCCGTTAGAATGGGCAAGCCAACGGTGCTGTCGAGATAACACACAACGGCGTTGGGTAGCTGGTCGGGATCTACTTTGCCCCAGCTCACTGCCTCGGACGGGGTCGCGCCTGATAGACCTCCGGTGTCCGGCCGAGCGTCGGTGATCTGCAGGTAGTAGTCGTGACCCGATTCGTCGATCCCCAACACCTCTTGAATCTGTGGTTCAGTCTGAAGCATGAAGTTCTTCGGGCTGCCACCGCCAATGATCACGACGGCGCTCTTGCCCCCGTCGCGCTTTGCATCAAGCACGATTGCAGCAGTCTCGTTGACGTCGGCCGAAACATCGAACCTCAGACTTTGGCCGTCCAGGGCCAACTCGGCCACATTCATGCCCACGGAAGAGTCACCGGGCGAAGATGTGTAGATCGGTACACCGTGCACGTGTGCAACTGAGAGGAGTGACTTGCGCTCCAACCCCAACGCTCGCTCCCGCTCACGCAGGTAACCTCCCAAGAGATAGTGATACTCCGCGGTGCTCATACTACGCTGAAACTCTTCCTTCTGTGACACGTCGCGTACGAACTTGTCGGTGCGCAGCAATACGTTGTAGTCGAAGAACACATCGTAGATCCGGACCACTCCCTTCTCGCGCAAAGCGATGTCATCGGCGAACGGCGAGCCCCGGTGCATTGAGAGACCGAGCGCGAAATGGGCGTCATGGTACAGATTAGCACCCGTCGACACGATCCAATCCACAAAGCCTGCCTCTATGAGCGGTATGACGGCGGACATCCCGATTCCAGCGGGCGTGAGCGCACCGGTAAGGCTCATACCGATTGTGGTTTCGGGAGTCAGGATCCTCTCAGTGAAGAGATTACATGCCTCCCGCAGGCGTCCGGCATTGTATGCGTGAAAGGCGTTGTCGACTAGCTCGACTACGGTTTCGCGCCCAGTAATGGCGGGTGGATCGATTCTCCGCCCCGTCAGGTGTGAGCTCTCTTGGGTCATCAACTTCGTCCTCTCAGCACATCACGTTTGGAACTAACCGTCAACCGGTCTGTTGCGCCAGCCCTCGAGGACTATTTCGACAACGCGGTGCGGATCATCGGTTAGGTGAAACAGATTCAGATCGTCGGGACCTATCTTTCCTTCTGCCCGCACCGTAGAGTCCAGCCAGCTGACAAACCCATTCCAATACCCCTCGCCCATCAACACAATTGGTATCGCGCCGATCTTGCCGGTCTGTCGGAGGGTCAAAACCTCGCAGAGCTCATCTAGTGTTCCGTAACCGCCCGGAGGGAAGATGAAAGCAGAAGAGTACTTGACCAACATGGTCTTACGAGCAAACATGTAGCGGAAATGTACGGTTCGATCGACGTAGGGATTCACTTCCTGTTCTTCAGGCAGCTCGATATTCAAGCCGATCGATAGTGTCCCCGCTTCCTGGGCACCTCGATTTGCGGCCTCCATCACGCCGCTGCCGGCGCCGGTGATTACGGCGAAGTTGTTTTCACCGAGCAGGCGTGCAGTTTCCACTGTTCGCTGGTACCAGAAATCATGAGATGGCATCCTGGCAGATCCAAAGAACGTGACTGCAGCACGCACGTCCGCTAGCTCGTCGAATCCTTCCACGAATTCGCCCAGTATCCGCAGGGCGCGCCAAGGATCGGTGTGCACGAATGCGCGGCGTTCGATGATAGTTGGGGGCTTGAATAGACGTTCATCGGCGGTAAGATGCTCACCTGGGATGCGGTTGGACTCAGGACTTGAGGATTTCGATGGCTGCGACATTGTCTTCCTTGATGTTGTAGAAGAAGGGAGAAAGGCGAACGTGTCCCGGCCTCGCATCTGCGATGATGCTCGCTGCCGCGAGCCGCCGCACCTGATTCGCCGGATCAGCATTGGGAATCATCACGATTGCCGCACGCTGTTTGGGATCTGACGCAACCTTGGGCCGTAAGCCGGCCTCGGTGGCGCGCATGATCAGATCATCCACAAGGTCCCTCACTACCTGTCTAACCGCGGGCACGCCGATTTCACGAATGATCTCGAGTCCGCCAAGCTGGGCGAATACGGCCGCAAGCGATGGGGTTCCCAGCTCGAACCGTCGCGCGTCCGAGTGCCACTGGATCTCATGCGGGTCGAACTCGAATTGTCTTTCGTTAGCAAACCACCCTGACACGGTGGGCACCAGCTGCTGAACCAGGTCTCCCCGCACGTAGAGGAACACGATTCCGGGACCACCCAACAACCACTTGAGACCCCCGGCGCACAGGAAGTCGACGCCGGTATCGTGTACGTCCACAGGAACCTGCCCGACACTCTGGTAGGCATCCACAAAGCAGAGGGCGCCGTGTGCATGCGCGATCTGCGCTACCGCCGTTATGTCCTGAATCGCGCCTGTGGTGAAGAACACATGTGATGTGGCGACCAGCGCCGTCCGGTCGTCGACTGCCTCAGCTATGGCCTCCACGGGCACGGAGATCCCGTCAGGGCTTTCCACCACGACGACCTCTATCCCAGCAGGCCGCTTAGCCAGCCATTGGTACGCCACAGTGGGAAAATCCAGCGCCGTTGTCACGACTTTGTAACGCCGGTCATAGTCGATGGTGCTGGCTAGAACCGAGGTGGCGGTCGAGACTGATGCGTGAAGCGCAATCTCGCTCGGGCCGGCACCGATGACGGCTCCGTAGCCGGCTCGCAGCTCAGCGAGCGCTTCCCACCAAACGTCGTACCAAGCCGAGGCACCACGTGCGTGCCACATCCCGAGGTACTCCGCCACTCGTCGCTCCACCCTGGTGGACAGGGCGCCGAGCGAGCAGGAATTCAGATAGATTTTCCCCTCGAATATGGGAAATTCGCCGCGGTAGTGTGATAGGGGGTGCTGGCTTGATTGGCCCGGTTCTCTGATCATGCAGGCCAATATAAAGGGGTGTTGAGGACCGAGTCAGGAGTCGGTGCAACAGCCGGACCGTGGTTTGGCAGCCGTGTGGAAGAGGTTAGCCTGTCACGGGCCTCTCCACAGACGGGCCAAGCAGACCACGCAAGGTGATCACGAAACGACAATTGCCCACAGCTTGCGCCAGCCAGATTATACTATCGATCGAGCATTGTGCCGGTTCGACCGCACGCGCTACCGCACCGCCAAGCAGGTGACCGGAGTGTTGCCGCTCCACCGAGGTGGACCAGTGACTAGATCGAGCCACGAACGAACTTCGCAGACAGGTAGAAGTTGGCTGGGGCTATTATTCAGACTTACGGCGCGAGCTGCAATCAGCCCCCGCCTGGCGATCGATCTGTGGCGGACCGCGTGGGCGTTTCGCGCCAGAGACTGGCATCGGTCCGCACCGTTCTTACCACTGCCGCCGAAAGAATATGTCCGGTGGCGCATGGATACCGCCTACGGTGACGAAAGAGCAGTGCCATCGGTCGAGGACGTTATACGGTTCGCGCGGTGGCGCAGAGAGGTCATGCACCTGTGAGTTCAGCGAGGCGGTCAATGTTGGTCAGACAGCGCGCGGTTGAACTGGGGTTCGACGCGGTTGGGATAGCCGATCTCGAACCCGTCCCTCATGCCGACGTGCTTCGCGAATGGTTGTCACGGGGGATGGCCGGCACAATGCGTTACATGCACCGTCAGGAGGAGCGCCGAAGGGAGCCAGGTTCCATTCTGCCGGCAGCATCCCGCGCAGTTGTGGTCACTCGTGGCTATTTCACCCGCGATGGGAGCCAGCCCGCTGGCGCGGGGAAAGTGGCAAAGTATGCGAGAGGGCGTGATTACCATCAGGCTCTGAAGCAGCCGCTGGAGGAGCTCGCATCCTATGTCAGGTCTCTCGGGAATCGCGACACAATTGCCCGGCACTACGTTGACGCGGGCCCTGTACCCGAGCGGGAGCTGGCGCAGCGGGCCGGACTCGGCTGGATCGGTAAGAACACGATGCTCATCGCACCCGACCGCGGCTCGTTCTTTTTTCTGGCCACAGTACTCACGAACCTGGACTTGGCACCCGACGACCCTTTTGAGGCCGACCGATGTGGCAGCTGTAGGCGGTGCTTGGACGCCTGCCCAACTGAGGCGTTCGACCGGGAACGCCTATTGGACAGCCGGCGCTGTATTTCCTACCTGACCATAGAACACAAAGGCGAGATCTCGCCACCAGCTGGATCGTTGATAGGAGACTGGATCTTCGGCTGTGACGTCTGTCAGGACGTGTGCCCGTGGAATCACAAGTTTGCGATTGAATCCCGAGACCCCGAGCTAGGCCTGGACCCGGCTCGGGCCTTCGAGGATCTCGGGGCGTTGATTCCTATCAGCGAAGATGAGTTTGCGACTCGCTTCGGATGGACTCCTCTCGAACGCGCCGGTGTACGCGGTATGCGGCGCAACGCCATGATCGCGGCAGAGAACTCTTGCAGGGAGGCTACATGTCGGACGTCCCAGATACAGTGACTGATCCGGCGTTGCGTGCCCGTCTCAACGAGATTCAGCAGAGGCTGCAGGAGGGACTCTCTGCGATCGACGTGCACCATAGGCTCACCGGCAAACCCGTCAGTTTTCAGATCATATCTGGTCAGACGTTCGAGATAGTATTCAAGGAGGTGCCCAGCATCGATGAGGCAGAGATCCTCGGAGTAAAGCGCTTGATTGGCGAGAATTGCTACTGCCACATATTCCCGCAGACAGCTGAGACGCTGGCCGTCAGATTCGTACTACCGCTCAAGCGGCGGTGATCGCTTCGCACCCTGGACGTAGATTTGCCGCTCGGAAGCAATCCCCTCCTTGCGGGCAGCGTGCGGCTCCGCTTCTACAGCCCCGTCGGATGATCGATGAATTCCCATGGCAGGCCAAACTTCTCCCCGAGGTGACGCGCCAGAGCTTGCACGCCGACCGTCTCCGTCGCATAATGGCCCGCGTACACAACGTTCAATCCCCATTCCTCGGCATCGAAGTGAGTATGGTGGGGACCCTCTCCGGTCAGGTACAGATCAGCGCCGGCATTGCGCGCCTGCTCGATCAGAGTCCCACCGCCCCCGGAGATCACTGCGACCCGAGTCAACCGGTCAGACCCGGCCGCGATCACGTGAGGCTCGACGGCGAGACAGTGCCTCACACGTGAGATGAACTCCTCCAACGATGAATCGACGCCGCCGATTACACCGATTGCCTGGCCCTTGTAGTCGCCGAACGGTTCTGCGTCCGCCACTCCAAGCAATTCCGCGAGCCGCACGTTGTTCCCGACTTCCGAGTGCACATCCAGTGGGATGTGGGCCGAGTAGAGAGCAATGTCGCTCTCGATCAGTTTTCTTACCCGACGACCGTGTCGTCCGGTCAGAGGTTCCAGCCCACGCCAGAACAGGCCATGGTGAACCAGCAGGAGGTCGGCCCCCCGCGCAGCTGCGGTGTCGATGCTGACCTGGCATGCATCCACGGCTGCCGCGACGCGGCTGACCACGCCAGAGTTTTCGACTTGGAGACCGTTCAGTGCCTCTCGGTCATCAGCGATTAGCGCGATTCCGAGGTAGTCGTCGAGATACTGGGTCAAGCTGCGGAGATCAGTCGGCATGTCGGATCAGTGTGAGAACGAGAAAAACGGCCCGTCGAATCAGACAATATCGCGACACCATAGAGACGTCATCGCAACACTCAAGCCCATGGGTGATCCTGGGTCAGTCTGTGTAAGCTCTTAATGGAAGAGTGTTTACAGATATCCTCATGTAATTCACATGAGGGTGTGGAAATCCCCCTCGGCATCAGGAGGCTGAGCTACGATCCGCCTATCCTGAACCACTCGAGACCGCCTTGGATGCTGTGGCAGCTGCCACCGTGGGATCTCCCATTCTCACGTTGCCGTTCACCTCACCACCTTCATGCACCAATATGCGCTGAGTGGCGATGTCACCCTCGACGGTCGCTGCGTCTTGGACTTCGACTCGTTCTGACGCCTGAATGGATCCAGCCACTCGGCCACCAACTATGGCCTCTTTAGTGACGACGTCACCCTTTACGTACCCTCCCTTCGAGATCAGCACCTGGCGAGCGGCGCGAACATTACCCTCCACCGTTCCGTCGATCTTGACGACCCCCTCGGTCCTGAGTTCTCCAACCACGGTCAGGTCGGCAGCAACGATGGAGAGACTGCCCTCGCGCCCATGGGAACGTCCAGAGTTATCCGCCATGCCGTCAGCCCCCCCTGACGAGAATATTGCCATTGTTGCACTCCATGGTCACCTGTGATCGCGGGTCTATGGGATCACCGTCCTTCAGGACTTCAAAGTGCAAGTGTGGGGCGGTGGAGCGCCCCGTGGATCCGGAAAGCCCGATCACTTGCCCGGCAGGCACTGAGTCTCCGCGTGCCACCAGCAAACGCGAGGCATGACCGTACATGCTCGTGTATCCGTCCGAATGCTCCAGCCTGACAAAGAGTCCGTACTCCGCATCACGCCCCGCATCTCTCACTAGGCCGCCTCCTGCAGCTCGGATGGGAGTTCCCCGAGCGACAGCGATATCCAACCCCTGATGTACCTCGCCTGAGCCACCAGGCCCGACCGGACCGCGCGTAATCACTCCGGCTCGATCGAGCGGCCAATGGGTGGGAATTGACGGCCCCGTTTCATAGCATGGCGGTGCATTTGGTCGTCTAGCGATCACTGCGGGTAGGCTTGCAATCGTTGCCTCCTGACGCCGCAGCTCTGGTACAACATTGCCACCCAGCATCGTTCGAAGCTGGGCATAGCGAGCTTCGGCGTACTCCAGGCGCTCCGCGAGCCGCTGGACTTGCTGATTCTCTGTCCTCAAACGCTCGACCTCGCGTCTGAGGCCGGGCACCTCGGCCGCAGTTCTGGCGATTGGCGTGTATAGCACCGCTGCCACCAGGATTACCACAGCCAGCACGGCACCCCCAATGAGGCTTGTCCGTAGCAGCCAAATTGGCAGCCGCAAGGACCTAGACTCCAGCTCACCTTCCTTGTGAACAATGATTGTCGCTGAGCGCCGGGTGCCCGTCATCCTTCGAAGGACCTTCCAAGTAGTAGCTCGATTATGCGTGTGAGGTCATCGTTCGAGTAGAAGTTGATCGTGAGGCGGCCACCTGCCGCTCCCTTCTGGGACAGGTACACGTCGGTCTGGAGGTGGCGGCGCAACTCGTCCTCAATACGTCGGGCCGCCGGCGAGAGCTTCCTCCCGTCCTTCGCAGTCCGGGGTCGTCTTTGGGGTGCGCGCTGGCCCCTGGCACGAACCTCAACCTCTCTGACGGAGAGTCCTTGCTTGACGATGAGCTGCGCCAGTCGTTCGATCGCCTTATCATCGCTGAGCTGCAGCAATGCGCGGGCGTGGCCCACATCCATCTTGCCGTCGTGCACCATTAGCTGCACAGTCTGCGGTAGCCTGAGCAGACGCAGCGCGTTGGCAATTGTTGACCGGTCTCTACCTACCAGCTCGGCGACTTCACCTTGTGATGCCTGGAAATCTTCCACCAAGCGTCGGTATCCGTTTGCCTCGTCGATGGGCGAGAGGGCGTCACGCTGCAGATTCTCTACCAGCGCAAGCGTCAGCAGCGTGCGATCATCCACCTCGCGCACCACGGCACCTATTTCAGGCCACTCCAGCTCCCGCGCGGCTCGCCAGCGACGTTCGCCAGCTATCAGCTCATAGGTCCCTTCCCCGGCCGGCCGGAGCACGATTGGCTGTAGCAAGCCAGCCGCGCGCATCGAGTTAGCCAATTCAGTTATGGCTTGCTCGTCGAACGCATTGCGCGGTTGAAACGGATTGGGTCGAATGCGGTCGATCGGGACACGACGCAGATCGCCCGACTCCGTAGCCTCCTCGGTCGTCGTTGGCCCGAGCAGCGCCTCCAGACCCCGTCCCAGGCGACGCTTACCAGCCGCCGTCATGCCGGCACCTGCTTGACCGCGTCCGTCGCACCGGGGGCTCTCTCTTTAGCCTCTGCACGCGCCACGAGTTCCTGAGCCATGGCCAGATAGCTCTTCGCTCCAATCGAACGAACGTCGTAGAGGATAATGGGCATGCCAAAGCTGGGCGCCTCAGCCAGTCTCACGTTGCGGGGAATCGCGGTGCGATAGACACTGGCCCCGAAATACTCTCGCGCTTCGACACCAACCTGTTTGGACAGGTTGAGTCGGGCGTCGTACATCGTGAGTAGCACACCCTCGATTGCCAGGTCTGGATTGAAATTGCGTTGCACTAGGTTGATGGTATTGAGCAATTGCGACAGTCCTTCCAGCGCATAGTACTCACACTGGATTGGAATGATGACAGAGTCCGCAGCCGCGAGCATGTTAAGGGTGAGCAGGCCGAGCGACGGGGGGCAGTCAATCAGAGTGAAATCGTACCCGCCCCTAACCGGTTCGAGCGCCCTTCTCATGATGGATTCCCTGCCAGGTCGATTGACCAATTCGAGTTCTGCACCGACCAGGTCTTGGGTGGAGGGCGCGACGTCGAGCAAGGGCAACCCTACAGCGTGGCGAATGATCTCCGCCAGCGGCTCGCCACTCATTATGACGTCATACAACGACGCCTCGACCTCTGTCTTGTCCACGCCCACACCACTGGTCGCGTTCGCCTGTGGATCTGCATCGACGAGGAGAGTCGACTTTTCGGCAGCTGCGATCGACGCGGCAAGATTGACCGCGGTGGTTGTTTTACCAACGCCACCTTTCTGATTGGCAATTGCCACGACTTTTCCCATTAACACAAATCCTTGTATGGCAATTATTTAGAATGGCGGCCGCCAAACGGGACGTGTAGAGGATCCGCGGCCAGCAATATATCGCTGCAGGGTGAACTGGTAAAGGAACCGGGGGCAGTCGAATTTCTGTTTCACGTGAAACAGGGTGCGCCGTTTCACGTGAAACACAGCGGGTCAGGCCACCGCCCTCCTCCGCCGTGACACTTCCAGGACGAGATTCTGGAGATCTGCTGGAGAGACCCCGGGGATGCGACCCGCCTGGGCAAGAGACCTCGGCCGCACGCGGTCGAGCTTCTGACGTGCTTCGGTACTGAGACTGGCCAAATCTAGATACGGTAGATCTTCTGGCAGCGAAAACTCACCCAACGCCTGCAGCTTGTCGATCGACTGACGTTCCCGTTCCAAGTAGCCAGCATACTTGAGTTCGAGCTCCACAGTAGTCCAAACATCACCACTGACACACGGCACTTCGGCATCCGCCAGCTGAGCCAGGCTGCTGAGCGAGAGCCGGGGACGTCGTGTCAGTTCTGATAGCTTCTGGGGTGCCGAGATTGGTGACTCCCCCTCCTGCTCAAGGGCCTGATTCACTGCCGCAGGCTTGAGCACTACCGCTCGGCAAAAGTCGAGCAAGCATTGCTCCTGCTCTATCCGGGTCTCGAGCGTCCTCTGCTCGGCGGCGTTCAGCATTCCCAACCCCTGTGCAAGCGGGCCCAACCGCTTGAGCGCGTTGTCTTGACGAAGCGTCAGCCTGAATTCGGCCCGCGACGTGAACAGCCGGTAGGGTTCATCGACCCCGCGTGTTACGAGATCATCGACCAATACCCCGATATAGCTGTCCTCCCGCGCCAGTACCACTGGCTCCCTCTCAAGGACTCGTTGTGCAGCGTTGATCCCAGCCAGCAGTCCCTGTCCGCCGGCTTCCTCGTAGCCGGTCGTTCCGTTTATCTGTCCCGCGAAGAAGAGGCGCTCGAGGGCCTTTGCCTCCAGCCAAGGCTCGAGTTGCTCGGGCGGATAATAGTCGTACTCGATTGCGTAGCCGTACCGAGTCAGCCGCGCCTGCTCGAGGCCAGGAACCGCACGCACGAATTCCCTCTGGACACCAGACGGAAGCGATGTCGAGAGGCCATTCACGTACAACTCCGAAGTGTCCAAGCCCTCCGGCTCGAGGAAGACCTGGTGTCTTTCCGCATCGGGAAACCGCACCACCTTGTCCTCGATAGAGGGACAATACCGCGGCCCCCTCCCCGCTATAGCGCCTCCGTACAGAGCTGACTCACCAATGTGCAGTGTGATGATCGCACGAACACGCTCCCCCGCCCAAGTGATCCAGCAGGGCTTCTGCTCCGGTCGCTGCTCGATCACGTAGTGAGCGAACCGGCCGGCAATCTCGTCACCATCCTGCCGCTCGAGACGCTCATAATCGACGTAGCGCCCATCTACCCTGGGGGGTGTACCAGTCTTGAAGCGATCGACCCTGAGTCCGATAGCCTCCAGTTGCTCGGCGATCTCGACCACAGCAGCGTCTCCGGCCCGCCCGCCGGGAATCCGTGTCTCCGCACCGATGTGCATCACTCCACGGAGGAAGGTTCCCCCTGTCAATACCACGGTGCGCGCCGCGATCCTGCGTCCGTCCGAGGTGACCACGCCCACCACCCGTC
>Ga0209536_100010651_pt1 | contig 13532 bp, 15 predicted proteins | sample DeeMarSeWOR28_12_FD_187461 | JGI IMG/M metagenome (GOLD analysis project Ga0209536, IMG submission 187461) | Marine sediment microbial communities from White Oak River estuary, North Carolina - WOR-2-8_12 (SPAdes) (version 2) | ecosystem: Environmental > Aquatic > Marine > Intertidal zone >...
TGCCAGAGATGCTGAAGGGCAGGCACCCATCGCGGTACGGGCGTTGGTAAAAACACCCCGACTCCTTAACTAAATAGCAATGAAAAATGCCATTTTTATAGAAAGGAGCTAATCATGAAAGTTGATGAAATATGGAGGCGCTTTCAGGAGCACATGGAATATACCGATGAGGAAATGGAGGTCTTCAAATCCGATCCCCTCAAGGTAAAAATGGTCACGCAAACCCCCGAATTCGTAAAATCGCGGGTTATTGCTGAAGTCATTGAATCCCATGGGTGTCACGCCAAACACCGGGTAGGAGATCGATTTGTATTGACCCCCGGCGGCCAGCTGATCGCCGATGAGTGTCCCAAAGGCATGTGCATTTCGGCTCTGGCGGAGATCAGCAAGGTGATGCCCGCAATTTATGAGAGGCTTATCAACAAAACCGATCCGCAATGCGAGCAGGTCAATATCGTCCAATGTCCTGATGTAGGCCTGGACCGAGGTGGTTGGGGCAAGATTTTAATGAAGGTTTATGTCGCGCCGGGTGGTTGATTCACTTCGTCTTTATTCGAGCATCTCTTCGACCAGCAGCCTCCATTCATCTTCAAGGGGTATGTTCGGTCTCTGCCGGCCTGCACGGGAATACCAATAGTCGGCATTCCACAAAACGCCTTCTTTGCGGTGAAGGTAAGCATGCACAGCGCATCCCGCAACGGTTGCAATCTCCTGGGCTATCGCGTGGGCTGTATCCCAGTCTCCCTTTTGATCCCACCAAAGAGATGCGAGTGTCTCTCGCAGCTCGGGAAGCGGCTTATTATGAGCAAAAGTGCCTAAATATTCTTCAAAAGTCATGGATTTCTCGACGTCCGCCAGGATCACAGGTATCCCTGAATTCTATTTTTCAGATGGCCCTTGCAGCTAAGACAGATTCTGCATGGCCCTGCGTCGCTCATCGCCCACGATCCGGAGAGCCGGGTCCTTTACTCTTCGACGATCAAATCGCCGCCGCCGATCCCTGAAAAGCCTTTTTTCCAGCACGGGGCCCCTATGTCCGAAAATCCGCCTTTCATATCCTGAGCGCCTGCCGCCGTTATCTTTAAATGCTCTGGTATTCATTTTCAAGGTCCTTCGTCCTCGAGCAGCTTGCGCATGCCAGAGAATCGCGCTTTTTCTTTTTCCCCTACTGCGGGGTAATCCATTTCAAGCTTTTTGAGGCTCTCGGCAATGATTTTTGCTACGCAAAGACGCATAAAGGGTTTGTCGTCGGCGGGAATGGCATACCAAGGTGCCCATGGTTTTGAAGTCGCCTTGATGGCTTCCTCGAAGGCCTTCATGTAGTCTTTCCAGAATCCACGTTCGCGAACATCGGCCTCTGCGAATTTCCAGTTTTTAGACGGTTCGTCGATACGGGAGTAAAAACGACGCCGTTGCTCGGCTTTGGAGACATTCAGCCAGAATTTTAATATGACTGTTCCATTGCGGGCTAGGTGTTTTTCGTGATCGCAAATCGATTCCAGGCGATGCCCCCATATTTTTTTCAAGTTTGTGGGGCCGGGAAGTTTCTGGCCTGCTAAATATTCCGGGTGCACACGCACAACCAGCACTTCCTCATAATAGCTGCGGTTGAAGATGCCAATGCGCCCACGTTCGGGCATGCATTTTGCGGTACGCCACAAAAAATCATGATCCAGCTCTTGCTTCGAGGGTTGTTGGAAGGAAAAAACCTGACACCCGGCCGGGTTAACGCCGCTCATGACTGCCCGGATGGTGCCGTCTTTTCCAGCAGCATCCATGGCCTGAAAAATCAGGAGTAGAGCGAATTTGTCATGTGCGTAAAGAATTCGCTGCAGCTCTGAAATCTCATTGGTACACGCGAAAAGCTGTTTCTTGCATTGCTTTTTTCCGGGAGAATCCTTGGGGGGGGCTGTCGCCGCATCTTTGATTCGAAATTCTCCGTCATCGCCTACCAAAAAAGCATTTCTGACAGCCTCGAACATCTGGCCTCCTTGAATATGGGGCGGTATTTGAAAAATATATATTGACGGCTGAGCATGGATGCGTGAGAATTAACCGGGCAGCGTTTCACCCGTTTTGATATCAAAAGTCTGCTTTTAAAGTCAAGGAGTTTGGAAAAAATCGGGGTTTTCTGGCAATCCCGCACCGAGATCTGAATGAAAAATAATACAAAATACCGGCATTCGCTTGAAAATATATTGGGTGAGATATGGGACATGCTGAAACAGGGTGCTGGAGATGCCGAAGATGCGTTTCATTGGCCGGTTTTGGGAACCGCTTCGCAAAATGGAATACGAATGCGCACGGTTATTCTCAGGCAGTTTATTTTGCACCAACGTGTTCTGATATGCCATACCGACGCCCGTGCGCCTAAAGTCCAGGAAATAAAAGATTCTGGCAGCGTCAGCTGGCTCTTTTACCATCCGCGGAAAAAAATTCAATTGCGAATATTCGGGCATGCGACGCTTCATCGGAGCGATTCACTGGCCGACGAACAATGGGCGCAAACGAAGATAACCAGCCGCCTCAATTATTGCGCTGCCGAACCACCGGGAACCCATATTGATCGGCCATCTACAGGGATTCCCGATTTTCTGCTCGATAAAGCAACAGCACTGTTGTCCAGCGGGCGTGGCCGCCCCCATTTCATGGTGATTGCCGGGCGAATTGAATCTCTGGATTGGTTGCATTTGCGGCCGGTGGGGAATCGGCGCGCATGTTTCGACTGGGATGAAAACGATCTGCATGCGACATGGCTGATTCCGTAATCAGAAATAACGATTCCAGGGCAGACCGCTAGACCCTAAACGGACACCGCCCACCCCCGCATGATAAAATGGTGTAAGTCCGGCTGCCCGCGAGAGTTTCTTGATATAATGAGGACGTTTGTTGACTTCTTGCACGCCGATGATATCGGGATTGATTTTCTTAATCCGGGCAACCAGGTCCCGGAATCCTTTGTCCAAAGCCAATCATATAGCCAATTTCCTCTTGACTTATCGGCTGACCTTTATGGTATCTTCAATAGACCCAGGGTTTTGAATTCCGATGTAATCATCTGGAGGTGTATATGCCGTTATGGCAGAGAATTATCATTACCGTTATCGCCATGCTGGCAGCCGGCTTCGTGGTTGGTATCTTTTGGCGCCAGTTATTCGACATGGCCATGCCCAGCTACCTGGCCGGTGTTACCGGCGGATTGACCGCATTGCCCGTCTGGGAGCTGCTCAAACGGATCAAATCGAAGCAGGAAAAATGATTGGGTAAAATGTTGAATTGAGAGCCCACGATGAAAGAAGACAGACACATTCTGACCATGCTGGTTGAAAACAAACCCGGGGTTACGGCCCGGGTTGCGGGACTGTTTGCCGGACGCGGCTACAACATTGAGACCATCTGCGGTGCACCGACCGCGAATCCGAAAATGTCTCGCATTACGATCACGACCCAGTCAAACCCGGAGCAGCTGGAACATATTATGAAGCACTTGCGCCGGCTCGTTAACGTCATCAAAGTAAGAGATATGACAGGCAAACAGGCCGTCAAACGTGAAATCGCGCTGATCTGTGTAAAGGCCAAAACGGAAGATAGACCGGAGATACTTCGAATTGCCGAAACCTTTAAAGCCAGGATTGTCGACACAGGTGCGACTCACTATATTATCGAAGTTACGGGGGGGGCAGAAAAGATTGACGCCCTCCTGCGGCTGCTGGAACCGATGGGAATCAAGAAGCTGGCACGGTCGGGGATACTGTCGCTCTATCGTGAACCCAATTAGTTTCGGATGGGCACCAACCAGAAGAAAGGAATGCCGATGCAGGAGAGAAGTTTTGGACCGGTTCGTTTTCTCCCCGGGGACAATAAAGGAAAATGGCCGGCGTGCCATTCGGTTTATATTGAAAAGGCCGGAATACTGATCGATCCGGCCTCAAATCGGGATCGGCTGATACAATTGCGCAACGAATCCGCCGTCAATGAGATTTGGCTCAGCCATTGGCATGAGGATCATATCGCCCATCTGGACTTATTTGACGATCTCCCGTTGAAGATTTCGAAACCGGATGCGCCCCAGCTTGCGGACATCGAATTATTTTTGAAAGGTTACGGGTTTGAGGACGACGACCATGGCCAGTTTTGGCGCAAGATGATGGTCGAGCAATTTCATTACAGGCCGCGCAAGCCGTCGGAATTCCTAAAAGGCGGCCAAGTTATCGAACTGGAAAACCTTACGGTCGAGATCATCCATACACCCGGACATACACCGGGGCATCTGGCGTTTTATTTCAAAGAACCTGCTGTATTGTTTATGGGCGATTACGATCTGACAAAATTCGGTCCCTGGTATGGCGATCGTGAAGGAAGCATCCGGCAAACCATTTCTTCGGTAAACCGTTTGAGAAAGGTCCCCGCCAGGGTCTGGTTGACCTGTCATGAGGATGGGGTGTTTGATTCTGAAATCAGCGATCTCTGGGATCAATACTTATCGGTGATCGATGTCAGGGAAAGCAAGCTTCTCGATCATTTGCAGCAGCCCAGAACCATGGAAGAAATCGTGGAGGCCTGGATAGTATACCGTAAACCCCGTGAGCCCAAGGCATTTTTTGCCTTCGGCGAAAAGGCAACGATGGGCAAACACCTCGAAGTGTTGATGGACAAATCCATTGTTGCAAAGGATGGGGAGCACTACTATCTAACCGTGAAATAATCATCCATAACCGGTTTATTCCCCCTTTTTTTGGTATTCTTCTTTCAGCGTGGACTTCATGATCTTGCCCACCGGTGTCAGGGGGAGTTCCGGGCGAAATACGATCTGCTTCGGAATCTTGTAATCCGCCAGATGCTGCTTGCAATACTCCCTGATTTCCTTCTCTGAAATATCCGCTCCCGGCGCAGGCACGATGTAGTAGCGGCCGATCTCCCCCAGTACCGGGTCCGGAATACCGATGCCGGCCACCATAACGACTTTGGGGTGTTTGGAGATCAGATTTTCGACTTCAACCGGGTAAACATTGAATCCACCTTGAATATACATTTCCTTTAGCCGGCCCATCAAAGTAATGTACCCGTTCTCATCGAGGTAGCCCATGTCCCCCGTATGCAGCCACCCGTCTGAATCAAAAGCGGCTGCCGTCTCTTCGGGCATACGAAAATATCCGGCGGCCACAGCGTCACCTTTAAAGTGCAGCTCACCGATTTTCCCCCCGGGCAGATCGTTGCCCTGTTTGTCGACCACTTTGACCTGAAAATCAGCCATCGGCTTGCCGATGGATTGAACAGTCGTATCGAAATCCGAATCCCAGGGGCTCATCACCAGTCCACCCGAAGATTCTGAAAGCCCGTAAAGATTCATGACCGTGGCATTCGGATAGGCTTCATAGATTTTGGTCAAAAGCGCCGGTTCGGCGTTGGAGCCGCCGGTTAAAACCAAACGGACCCTGTCCGTGTTGAGTGACTTAAATTTTTCACTCATAAAAAGAAGGGTGTGCATCGTTGGCACACCGGACATAATCGTGGGCGGGTTTGCACAGGCCCGCTCGATAATGAGATCGGGGTCAAACATTGGGATGAGTTCACAGGTACCCTTGCCCAGCAGCATGGTCAGAACGCCGCACGTGATTCCACCGACGTGGTTAAATGGCAGAGCCAGCTGAACCATTTCATCCTCGTCCACGCGGGTGTGCTCCGCCTGGGCCCGGGCTGAGGCCAGTTGAGATCGGTGGGTGATGGCAGCACCTTTGGGGCGCCCGGTCGTTCCTGAAGTGTAAATTATGATGATGAGATCTTCGGGTTGAACCGAGTTTTTAGCCAGGCGCAGCTGATTTTGATCGATTTCGGTGTTGGCCAGATCCTCAAAAGCATAACTTCCCTCAAATCCATTGCCGCCGATAAAAATATACTCCCTGACCGAGGGGATCCTGTCCCTGAAATTATTAAAGAATTGGACATAGTCGATTTGATCCCCCAAAGCAGGCAGCGTGACGATAGCCCGTGTTTCGGATTGGTTGAGGATGTACTCGAGCTCCATATCCCGATAGCGCACATTAAGGCCGACGACCACGGCACCGATTTTAGCTGCGGCAAAATACGTATACAGCCATTCGGGCTGGTTCAAGCCGATGATACCAATACGATCGCCTTTCTGAAATCCCCGTTTCAACAGCCCGGCTGCAACGTGATCCGAAATCTTATCCATTTCCGAATAGGTGATGTCCCGGCCCCGGTAAATATAGCCCCGCCGCTGCGGCACGGCGCTTGCGGCATCATCCAGAGCTTTCCAAACAACGGTCGCTTTTGATATCTGGGTCATTTTCAACCTCCTCTGCAGTGATTTCAAAAACAAAAATCTCCAATTTTCAGACATACACCATTCCACCGTCAATCACAATGCTTTGTCCGGTCATTCCGTCCGACTCGCCGGAAGCAAGATAGACGGCCAGCTGAGCGACCTCCTCCGGCTGGATAAGGCGTTCCATGGCAATGCGCGGCTTGATCAGGCCTTCGATTAACTCCGTCGCATCGATACCGTATTGCCGGGCGGTTTCGGTCAGCATATCGGTTTCGACCACCCCCGGGCAAATGGCGTTCACGGTAATGCCGGACTTGGCTGTCTCCAGAGCCAGACATCGTGTCATACCCACCAGGGCATGTTTGGATATGTTATAGGCACTCTGATTGATAGAGGCCCATTTTCCGGCCGTTGAGGCGATGTTGACAATCTTGCCCTTGCGCCGCGGCAGCATGTGTTTCAAAACAAATTGGCTGACGTGGAAAGGTCCGTAAACATTGACCTTCATGATATTATCGAAATCTTCGGGCGTGTAATCCACAAACAGCGCCGGCTTGTATATTCCGGCATTGTTGACCAGTACATCGATACGGCCAAAAGTATCGATTGCGGTCTGTACCATTTTTTCGACGGCGGCACGGTCGCGGACGTCAACGGCGTACAGCTCAATTTTTCTCCCGGCAACGGCCGCAAGTCTGCGGGTCTCCTGCAAGGTATCCATGCGGGTGGCACACAAAAAAAGATCCGCTCCTTCTTGAGCGAATCTTATGGCGATGGCACGGCCGATACCTCTTCCCCCACCTGTTATCAGAACCGCAAGCTTATCCAGCCTTTTGCTGATTTTTTGGTCATTCATGGGCATTCCCCTTTTCTAAAGGTTTGCGGCAACAATAATGATCTTTCGTTATCTCTTTGATCCGATTATCGGCGGCAATGTTAAAGTTTTTCAGGTTTTGGACGATATATCGGTAAGTTATGAAAACGGAGACGCGCTTAAATAGTTTGCTTGAATTTTGCACCCGAAACGGACGTGTCTGTCCTCACCCGCTGGCATGGGAAGGGCTCTGGAAGATATTAATCGGTCGCAAACAGCAAGTCGCTTGCCGGGTTCCACCCCGTCCGCTGATCCTTGCCGCGTGGTGGGACAGCTCCAACCGTGAAAAGCAGGCCCGCCTCGCGCAACATATCCGTTGGGCATATCGTCATCAAATCTTTGAAAAAGTAGATCGCTATATTCGCAGTCTCACCGAAGATAATTGGTATCATTTACAGAATTAAGGCCTGCGGCAGTCCTTATCCTGAACAGGGAATCGGTTCCGCAAAAGATTGCCCCGGGTGGGTTTTCAAAGATATTTTCAAGATAGCTTCTAATTTGCGTGATAGACTGACTCCCCGCCAACCACGGTTTCAATGACCTGGATATCCTTGATTTTACCGGGTGCCGCTTTCAATGGATTTTCTGATAATACTGTAAAATCGGCGAGTTTTCCGGCAGTAATCGAGCCTTTCAAATCTTCCTCGTAACTGCAATAGGCGGCATCCGTGCTATAGGCCTTGAGGGCATCGTAAGGGCTGACGCATTCGCCGGCGCCCAGAACCTTGCCGTTGCGGGTCATCCGGTTGACCGCGCAGTGGATCGAGAACAGCGGAGCAACGGGCGTCACCGGGGTGTCGGCGTGAAGGGTAAAACGCAGGCCGGCTTTAATCGAGGATCCCAGCGGGTCGATGCGCGCCGCCCGCTGAGGTCCCAGAAACAGAGATTCATGGCGATCCCCCCAATAATAGACATGATTGACAAAATAGCTCGGCACGATCCCGATGCGGGCCATCCGTTCGATATGATCGTCCGAAGCTGTCTGGCAGTGAATAATCATGTGTCTTAAGTCAGCCTGGGGGTGTATTTTATGCGCACGTTCGATTGCCGCAATCACGGATTCAATGGCGGCATCGCCGTTGGCATGAACCGCGATCTGCAGGCCTTTTTGATGATATTTTGCCACCAGGTCGTCCAATTCACCTTGAGGCATGATGAATTGGCCGCGGTGACCGGGTCGGTTGTAATAATCTTGGGACAACGCCCCGGTCAGACCCTGAATAGAACCGTCCTGAAACATTTTAACGGCGCCCAATCTCAAATAGTTCGAACCAAACCCCCGGCCAAGGCCCACCTCGAGCAACCCATCATACATGTCATACATGGTGGTCAGGTATACCCTTAATTTCAGTCGACCTTCGGCTTCCAGCTGATGATAGGCCTGCAGGGTGGCGCTGCCCTGTCCCATCATACCCACTGCGCCGTCATGAACGCTGGTAATTCCGGTCTGATGATATCGGCCAATCGCTTCAGGCAGAGTGGCTTTGAGTACAGAAACATCAGGCTTGGGAAGGTGATTGGCGACGAGATAAATGGCGGCTGGCTCCAGCAGCAGGCCGGTCGGCTCTCCACGCTCGTCCTTGTGGATTTCTGCGCCCTGGGGTTGGGGAGTGTCCCGGGTGACGCCCCCGATGTGCAGCGCCATAGAATTGGTGTAGGCCAGATGACCGCTGGCGTGCGATACCAGAACCGGGTTGTCCCCGGCGGCCTGGTCCAGATCGCTTCGGTTCATATGCCGCTGTTCTTCTGCCAGGGTGTCGTCAAACCCCCAGCCGATGACCCACTGTCCTGGGCCGGAGTCTTTGGCCCTGTCGTGGATTTTCTCTTTTACATCCTCGATCCCTTGATTGGCGAAGGGCGAACAGTCGACCATGAGCAGGGTCAATGAGAAATAGGAAAGATGGTTATGCGTTTCGATGAACCCTGGAACCACGGCTTTGCCTTCCAGGTCTATAATCCGGGCATCCGCAGGTGCCAGCCGGCGTACTTTATTTTCGGATCCAACGGCCAAGAAATTGGATCCATTGACCCAGAACGCCTTGGCTTCAGGCTGATCTGTATCCATGGTTACCGTGTCTGCATTGATGTAAACCTGATTCGATGTCATGTCCCCTCCGTTTTGAATCCTCTCCTATATACGATCCGCGTTGAAAGTGTTGCACTGTGCAATTTCGCCGGTCGCCAAGCCTTGCTTGAACCAGCGCACCCGTTGCTCGGAGCTTCCATGGGTGAAGGAGTCCGGCGTAATATAGCCTCTGGATTGTTTTTGCAGGCGGTCATCGCCGATACTGCTGGCAGCTGTCAACGCCTCCTCTATGTCGCCCTTTTCCAGGATGTTCCGGGCTCTTTGGGCGTGATGCGCCCATACACCGGCAAAACAATCGGCTTGCAATTCCTGCATGACGGAAAGCCTGTTGGCTTCGACTTCATTTAACCGGCCGCGTAATTGATGAACTTTCTGAGAGATTCCCAGCAGCGTCTGTACGTGATGCCCTATTTCATGGGCAATGACATAAGCCTGGGCAAAATCCCCGGGAGCCTGGTAGCGGCTCTTCAAATCACGGTAAAAGCTTAAATCGATATAGACCTTTTGATCACGGGGGCAGTAGAATGGACCGACAGCAGCCTGTGCATATCCACAGGCGGATTCCACCGCACCAGAAAATAAAACCAGAATCGGTTCCTGATAGGTTTTGTTCATTTGCCGGAACAATTCATGCCAGGTGTCCTCGGTATCACCCAGTACCACCGAAATGAAGTCAACCAGCTGCTGGTTTCCGGCGGAGGCCGGATCGAATGTCGAATATGTGGATGTGCCGACGCCCGGTGAGCCCTGCTGGTTTAGGATCATCGTCGGATCTATACCGAAGTACATGGCAATCAGCGCTATGACGACAATCCCGATTCCCCCCCCTGTTGCCTTACGCGCTATGCGCCTTCCTCGCCGATCTTCAATATTGCGGCTTCTGCGACCATCCCGCCAACGCATTTTTTACCTCCATGAACCTTAAAGTTTTTATCGAATGAGCCGATGACTATGGTATGGGAAACAAAGACAGACGAAAATGCCCCAGGGTTCAAATCTACGGTCCCGTTTCCTATCTGTGCCAGGATTCACAGGGCAATATACTGGAACAGAATATCGGCATTGCAAGAAATGTAAGTCAGACCGGAATCCAGATCGAAACATTTCATATGATCCAATCAGAATACGCTGTACTGATATTTTTCGATTTAGAGCAAAATCATATGCAAGCCAAAGGAAAGATTACCTATTGCCGGAAAAAGAAATCCGGCAAATATAAAATTGGAATCAGCCTGGAGGGGACCGAAAAGCAAAAGATTGAATTTGTAAAAGCGTTAGTCAGATATTATCACTATCAGAAAGAAAAATCCCGATTGAAAATTATCCCTGCGATGCCCAATTAAAACAGGCAATGCTCCCCATGAATTTATCCTAATTGAGCTCGTCCAATCAGTTGCTGGATCCCAGACCGGGAAACAATTTGACTTCACTGGTGTATTCGACAATGATGACCAGGATGATTACGACGATCGCACAGACGACCACAAACCCCCAGGCATTCCCACCGGCCGGAAGGCCAGCGAAATTATCGGTGATCAGGGCTATTTCATCATCAGAAAGACTGTCGATACGGACTTCGGCTTCATGCGGGTCAACCCCCCAGGCAATCAGAACTTGGCGGATCTGTTCCCGGGATATGAATTCACGGAGTTCATGGCGCGTTTCCTGATGGCGGTCGGCCCGGGATAAGTCCTCCGTAGCGATTATTGCAGCCCATGCAGGTGGACGAAAAAGAGCAAACAGCAGCAACAAGGCCGTCAGGAAAATGCTGATCGGTTTGAGCGTTTTTTGTAGCGTGTTCATAGTTGATCCCTCTGGGTTTGGCCAAAAAGTAAGTACATTCTTTTTGAAACAATTGTCAACAGCAAATCAACATTCCTATTTTTATGGCCTTTAGCGCATGCCGGATTCCGGCAACGGCAATTGCGATAGACATCTTTTCTGCCATGAAGGAGCAAATGATCCAGATCGTATTGACTTCTTTTTGCGAAATAATATAATTGGGGGGCTCGAGGTGTTTTTTTACCAACGCCGGTGACGCGATGGGTGCATTTGCATGATCATTTCTGACCGCCCGGGGCATTGCGTAAATTAAAAGCACCCCGACGCCTCATACAATTAAACTTTGCGGGAGGGGGCGATATTGACACTCATCGAAAACGCGGAGCAGACCCAGAGCTTCATGAAGAGTCTCGGGTTTCCCGATCTTCGCATTCATCACGCCATCAATCACTTTGATTTTACAAAGGCCGACCGCAGAATCCTTATTATCGGCCCGATGGGTTCAGGTAAAACAGAATTTTCGGCCCGCATATACCGCGACTCCCAGGTGGTAATGAAGAAGTCCGATAAGGTCCGGGAACTGACCTCGAGTGAGAAAGTTGACCGGTGCAACGTATTCTATGTCCGCTCTAAAATCGACGATAAGCGATTCGAAGAGTATCCGGCCGACGCGATTGCTTACAGAGGCGGGTATGTTGTTCCCGGTGGCAATATCGCAAGCATTGAGGACTCCTTTGAGCTCGAGGGTGTGCTCATGGGCAACCCCACGGTCGGTACATGGATCATCGACGAAGTTGAGTTTTTCGACGAGCGAATCGCTTACGTGATCTCCCAGGCAGCCAGGCAGCGCAAGCTGAATTTCATCTTCCCCATGCTCATACTCAACTTCCGCAAAGACCTCTTCAACCGAACGGCCCGGCTCATCATGGAGGAATCGACCGATGTATTTCCTCTAACGGCCTACTGCGAACATGCCGACTGTATCCGTGATTCATATTATACCTACCGATTTTACGCCGTGGAAGGCAAGGAATGCCCGGCTCTCTATTTTGATCCGCTCATCATCGTGGGGGGCGACAAGCATACCGATGACCCCAAGATGCCCAATTATTCAACCCGTTGTGATGATCACCACTACCTGCCCGGCAAAGAGTATACCTTTATGATCTTAAAACCTCTGGGGGAACTGGCCTATGGGGGAAATGTCACTCCCTTGCGCAAGGAGCTGAAACTGCTGAAAAACGATATCGAACGCTCGGAGCTATATAATCATTTTGTGGAAAAATTCATCGCGGTCGAATGTCCGAATCCGATCATGATGAACGCACTCAGGGTAGGCTGCATTGCCGAAAAAGCCCTCATTTACCTTTTCGCCGAAGAGAATATTATAAGCGCAGGGCAGATGCAGTATTTAGCCGACGAAATTAAAGGCGATATGGATTATATCAACATGCGGCTTGCAGAGAATCGCAAATCACTGCTTGCCGGTTAAATTACGCCTTTCTGTCTCATGGAGTCCAGTTTGTTCGGCGAATATCCCAGCAGCTCGCCGTATACTTCTTCATTGTGTTCACCCAGCCGGGCAGGGTCTGATTCTATTTTTCCCGGCGTTTCTGATAGCTTGAGAGGGATTCCCGGCAGGGGTAGCGAACCCACACCGGGATATTGCCTGTGGATCAGCATCTGCCGGGCGGCCACATGCGGATCGTCGACTAATTCGCGCGCGGTGTTCACCCTTCCGCAGGGCACGCGTTTTTCTTCAAGCTGCCGGACAACATCGGATACCGTGTGCCTGGCCATCCAGTCGCTGATAATCGGCCGGATCAGATCTCGATTGTGATAGCGAAGCTGATCATCGCCAAAGCGCTCATCGGCCATTAGGTCTTCACGTTCTATGATTCGGGTGAATCGCTGCCAGATCTCATTGCCGATGACACTGATCATGACCCAGCCGTCCAGCGTCTGGAAGCTGTCGGTGAGGTTGTAAAAAGAATGGTTGCCGACCTGCGGACGGATTTCGTTGAAAAGGGTATACTCGGCGAGCACCCCCATACCGGCCACAAAGGTAAAGGCGGTATCGAAAAGGGATACATCCACCAATTGGCCCATACCGCAGCGTTCTTTATGCAGCAATGCCAGCATTGCTCCGAAGGCTCCCATGATGGCAGTCGAAAAATCCGCATAGGGTGCCGCTGCCCGGGTTGGTGGATTGCCGGGAAACCCGGTGTAGCTCATGGCGCCCGATTCGGCCTGGGCAATCGAGTCGAAAGCCGGGCGGTCTGCATAGGGACCGTTTTGTCCGTAGCCGGATATGGCCACCAGGATAATCTGCGGGTTGATCGTTTTTAAGCGCTCGTAGTCCAAACCCATCAGCGCATTGCCCCTGGGCGTGAAGCCACTTATGATAATGGACGCCTTTTTGACCAGGTCATCCAGAACCTGACGGCCTTCGGGATGGCGCGTGTCAAGGGTGATGGATTTTTTGTTGCGGGGGGTAATCAGCT
>Ga0209536_100010654_pt1 | contig 13530 bp, 13 predicted proteins | sample DeeMarSeWOR28_12_FD_187461 | JGI IMG/M metagenome (GOLD analysis project Ga0209536, IMG submission 187461) | Marine sediment microbial communities from White Oak River estuary, North Carolina - WOR-2-8_12 (SPAdes) (version 2) | ecosystem: Environmental > Aquatic > Marine > Intertidal zone >...
GAAGAACCAAGACGTGCTGATCATTCCCCAGACTACCCAGGAGGTCACCGTTCTCGGAGAGGTGCAGTATTCGACCTCTCACCTGATCCGGGAGGGGCTCGACCGAGATGATTACATTTCGCTCAGCGGCGGGACCACAGTGAATGCTGACAAGAAACGGATCTACGTCGTTAAGGCGAACGGAGCGGTTCACGTGGGTCGCGGCGGCAGCAAGTGGTTCCGTAGGGAGACACGCAGTTCCATCGAGCCGGGAGATACGATCGTCGTGCCGCTGGACGTGGATCGGATGCCGAGCCTGGCGCTGTGGCAGACGTCGACGACGATTATTTATAACTTGGCGATTGCGGCCGCCGCGATAGGGTCTCTGTAGTTGGATAAATTATATCAGTCGCAGGCATTCCGAATCAGACCGCATCGCCTGAAGGGCCTGTTTAAACAGACGTACCGCAGTAACGATGTGATTCTAAGTGATGGAACTGTAAAGCTGAGGGAATTGAGAAAATTCGTCGATTGACGCTGCAGATCACGATGATGACCATCATTTACAATATGGCTTTCACGGTTACGGCCGTCGGTCTGAGACAACAGGGTGTCGTAGATGGGTGATTCCCCGGCGGGTAAAGGACAGCTGACTCCAGCCAAACGACGGGTTTACGTGTTACCGGAAGAGGTTTTTGCCAGCGCCGCACATGACGAAATTAGCTTGCGGGATCTCTGGCACATTCTCTGGCGAGGTAAGTCGATAATCGTCGCCGTGACCACGGTTTTTTTCATGTTCTCTGTGATGTACTCGCTGTTGGCAACGGAATGGTATCGAGCCGAAGTCTTGTTGGTGCCAGCGGAAGATCAATCGACATCCTCGATAGGCGGGCAGTTGGGGGGGTTGGCAGCCCTCGCGGGGGTGAGCGTAGAGGGCGATGGCGTGGGCGTGGAAGCACTTGCGGTAGCCAAGTCCCGCGAGTTCGCTCGAGCGTTTATTGAGGACTTTAATTTGCTGCCGGTTTTCTTCTCGGAGGACTGGGATGCCGAGAACAATCGCTGGTTAGGTAGCGATCCCCAGGACTGGCCCGATATACGCAGCGCGGTTAAGTTTTTTCATGAGAATTTGCTGAGAGTGACTGAGGATTCCAAGACGGGGTTAGTAACACTTGCCATTGAGTGGACTGATCCGGACTTGGCAGCCGAATGGGCATCAGAGCTAGTAGACAGATTAAATGCCAGGCTCCGAGAACGCGCATTGCGAGAGGCTGAATCAAACGTTGCCTATTTGCGTCGTGAGCTTGCAGAGACGGGCGTCGTCACGCTGCAGCAGTCTATAGGTCGGCTGCTGGAGAACGAACTTCAAAAGTTGATGCTGGCGCGCGGAAATGAGGAATTTGCGTTTCGAGTTATCGATAGAGCTCAGTCGCCGAAGGAGCACGTTAGGCCTAGGCGTTTACTGATTGTGGCATTTGGCACTTTGTTGGGTGGAATGCTGGGGGTCTTTGGGGTGTTCATTTGGTCTGCATCGCGTTTCGAACCTGAAGAGTAGAGCTACGGTAAATCAAGTATCTGAATTGGATAGTACCGGTGCACCCTGTCTGGAGACTTTTACATGAATGTCATAGCCCCTGTCACGGATCGAAAGATTGGCTTTGCATTGGTCGGCTGCGGTCGTATCGCGCAAAATCATTTTTCCGCAATGGAAAAACACCACGATCGATGCGCCATTGTTGATGTCTGTGACATAAATCCGTTGTCGCTGGCTGCTGCTGTTGAGACAACTGGTGCTTGCGGTCATAAGAATTTAACCGACATGCTGAAGGTAAGTACGGCAGATTGTGTCGTACTCGCGACCCCAAGCGGTATTCATCCCTCTCAAGCGATTGAGATTGCTCAAGCCGGCAAGCACGTGATGACGGAAAAGCCTATGGCGACGCGATGGAAAGACGGACTTGCCATGGTGGAGGCCTGCGATAAGGCAGGTGTTCGATTGTTTGTCGTTAAGCAGAATCGTCGAAATGCGACCTTGCAACTGCTCAAACGCGCAATTGAACAAGAGCGTTTTGGGCGAATCTACGGGGTTTCAGTGAATGTATTCTGGACTCGTCCACAGGAATATTACGATAGTGCCAAGTGGCGCGGCACCTGGGAGTTCGATGGCGGCGCCTTCATGAATCAGGCGAGCCATTACATCGATTTGCTTGATTGGCTGGTCGGTCCCGTCGAGAGCGTAATGGCTTACACTGGCACCCTAGCCAGGAATATCCAAGTTGAAGACTCGGGTGTTGCAGCCCTTCGCTGGCGTAGTGGTGCGATGGGTACGCTGAATGTGACGATGCTGACCTACCCAAAGAATCTAGAGGGCAGTATTACAATTTTGGGAGAGAAAGGTACGGCCAGAATTGGCGGAGTAGCCGTCAATGAAATCCAGCACTGGGAGTTTTCCGAAGCGCTTCCCGAAGATGAAGAGATCCAGCAGGCTAACTACGCAACGACAAGTGTTTATGGCTTTGGGCATCCGCTTTATTACGACAATGTGATCAACACATTGCAGGGCAAGGCGGAACCAGAGACAGATGGTCGGGAAGGGCTGCGAAGTCTCGAACTCCTAATTGCTATGTACCTCTCTGCCCGGGATGGCCAGCGGGTTGCCCTGCCGTTAGAGTATTGATTTTTAAACTGTCGTTATCGGTTCCGGCGTTACAGGCGCTTGCACGGCCTGGTTTTTGGCGCGGCGCAAAGAATCTCAGGAATTAAATTGAGTGGAAGCATGAGTAATTGAGCGATTAATGAATGGGTGGTCACTTAATTTAGTGGTTACGATGGGGAACTGGTTACGGGGTGTGAGATCGGGTCTGTACAGCAACGGGAGGTTTTCTCACGCATCCTAATCGCTACTGATCCGTACGCTGCTGAATTGCCAAATATGCAGCCTGGAGGGTGGTCGTCTGAGTTGGGCTGTGTGTGAGGCCCCACCTCGTGCTGAACAGCGGCCGCTCGGCAGCCCTCTTGCACCCGGTGTCCCGGTGTCGAGGAACAGAAGGACTTTATCGGCGGTGTCCACGGGAACCGATACGGTCGTGGGTACGGAGGAGCTCATACGAGATGATACTGATGATAAAGGCGTACGCGCGTATCCAGGTGTTAAGATCTTGCTAGGTAGCGCCTCAGATCCCAAGAATCCCCTCCCCGAGAATCGCCATTCCATCGAGCTGGCAATACTCTGCGCGACCGAGCGGGAAAATGGAAGAATGGGCACGCGCAGGGTGAAAAGATGGCCGCGAGAGTTCCGAAATGACTGGAAGTAAAGGATATATGATGCATTCCAGTGCTATTGTCGACGATGGTGCCGAGATTGGAGAAGGCTCGCGCGTGTGGCATTTCGTGCACGTCTGTGGAGGTGCCCGTATTGGGAAGGGCGTGTCGCTTGGCCAAAATGTTTTTGTGGGCAACAAGGCAATTATCGGTGACTACTGCAAGGTCCAGAACAATGTCTCGGTATATGACAACGTAATATTGGAGGACGGTGTATTTTGTGGCCCCAGCATGGTGTTCACCAATGTCTATAATCCTCGCTCACTCATTGAGCGCAAGGATGAATATCGCGATACGGTTGTGAAGAAGGGGGCTACGCTCGGGGCCAACTGTACGATAGTCTGCGGGGTGACGATAGGCGAATATGCATTTGTCGGGGCGGGTGCCGTAGTAAATAAAGATGTCCCGCCTTATGCGCTGATGGTTGGCGTTCCCGCTAGGCAGATTGGGTGGATGAGTGAGTTTGGCGAGCAGCTTAACTTGCCTCTTGAGGGTAATGCGAAGTTGATTTGCCCGAGAACTGGAGCTGTTTATTGCCTCCAGGGAAAAACGCTAAGCAAGGCAGAGTCAGGCTTCTGATTGTGCGCTATGGCGTAAGCAGATTTGAATTGGGCGTAGCAACTGAACTTAAAAGCATTTATCTGTGTCGGTTAATAAACGTTTGTCTCGAAAGCAGTAAACAATGACCGTTCAATTCATAGACCTGAAATCCCAATACCGAGTGCTCAAGCCACAGATTGAGTCGCGTATCAACAAAGTGCTGGATCATGGGCAATACATCCTAGGGCCCGAAGTACAAGAGTTGGAAATGTGCTTGCAGACCTATACTGAGGCAAAAAATTGCGTGACCGTGGCTAGTGGCACTGAAGCTCTGCTAATTAGCCTTATGGCCATTGGTATCGGTCCCGGTGACGAAGTCATCACGACACCATTTACATTTGTAGCTACCGTCGAAGTAATAGTTTTGTTGGGCGCCACCCCCATCTTTGTCGACATAGAGCCTGATACATGCAATATCAATTCGACCTTGATCGAGGCTGCTATCACTCCAAAGACAAAGGCGATTATCCCTGTGAGCCTGTATGGGCAGCCTGCAGACATGGATGAGATCAACACTATTGCGGCCCGGCATGGAAACATAGTGGTAATCGAGGATGCGGCTCAAAGTTTCGGCGCTGTGTACAAAGGGAGAAAAAGCGGCAATCTATCTACCATCGGTTGTACGAGTTTCTTTCCGAGTAAACCGCTGGGTTGCTACGGTGATGGTGGCGCAATTTTCACTAGCGATGATGAAATCGCCCAGGCATGTCGGGAGATTCGTGTCCACGGGCAAAGCAAGCGTTACGTACACACGCGTATTGGCGTTGGTGGACGCATGGATACGTTGCAGTGTGCGGTAGTGTTGGCAAAGTTTGAGCGGTTCGAGTGGGAGATCAATCAGCGCTTGGAAATAGGGGCGCGATACAATCGGATGATTGACGAAATCGGAATTCCTAGAGTTGCACAGCGCGCTGACAGGACATCTGTGTTCGGTCAATATACTGTGCTGTGCGAGAACAGGGAATCGGTACGACAAACTTTGAAGGATGCGGGTATTCCGACCGCTGTGCATTACCCGGTGCCTTTAAATCGACAACCCGCATACGAGCATTTGTGTTGCTCTGATTGCACGCCGGTAGCAAATCGTACAGCGGATCAAGTAGTAAGCCTCCCAATGGGGCCTTACCTCGAGCTAGAGACTCAAGCAGGAATTGTGGCGCTTCTCGGGGAAAGTTCCTTGGTATGACAATCACCAATGCTTTTACAGTAATTTCTCTTCGGGCTATCAAAAGTAGGGCGCAGTTCGAGTAGCTGCGCGAGAAACCGATAACGGACCCATCTGATCGATACGCTGAAGTATTCTGCTCCCATAGATGCTCGGCGCAGTCTTTCGGGGCCCTTCAAGTTGCTATATGGCTAACGCTTGTAAGCCGAATTGTCCTGCGCGACTCTGGCTTTTGGAGCCGCGGCAAGTTGGTGAACCTAAGTACAATTTGGGTCCAATACTTGCGGGCCATCCCTAGTTCATACGGCGTCGGGTCTTGCAGGTGAACAAATTCTGGCGAAGCGTTGTCTCTGTGCTGACTGGGGCAGGCGTGGCCCAGCTGATTCCTGTACTCGGATCGCTGATCCTCGCGCGCCTTTATGCTCCGGCGCAGTTCGGCTTATTTTCGGCATGGCTGGGCGTGGTACTTCTGCTGGCGGTTGTACTAACTGGCCGATTCGAAACAGCGCTAGCCATCGAACTTGATGGCGAACCTCGGCGGTTAGCGGTTATATCAACGCTGACAACTGTACTGCTCGTGGCTTCCGTGTCGGGTGTTGTGCTTGGTATCGCGATAGGCATTGGTGTTAGTTCCAAGATCGCCGTTCCTGGGTTGCTCATTGCAGCATCGTTGCCGTCTGCGTTGGCGATTGCTGCTGCGCAGACTTGGCAGTCTTGGGCAGCAGCAGAGGGTCTTTACCGTAAACTTTCGCTTATGCGGATTTTTCAGGCGGGATCGGTGACAGCATTGCAGATCGGAATGGGTATGTTGAACGCCTCTGCCGAAAATCTTGGTATAGCGTACCTGTTCGGCGTCATCTTGAGCTTAGTTTTTTCGGCGCGACTGATGCCACTAGGAATTCTGCCCAAGCGGAATTTCGCAGCGACGATTCGCAACTTCTGGAGTACGCATATTCGGTTCCCCCTATTTTCTCTACCTGCAGATTCCATCAATACCGCGGCGGCCCAATTGCCGATTTTGATCGTCACCGGAAAATTCGGGGCCGAGGTAGGTGGACTGCTCGCGATGGCAATGCGAACACTTGGAGCCCCAATTGGATTGCTGGGGAGGTCAGTACTTGATGTGTTCAAGCGCCAAGCCGCCACTAGCTTTAGGGAGCGCGGTGAATGTCGGCGTGATTACATCCAGACCTTTTGGGTTCTTGCGCTCGGCTCGCTTATTTTTTGCTCTGTGATGATTTTCTGTAGCGAACCTCTGTTTGCTACAGCATTTGGAGAAAGATGGCGCGGTGCCGGCACCATTGCAGTCTGGCTGTTGCCGCTTTTCGCCTTGCGTTTTATCGCAAGCCCGCTGAGCTACATGGTATACATCGCTGGCAAACAACACTTGGATCTTGGCTGGCAGATAGTGCTCCTCGGAATGACAATAGCGAGCCTGAATATTCCACAACGATATAACCACGCGCTCCAGTTATATAGTGCGGGCTACACGATGCTGTACATGGCTTATATAGCGATGTCGTATCGGTTCAGCTTGGGGACGAGGAATGATAGCAATCGTTGACTACGATATCGGTAATATCGCTGCTGTTGCAAATATGCTTCAGCGACTAGGCATACGGTCCCTAGTCACGTCTCGATGCACGGACATAGAGGCCGCCGATCGCATAATCCTACCGGGCAATGGCTCTTTTGACGCGTGTATGCAGAATCTCTGCGCAAGTGGTCTGATACCGATGCTGGAACACAAAGTACTGGAAGATCAAACGCCGTTGCTCGGAATCTGCGTGGGGGCGCAAATGCTTGGCCACGACAGCGAGGAGGGAGCGCGGGCTGGCTTGGGCTGGCTTGATATGCGTGTCCGCCGTTTTCCGCGAATTCCCGGCCTGCGGGTGCCACATATGGGTTGGAACCAGGTTCGTCCGACATCTGAAACGCACGTTTTGACCCGTGCAATGGAGGCCGACGCTCGTTTCTATTTCGTTCACAGTTATTATATGGAGCCGTCTGATCCTAGTGACGTGTTGTTGTTTGCCTCTTACGGCATAGAATTCGCTGCGGGCGTCTCGCGCGGCAATATCACCGGACTTCAGTTTCATCCTGAAAAGAGCCATCGATATGGCAAACAGCTGCTAGGCGCGTTTGCGAGGGGTGCTTGAGTGTATCGACCGCGAATTATTCCATGCCTGCTTGTGCGAGGGCGCGGGCTGGTCAAGACAAGGAAATTCAAAGAGCCCGTTTACGTAGGTGACCCCGTCAACGCGATGCGGATATTCAGCGAGAAGGAAGCTGACGAAATCGTGGTGATGGATATTGACGCTTCCCGAGAAGGGCGGGAGCCCAATTACGATTTGATTGAGGAGATGGCGGGGGAGGCTTTCATGCCGATGGCTTATGGAGGCGGAATCAGTAATGCGAACCAAGTTCGTCGGTTGATTCGATCTGGGATCGAGAAAGTCGTCATTAATACCGCGGCGACCGAATCGACGGATATTATTCGCGCTGCTTCGGATATTTTCGGAAAGCAAGCTGTGGTTGGGGCGGTGGACGTTAAACGGACACTACTTGGCGGCTACCGAATTGTCGCGAAATCAGCCACCACAGAAGTCAAAACCGAACTTCAGGAACATATAAAGAACCTGATATCTGCGGGAGCTGGTGAGATATTCATTAACAGCGTAGATAGAGATGGGATGATGTCAGGGTATGATCTTCAGCTGATTCGAAGCGTGACCGAGAATGTCGACGTTCCTGTCGTTGCTTGTGGCGGAGCAGGCACGGTCGAGCACTTGTGGGCGGCCGTACGCGAAGGCGGCGCATCCGCAGTCGCAGCAGGTAGCATGTTCGTGTTTCATGGAAAGCACCGCGCTGTATTGATCAACTACCCGAAAAATATTGATCTGTAGTGATGAGCTTTGAAATATCATGGCTGCGCGCTCGCCTGAGCGCACTCACTTACGCCTATGTTTTTGCTGCAGCACTACTCGCTGCCTATGGGCTGCAATTGGCAGAAGCCAATGACTACGCAGGCTATCGTTTGTTCTCAATTGATTTCCGCTACCTGACTGGAGCCATGTTGTCTGTCTTCGCTGTGGGAGTGATGATGCCAACGCATGTGCGAAGGCCATCGGATTTTTTCTTCACGCTGTATGGATTGTTTGTCGTGCTTCCATACGCCACTCTTTATCCCATTCGAAACGATATTGAATCTGCGGAGTTAATCGTAGGTTTCTCCATCCTTTTGTTTCCCTTGTTGTCAATGCGCATAGTTAGCGCTGTTGTTCCCAAAGTGCGGTTTCCCAAGCTTCTAAAGCAGCAAGCGATTGTCTGGGTCATTGTGCTTCTCTGCATTGGTGGCTTGCTCCATGCACTTGCAAATCCACCATCTTCAGCAGGTTTCGATCTAGCAACTGCATATGACCGACGCATCGAAGGGCGCAGCATTTTCCCTGCTGGAACTCTGTCAGCATACTTTAATACCGCCATCGTCAATGGCTTTGCTCCATTTCTAGCATTTATCGCAGGATTGCGTCGACAGGTACTACTGATGGCACTCGCGATGTTTTCTGGAGTGGCTTTTTTCTATTTACTGGGCCTCAAGGCGCCCGTTTTCTTATCAATTCTAGGCCTGCTAATTGGCATCACAGCTCGGAGAGGCCAACTGAATGGCATTGTGAGGGTTATTTACTTTCTTATATTCGGAATTTTTTTCGTATTTTTCCTGGAGTATTCCCTATTCGGTTTCTCCCTGATCGGCGATTATTTTGTTCGTCGGGCGTTTAGTGTTCCTCCCTACATTGTCTCCGCATACTTCGAGTTTATTTCTGCCCCTTCAACAATAAGCTGGTCTTTGCTGGAGGGGCTCAACTCTTCAGAACCCATTCCTTTTCTGGTCGGCGAATCTTTTCTTGGTGTTCCTGGATTAAATGCAAACACCAATGCGTTTTTGTATCAGTTTGCGTCGGGTGGTTTGCCAACGTATGGGTTGACCATTCTCCTAATCGCCACTATATTCGCCGTCCTCGATGCGGCGCACAAATCTACGCAGAACCCAGTACTTATGTATCTTGGGTTCTCCTACGGAATTCTTCTTACCGAGCAGGCAGCGACGACCGCATTAGTCTCATCAGGTATCGGCCTTCTTATCGCCCTAAATCTGTTTTCCGGAGCATATCCTACATACGGATTAAGGGTCGTTTCAGTAAAAGTACGTGATTCGGTTTCAAATGCTCTGTTTCGGGGTCGTTCAGGTGAATGTTGTTGGACTGATTTATGACGCACAGTAAGAGCCCTGTTCATCAGGTTTGCACGCGTTGCGTGATGGATACCTCGGATCCAGACATCAAGTTCGACGAGAACGGTGTCTGCAACCACTGTATTGAGTTTGACGTCGTTACTCGGCGTAACTGGTATCCAAACGATGAAGGACGTAGACGATTGTCCATAATGGTCGAGCAAATAATTACTGCGGGTCGCGGTCAGGATTACGACTGCATTTTGGGACTTAGTGGCGGTGTGGATAGCTCGTATCTGGCTATCAAGCTGCAAGATTGGGGCCTTAGGCCATTGGTGGTTCACGTCGACGCCGGCTGGAATAGTGAACTCGCAGTTGCCAACATTGAGGCTATAGTTAAGTACTGCAATTATGACCTGCATACCCATGTCGTCGACTGGGAAGTGATGCGTGATCTTCAACTGGCGTACTTGCGTGCGGGCATCCCAAACCAGGATGTTCCACAGGATCACATCTTCTTCTCGTCTCTTTACCATTTCGCTGTTGGTAATGGAATCCGATATATCCTCTCTGGCGGCAACGTGGCTACCGAAGGTATTTTTCCGAAGTCGTGGCATGGTAGCGCGATGGACGCGGTTAATCTAAAGGCTATACATCGCAAATTCAGCGATCAGCCGCTGAGAAGTTATCGGACTATTAGCTTCTTCCAATATTACATTTGGTATCCCTTCGTAAAGCGGCTTCGTACAGTTCGACCTCTCAATTACATGCCTTACGACAAAAGCAGAGCAATTGAAGCACTCGTGAAGACCGTGGGTTATAAGCCTTACGAACGTAAGCACGGGGAGTCTCAGTTTACGAAGCTATTTCAGAACTATTACCTTCCAAAGAGGTTCGGATACGACAAGCGTAGGCCTCATCTCTCCAGCCTAATTGTGTCTGGCCAGATGACTCGGGAAGAGGCATTGGATAAGCTCGCCGAGCCACTTTATGCTCCAGAGGAACTTGAGATAGATATTGCCTATTTTTGCAAGAAGCTTAGGATTTCGCGTCAGCAGTTCGATGAATTCGTGAATGCTGAAAGGAGAAGCCATGCGGATTTTCCCACTTGGGGAAGACGATATAGGCTATTGAAAAGTACTCAAAACCTGGTTGCACAAATCACGGGCCACCGTCCGAAGATTTACTCTTAAAGAATTTGTCCAAGATTAGTCGGACATGAAGGTTGCCCATCTCACGTCGGTCCATTATCGGTTCGATATTCGCATCTTTCATAAGATGTGCTCTTCTCTATCCTTATACGGCCACGATGTGACACTGGTTGTCGCAGATGGACTGGGCAATGAGATTCAGAACGGTATCAAGGTTGTGGATGTGGGCTCTTCAAAAGGCAGGAGAGACCGTATCTTAAATGCACCTGACCGCATACTGGCGGTGGCTTTGAAACTCGACGCAGATATCTATCATCTTCACGATCCAGAACTGTGGCCCATCGGTGCGAGTCTAAAGCGCTCAGGGCACCGTGTGATCTTTGATTCGCACGAGGATATACCGAAACAGATATTGAGCAAGCCTTATCTGAACAAAGCAATGCTTTGGGTAATTTCCCACGTTTTGCGGGTGTATGAAGCATGGGTATGCAGAGAATTCGATGGTGTTATTGCTGCCACCCCTTTTATTCGTGACAAATTTTTACATATCAATTTGGACACCGTAACTATTAATAACTTTCCACGGCTAAACGAACTTTTGTCTCAGGTTTCATGGGAATCCAAACGGAGGGAAGTGTGTTACGTCGGCGGAATTGGCAAGATCCGGGGCATCCTAGAGATGGTTCAGTCAATGGGTGAGGTTAAGACCGGTACGCGACTCAACCTTTGCGGCAGGTTCGATGAGCCGTCTATTGAAGCAACAGCGAGAGCACAATTAGGCTGGGATGCGGTAAATGAACTCGGTTTCTTGGATCGGCCCGCAGTGCGAGAGGTATTGGCTCGCTCAATAGCCGGGCTGGTTGTCTTTCATCCATTACCTAACCACATTGACGCGCAACCAAACAAAATTTTTGAGTACATGTCTGCAGGCATTCCTGTCATCGCGTCCAACTTTCCCTTGTGGCGTCAAATTGTCGAGGGAAATTCTTGCGGTCTTTGCGTTGATCCTTTGAAACCTACCGAGATTGCTAGCGCCATCGATTATCTGGTCACCAATCCTAATGAGGCACAAAGTATGGGGCAGAACGGGCGACGTGCCGTTGAAGACAGCTACAGTTGGTCTAAAGAAGAGAAAAAACTACTAGCCTTCTATCACCAAATTCATGGTAGATCACCCAAGTGACTACGATTTTTACTATCTTGGGAGCTCGCCCGCAGTTCATCAAGGCGGCAGCGGTTTCCCGGGTCTTTGCGTCGCACAGAATAACAGAGGTGATTGTTCACACCGGGCAGCACTTCGACGCAAATATGTCGGATGTCTTTTTTGATGAACTGGGAATTCAGAAGCCAGATTACCATCTTGGGATAGGAGGGGGCACACACGGGGAGAACACGGGGCGCATGATCGAGGCCATCGAGGGCGTGCTCCGAAAACAGCGACCAGATGGCGTCCTAGTTTATGGGGATACTGACTCTACTCTGGCTGGCGCCCTCGCGTCGGTAAAGTTAAATATCCCAGTCGCGCACGTTGAAGCGGGGCTACGATCGTTCAATAGGTCAATGCCGGAAGAGATCAACAGAGTCCTCACTGACCACGTCGCAAACTTGCTTTTCGCGCCCACGGCGACCGCCGTAAAGCATTTGGCTAAGGAGGGGCTTTCGGGTCCTAATGTGCGACTCGTCGGAGACGTTATGTACGACGTAGCCTTACATTACGGCGCCAAAGCTGATCAATCAAGTTCTATTCTTGCGCGCCTCGGGCTGTGCGCAAAAGGTTATGTGCTCGCAACAATTCACCGCGCGGAAAACACTGATAATTCCCCGCGGCTGACGGCGATTATTGACGGCTTTGCAAGATTTGGCGGTGACGTTATTCTTCCTCTGCATCCAAGGACTCGGGCGAGACTGACATCTTTCGGAGCAGCGCTATCGAGAAATATTAGGGCGATCGACCCGGTCGGCTATCTCGACATGGTTATGCTTGAAAAGAATGCAAGTTTAATAGTGACGGATTCCGGTGGCGTCCAAAAGGAGGCATTTTTCTACCGAGTTCCCTGTGTAACATTGAGGGATGAGACCGAGTGGACGGAACTCGTTGAGGCTAACTGGAATACGGTTGCGCCCCCAACCTCAGGCCTGGATGTTGCGAAAGCAATAAACAACTCACTCGGCAAGAAAGGCCTAGATATCCAGCCGTACGGCACCGGCAATGCGTCGTCGCTCATCGTTGAAGCACTGGATGCAGAGATGGCATCTTGAGGCATGATGGAACATCGTTTTGTATCGACCGACGACCAGGCGATCGAAAAGTCGCCAGCTCTGATGTTTATATTTGGCAGCGCTGTTTCGACTAAATAATTAACGACAGTTCTTTTGGTACTTGAGGACCGTATTGGGTTTTCGTCAATCTGACGGAAAGTGTCAGCCAAGATGACCACCATCCTATTGTTTTAAAGACGATGCAGGATAGCCAGTCCTTTAGAAGCTTCGGCATGGATTCGATCAGAGTGGCCCGGAATATTTGGTACGTCCACCCTTACGCAGGAGGTCCCGGGGTTGGGAGATACGATCGTCCGTTTCAACTTTGTAGATACTGGAAGGAAGTTGGCGTGTCGAGTCTCATAATATGTCCTTCGTTTCACCATCTTATGGATTCGGAACGAGACGCCGGCGCGTACGAGATAGAGGGCGTTAGATACGCTTTCTTAAAGTGCCCGCGGTATGTTGGAAATGGAGCGGGTCGAATCTGGAATATGGTTGTCTTTAGCTTTAAGCTCCTTACCGGTGCCCGAAAATTGAAACGATTGTATGGTGCGCCACAAGCAATAATCTCTTCCTCTCCTCACCCTTTTTCGATTATCCCAGCCCTCTGGCTTTCTTTTATCATGAGGGCAATCTCTCTGTTCGAGGTCAGGGATTTGTGGCCATTGAGCCTTGTGGAGCTTGCGGATGTGAGCCCGAAGCATCCGCTTGTAATGATTACCGCTTGGATTGAGCGATTCGCCTATCGTCACTCTGACGCCGTAGTGTCGCTCCTGCCTTGCACTGAGGAGTACATGTCGACACATGGCCTTGATATGAAT
>Ga0209536_100010655_pt1 | contig 13530 bp, 13 predicted proteins | sample DeeMarSeWOR28_12_FD_187461 | JGI IMG/M metagenome (GOLD analysis project Ga0209536, IMG submission 187461) | Marine sediment microbial communities from White Oak River estuary, North Carolina - WOR-2-8_12 (SPAdes) (version 2) | ecosystem: Environmental > Aquatic > Marine > Intertidal zone >...
GAAAAAGCGATGGACGATGGCGCGCTCGAACTGGACATGGTCCTGAACATCGGCCAACTGCGTTCGGGCAAGGTCGATTTCGTGAAAGAAGACGTCAAAACAGTTTGTGATGCCGCCCACGCGCGCGGGGTCAAGGTCAAGGTTATCTTCGAGAACGCCTACCTCAACAATGAAGAAAAAATCGCGGCCTGCAAACTGTGTGACGAAGCCGGCGCGGATTGGGTTAAGACATCCACTGGCTTTGCCCCCGGCGGCGCAACGCTCGAAGACCTGCGCCTGATGCGCGAAAACGTGAGCGAGCGGGTGCAGGTCAAGGCAGCGGGTGGTGTCCGCACCTTGCCTGCCATCCTGGAAGTGATCGATGTAGGCGTCACCCGCTGCGGTGCGACCGCAACAGCTACAATTATGGATGATTTCAAAGTACAGCAAGAAGGCAAGAAAATTGATCCCAAGCCCGATACAACACCAGGGGAATATTAGGAGATAACATGACAGAACAATTCACCAAACAATCCATTGGCGTTGGCGTAGCAGGTACGGGATTTATTGGGCCAGCCCACATCGAAGCGTTACGTCGTAATGGCATCCGGGTGCTGGGACTGGCTGAAAACACGAAAGAAAAAGCAGAAGAAAAAGCTGCAGAACTGGGCATCCCGCAGATCTATGGTTCGATCGATGAGATGCTGGCTGATTCCGACATCCATGTGGTACATCTTGCCACGCCGAACCATCTGCATCACCCACATGCTAAAGCCGCGTTGTTGGCAGGCAAGCATGTAGTCTGCGAGAAGCCGCTGGCGATGAGCACGGCGGAATCGGCCGAACTGGTCGAACTGGCAGCGGAGAAGAAGTTGGTCAACGCGGTCAATTTCAATATCCGCATGTATCCCCTGGCGCAGCAAGCGCGCAGCATGGTGCAAAATGGGGAATTGGGTGATCTGTTCATCCTGCAGGGTTCCTACCTGCAAGACTGGCTGCTCTTCCCCACCGACTGGAACTGGCGCCTCGAACCGGACCTTGGAGGGACTCTGCGCGCCGTGGGCGATATCGGCTCCCACTGGCTGGATCTGCTGACATTCATCACTGGCCTGCACGTGGAAGAAGTCTACGCTGATTTCAAGACCTTCCATCCAATTCGCAAGAAACCTGCCAAACCAGTTGAAACTTACACGGGAAAGATCCTGACTCCCGAAGATTACATTGACCAGCCGATCCAAACTGAAGATTATGCTACCATCCTGCTGCACTATGAAAACGGCGTGCGCGGCGTATTGACCGTTTCGCAGGTTTCCTCGGGGCGCAAGAACCGCCTGTTCTACGAGATCAGCGGTTCCAAGTCATCCCTGGGCTGGGATTCGGAACGCCCCAATGAGTTGTGGGTCGGTCATAGAACGGAAGCAAACCAGATCCTGATGAAGGACCCGTCACTGCTTTCGCCCGTGGCGCAGTCAACCGCTTCCTATCCTGGTGGCCATAACGAAGGTTTCCCTGATACCTTCAAGCAGCTTTATGCAAAGATATACGCCTACATTATGGCTGGCGATACCACCCAAACGCCCGACTTCCCAACCTTCGCTGATGGGCACTACGAGATGCAGCTTTGCGAAGCCATTGAACGCAGCGCCAAAGAAGGCAAGTGGGTAAAAGTTTAGACCGGAGTTCAAAGTCTCCCGACTTTGAGTCCGAACTATAAGGAGATACTTATGAAACTCGGATTTTTCACTGCCGCTCTGCCCGGCAACACCCTTGAACAGGCCGCCAAATGGGGCGCCGAAAGCGGATTCCAGGCCATCGAGATCGCTTGCTGGCCACTCGAAAAAGCCACCCGCCGCTATGCGGGCGTCACGCATATCAACGTGACCGAACTGGAAAAGGCTCAGGCTAAGGAAATCCGCACGATGCTGGACGGCCACGGACTGACGATTTCCTCACTCGGCTATTATCCGAATCCGCTCCATCCTGATCCTGAGCACCGCGAAACTGTCATCGGCCATCTGAAGAAGGTCGTCGAAGCCGCCGAAATGCTGGAAGTTCCCATTGTTGGCACGTTCGTTGGCAAAGACAAAGACAAGACCGTGCCGCAAAACCTGGAAGATTTTGCCAAGATTTGGCCGCCCATCGTCAAATTCGCCAAAGAGCATGGCGTCAAGATTGCCATCGAGAATTGCCCGATGATCTTTTCTTACGATGAATGGCCCGGCGGGGTCAACCTGGCCAGCACTCCCGCCATCTGGCGTAAGATGTGGGAGATTATCCCTGATGATAACTTTGGCCTGAACCTCGACCCTTCTCATCTCATCCTGCAAATGATCGACTACGAGCGCGTGGTGCGTGAGTTTGCGGATAAGATTTTCCACGTCCACGCCAAAGATTTGCATGTTGACTGGAATGGCGTCTACAACCACGGTGTGCTCTCGCAAGGCATGGGTTGGCAGATCCCGCGCCTGCCCGGCCTTGGTGACATGGACTGGGGCAAGTTCTTCGCCGCGCTGACCGCCATCGGCTATGATTACGTGGTCAGCATCGAGCACGAAGACCGCGCCTTCGAAGGTGACGAGGAACTGGTCAAACGCGGATTCTACCTGTCACGTGATGTGCTGAAAACGTACTGCTACTAACATTGCACGAACAAAAACGTCCCGAAGGATGGTAACGAATGCCTAATACCGGCTCAAGGCTCCCTTCGGGACGTTTTCTATCTCAAGGATTTCAAGTATGAAGAAATACATTGGCTGCGATCTGGGCGGCACTAATATGCGCGCCGCAATCGTAGACGTTGATACCGGGGAAGTATTGCACCACATGAGCATCCCCACCCTGGCACGTGAAGGGCATGAGGCTGTCATGAAACGTATGGCCGATCTGTTTTTGCAAATAATCGAATTAGCAGGGATGCAAAAGGATGACATTGGCGGCATCGGCATTGGTGTGCCCGGTATGCTGGACTTGGAAAAAGGCGAGACCCTTCTTCTACCCAACCTGCACGGCACCTGGCCGCACGTGCCCCTCCGTGATACGATCACGCATCTTACCGGGCTTCCATCTGCTCTGCTCAATGATGTCCGCTCGATCACGAACGGCGAATGGCGTTTTGGAGCCGGTCAGGGCGTGGACACAGTTGCGGTCTTCGCCATCGGCACCGGCATCGGTGGCGGACTGGTGATCAATGGTCAGCTGCATCTAGGTATTGGTGGTACCGGTGGTGAGTTAGGCCATACGATCATCGATTTCAATGGTTCGCGTTGTGGTTGTGGAAATTATGGTTGTCTTGAAACTTTTGCTTCTGGTCCGGCCATTGCAGCTATGGGGATGAAGGCTGTTGCCCAGGGCCTGACCACGAATATCGGCGAACTATGTGAATATGACTTGAATCGAATTACTCCGGAATCGATCGCTAAAGCAGCCGAAGCCGGCGATGAAATTGCCAGAGATATCTACGAAAAAGCGGGGTTCTATATTGGTGTTGCGGCAGCTAATATTTGCGCATCCATTGGTCCCCGGCGGATAATCATTGGTGGGGGGGTGGCACAGGCAGGTGAGCTTTTGCTAGAACCCATCAGACGCACTCTCCGTGAGCGTGTTTATATCATGCCGGTAGACCAGGTGGAAGTTGTTACTTCTACACTAGGCGATAACGCTGGCGTAATTGGCGTGGCTTGCTGGGCTGCACTTTCCAACTCAGATTCACAAGGATAAGAAATATAGTTATGAGCTTTAGAGAAGGAATATTGATTGGTATAGATTTGGGTGGTACAAACGTACGCGCCGGGGCCATTTCTTGGGATGGTCAACTATTGAACTGGCAAGAGACTCCCATCGAAGCCATGCGTGGCCCTGAAGCTGGCCTGCTGACAATCACCCAGTTAGTCGAGGATGTCATTGTTAAAGCAGATCGACCTGTAGCAGCACTGGGAGTTGGTTCGACTGGCCCGCTCGATCGTGAGTGCGGGTGTATTCAAAACCCATACACATTGCCCGGATGGGAGGATGTGGACATCGTCGGCCCTTTGAGGGAAAGGTTTGAAGTGCCGGTTGCCCTGGAAAATGATGCGGACGCGGCGGCGCTGGGGGAAGCGTGGGTAGGCTCAGGTCAGGATGTGAAGCGCATGTTCATGGTCACCATTGGAACCGGAGTTGGCACCTCCCTGATCCTGGATGGTCAAATCTATCGCGGACGGGGTGGGGAGCATCCCGAAGGCGGTCACATCATCATAGATCCATCTGGCCCAGAATGTTATTGTGGCGCCCATGGATGTTTGGAAAGCCTGGTTTCTGGTCCAGCCATTGCCCAATTTGCAAAGAATGCTGATAATCTAAAATCGAGTGTTCTGTATGATGAATGCCAAGGCAATTTGAAAAAAATCGATGCATCGATGGTCTTCAACATTGCACGCGGGGGTGATGCGCTTTGCAAGCAACTGGTCGAAAAAACTGCCGATTATATTGCACTTGGTCTGGTCAGCATCATAATGCTAGCCCTTCCTGATTGCATTGTCTTCACAGGTGGTGTTCTCCGCTCTTTTGATCTGCTGGAAGCGCGTATTCGATCAGTCATCGCTCAACATGATGTCATAATCCCCGCAACAAAAGTGAAAATCCAACCGGCAATTCTCGGACAACAGGCTGGCATGTTTGGCGCGGCACGCGCCGCCCAACTACTTTTGATGGATACAAAGAAATGAATCCTTACATCACCGATATTCTTTCACAACCAGATGCATTGCGCAAGGCTATCAACAAATTCTCAATACAACTACTGAGAGCACCCAAACACAAGATGTTGAATAGCGCCTGGTTTGATTTATTGAAAATCAGTGTTCATTAATGCTCAGACCAAGCACATCAAAAGTTAGGTGATATTTTATATAGTACGGCTGGTGTGAATTAGATTTGACGAAGTAGGGAAGTTCTCCAAAATAAGGTTAGTCACCGAATAAGGAGAACAACCCCATGAGAAGTATACCGATTTCTGAGATATTGTTGTATGTTTTCGTACTCGTAGATGACTGGTATCAAGAACATGCTGGAGCCTCTCGCAAAGGTAAGCCAGGACAAAAGACTGAATTTCAAGACAGCGAAGTAATGACGATCATGTTAGCGATGGATTTCATACCCTTTCCAAGTAAGCAGCAGTTTGTAGAATTTGTACGTGCGAACTATTCGAGCCTGTTCCCAAAATTGTTGGAGCAAAGCCAATTCAACCGTCGCGCTAGAGCAATAGCTCCGTTGCTGGAAGAATTCCGTCAACATTGGCTCATTCGTTCGGGCATATTTTTGACCGATCAAGGACTGCCTGATACCAAGCCTGTTCCAGTGGTGGGCTATCGTCGCAGCAAAAAACACAGTGACTTTCAAGGCAGTGCCGCTTATGGCTACTGTATCAGCAAGAAAATGTATTACTTCGGCTACAAGCTGGTTGCGATTTGTACCTTGGAAGGTTTCCCGCTGCTGTATGAGTTGGTTCCAGCAAAGACCGATGAACGCCAAGCTGCTGAAACACTCTTGGAGAAGTTGGCAGGCTTTAGCTTGTTCGCAGACAAAGGCTTTCTCGGTGAAGATTGGCAAACTGATATTCTCCAATTCACTGGCAACCAGGTTTGGACACCCAAACGCAAGAACCAGACCAAACAACAATCCAAAACATTTGAGCATTGGCTCAATAGTCTACGACTTCTGATCGAAGGAGTGTTCAACGAAATTCAGAACGTTGGCAAGAACCTTGAGCGCTTGCTGGCAAAAACTGTCGTTGGCTTCTGCTCTCGCATTGTGGCTAAAATGACCAGCCATTTGTAAAGTACATCTTGCGCTCTTAATTTGGTATTGACGTTTTGATTTTCTCAAAAATTCAAGCCTAATTCACATCAAGCGTATAGTTGAAATAAAAGCCGTCTCGTCTTGTGTCATTTGCATGTAACAAAACCACACCTTTTCCGTCATGTTAACATGAAGATTTTTCCTAGGTTTTTAGCAGAGGATTTTTATAAATGCATAATGGACCACGAGTGAGCATTGGTTTACCTGTGTATAATGGAGAGAAATATCTCAGAGAAGCTTTAAACTCTATTCTAGCGCAATCATATATAGATTTCGAGCTTATTATCTCGGATAATGCTTCAACCGACCAAACACAATCTATCTGTTTAGAATATGCTGCAAAGGATCAACGCGTTCGCTACCATCGGAACGATGAAAATATCGGCGCCGCGCCCAATCACAACCTTGTATTTAACTTGGCGCGAGGAGAATATTTTAGGTGGGCAGGATATGATGATAGAATTTCCCAGGATTTTTTGTTGAAATGTGTTGAAGTTCTTGACACTAACCCGGATGCGGTCTTATGTATGCCAAGAACAAAGGTAATTGATGAGAATGGGAAAGATCAAGAAGATTTTGAATATGATGTAGATGCAAGCTCGCCAGAACTATACAAACGATTTCGAAGTTTTGTCATCACTAATCATACTGGCTGTTATTCGTATGGGCTCATGCGGACAGACGTTGTTGCGAAGACTTCACTTGAAGGGAGTTATCCATCTTCAGATCTGGTCCTTTTTGCAGAATTAGCCTTGTATGGGCAATTTCATTTTATGCCTGACCGCCTTTTTTACCGAAGATTTCATTCGGAAAAATCAACCCGTGGTGCTTTGAAAGATGAGCGTAATCGAGTATTATGGAATGATACTTCACTACAGGGTAAAATAGTTCTAATCAAATGGTTATATTTAGAGGGACTGCTAAATGCAATCAAAAATGCTCCGTTGAGCACAGTTGAACGTATTCATTGTTATTTTATTGTATTCCGTTGGGCTTTTTTTACCCGGGCTATTAGAGGTTTGATCAAAGACGTGTTACTCGCTATTCAGCTTATTATCATGCGCTCTTACTCAAAACTGAAGGGAAGAATCCTTCCTGTTTTTATAAAAAGGTAAATAGATCTCTTGCATAAGTGCACTTGCCCGATATAAAGGCTTTTACAAGAAATCTTATGAAAAAACAAAAGCATATAAAATGGCAACAAAATTTGATCATGAACCACATTTTTGCAATGAGTTTCCAGTTCTTAAGATCAACAACGAAATTATGGATGGAAGAGGAGATAATTGATGCGCGTTTTAGTTACTGGTCACAAAGGTTATATTGGCACGATTTTAGTACCCATGTTAATTTCAGAAGGGTATGATGTTGTTGGAATAGATTCGGACCTATATGAGCGTTGTACATTTGGGGAAAACTTGGTTGAAGTCAATTCAATTCGCAAGGATATCCGTGATATTGAAGAAAAAGATGTAGACGGATTTGATGCTATTATGCATCTGGCAGCTCTTTCCAACGATCCACTTGGCAATCTGAACCCTGATTTAACTTACGAAATCAACCATCGGGCATCGGTAAAATTGGCAAAGATAGCCAAGTCTGTTGGTGTGCCTCGTTTTATTTTCTCGTCGTCGTGTAGCACCTACGGAGCTGCAGTCGGCGAGGAGATGTTGACAGAGGAAGCGGGCTTTAATCCCGTAACGCCTTATGGACACTCAAAAGTATTCGTTGAAAAAGAAGTCGCGGAAATGGCAGACGATAATTTCAGCCCGACATTTCTGCGGAATGCTACAGCTTATGGAGTTTCCCCTCGCCATAGATTTGACATTGTTCTCAATAACTTGGTCGCATGGGCATATACAACGGGATTGGTATATCTCAAAAGTGATGGAAGCCCCTGGCGTCCCATTGTCCATATTGATGATATTTCGCGTGCTTTCATAGCTGTGCTAAACGCGCCACGGGAGATTATCCATAATCAATCGTTTAACGTTGGTGCTAATGAAGAAAACTATCGTATTCGTGAGCTGGCAGAAATCGTAGAGGAAATAGTGCCTGGATGCCGAGTCGATTACGCCAAGGATGCTGAGCCTGACAAACGTACTTATCGTGTTGATTTCAGCAAGATCAGCCGCGCGCTGCCAGAGTTTCAACCACAGTGGAACGCTCGAAAGGGGGCGGAAGAACTTTATAAGGCCTATAAAAAATATGAAGTGAAACTGGACGAGTTTGAAGGTTCAAAGTACAAACGCATTGATCAAATCAAACAGTTACTAAAAAATGGTGAATTAGACAATACCTTACGTTGGGTGTAAATTGGGAGGTTTGGGAATCATACGCAACAAGCTCGGGTTAGCTTACAAAAATGGATTCAAATACTTTTTGCAGTGTCGTGAATTGGAGATTGTATGATATTCAAAGAAACAAAGCTTAAAGGCGCTTATGTGATCGAATTGAATAAACTTAAAGATGATCGTGGGTATTTTGCGCGCGCCTGGTGCCAAAACGAGTTTAAAGAACACGGGCTCGATACACGATTGGTTCAGTGTAATGTTTCCGATAGCGAAAAAAAGGGAACCTTACGGGGTATGCATTATCAGGACCCGCCTTACCCTGAATCCAAGTTGGTGCGTTGTACACGCGGTGCTGTATATGATGTGATGGTTGATTTGCGACCTGATTCATCTACATTTTTACAGTGGACCAGTGAGGTTCTAACTCCTGACAACGGGAAAATGATGTATGTGCCTAAAGGTTTTGCTCATGGCTTCTTGACCCTGGAGGATCATTCCATGGTGTTTTACCAGGTATCCGAGTTTTATGCTCCTGAATATTATCGCGGTGTACGATGGGATGACCCTATTCTGAATATCGAATGGCCAGGAAAAATAAACTCACTTTCTGAAAGAGACCAAGGTTGGAAATATTGTAATCCGGATCAGTTTTCTGCTCTGCGCGGGATAAGTGAGGTCGCGTAAGTAATTGTAAGTAATTGAAGACTGCTGTTCAAGTATTTTTACACAAAATGTATTCTAAAACCTTAAACATATGTATAAGTAGTTAGGATATTACCTTGGACGCAGTACACTTGTATAAACACACTGGCAAATTGGAAAGGATGGAAGAAAATGAGTGACCATAACATGAAATCCTCTGTCGATCTTGAAAAGATAGGTGCAGATATGCATCAACTCATGGCCGAGCTTTACCCCATTTGTAGAAGCATCACTGGAGACGGTCTTCGCGAGTCGCTACGTATCATTAAAAAACATATCCCTCTTGAGCTTCATGAGGTTCCTACTGGCACGCAAGTTTTTGATTGGACAGTACCAAGAGAATGGAATATTCGAGATGCTTATGTGAAGGATTCAAGCGGAAGAAAGGTAGTCGATTTTCAAAAATCAAGCTTGCATGTCGTGAACTATAGTGTGCCCGTTCACAAGAAAATGTCTCTTCAAGAACTCAAAGGATTTCTGCACTCTATTCCTGAACATCCCGATTGGATTCCTTATCGGACCTCCTATTATAAGGATAATTGGGGCTTTTGCTTATCACATCGAGAGCTTGAGTCTCTAAAAGAAGAAGAATATGATGTGTATATTGATTCATCATTGGAAGAGGGCCACTTGACCTATGGAGAATGCTTCTTAAAGGGAAAAAGTGATGAAGTGGTACTTATATCATCACATAGCTGTCATCCTTCATTATGCAACGATAATTTGTCCGGTATGGTGCTTACGACTTTCCTGGCAAAGTTCTTAGCACAACAAAACTTATATTACTCCTATCGCTTTATCTTTGCACCAGGCACCATTGGTGCCATCACCTGGCTTTCTTTGAATGAAGAGCATACACCAAAGATCAAACACGGGTTGGTAGCGGCTTGTGTCGGCGATTCTGGAAATTTTACATATAAGAAGAGCCGTCAGGGCGATGCGGATATCGATAAAATTGTTCTTTATGTGCTCGAACATGCTGGCAAGGGTTACAAAGTAATTGATTTTACACCGTATGATTACGATGAACGACAGTATAATTCACCGGGCTTCAATCTCCCTGTAGGCAGCCTAACCCGGACACCCCATGACCAGTATTCTGAAAACCATACATCGGCTGATAATCTCGATTTCGTTCAACCTGTATACTTAGCAGATTCTTTTTCAATGTACGCAATGGCTTTGGACATATTGGAGCACAACCATAGATATCTCAACAATAACCCTAAATGTGAACCACAATTGGGTAAACGAGGACTATATGGCGCTTTTGGTGGCAAAAAAGAAGCTAATCAATATGAAGTTGCTATGTTTTGGGTTTTGAACTTCTCAGATGGGCAACATACATTGCTGGACATTGCTAATAAATCAGGTTTTCCTTTCGATGTGATCAAAAGCGTAGCGTACACTCTAGAAGAACATGATTTGTTAAAAAAGGTTGAATAATTGCTCAATAGAAAGGAGACACTTTCATGAATTTCCAGAAATCGAAAACCTTACAAAAAATCAGCCATAGGTTAATTCCAGGCGGTTGTCATACGTACGCTAAAGGGGATGACCAATATCCAGAGCTTGCACCTGCCTTCATTGACAGGGGAAAAGGTTGCCATGTTTGGGATGTAGATGGAAATGAATACATCGAATATGGGATGGGATTGAGAGCCGTCACCTTGGGCCATGCTTATGAACCTGTAGTACAGGCAGCTCATCGGGTAATGCAAATGGGTACTAACTTCACTCGACCGGCATCAATAGAGATAGAATGTGCTGAAAAGTTGCTGGGTCTGGTTGATGGCGTAGAAATGGTAAAGTTTGCGAAGGACGGATCCGATGTAACCTCCGCTGCAATAAGGCTGTCTCGGGCATATACCGGCAGAGAGCGCGTAGCATTGTGTGCTAGTCATCCATTCTTTTCGGTTGATGATTGGTTCATAGGTACGACTCCAATGTCCGCTGGGATTCCCAAGGCTGTCCGTGATTTAACAGTGAGCTTTTATTACAATGATCTTGCCAGTATTCAATCTTTATTTGACCAGTATCCGGGGGAAATCGCCTGTCTGATTATGGAGCCGGAGAGAGTCGAACCTCCAGAGGATAATTTCCTTCAGGAGGCAAAGCGACTGTGCCATGAAAATGGTGCCTTGTTCATACTCGATGAAATGATAACGGGGTTTCGTTATCATCTCCCGGGAGCTCAAAAACTTCACGGTGTTGTTCCAGATTTATCAACCTTTGGAAAAGGTATGAGCAATGGCTTCTCACTTTCCGCACTTGTCGGTAAGAAAGAGATCATGGAATTAGGTGGTCTCTATCATGATAAAGAACGTGTCTGGCTTCTATCTACAACGCATGGCGCTGAAACACATGCGCTAGCAGCCGCAATGGAAACGATGAAAATTTATGAGCAAGAACCAGTTATAGAACATCTACATCATCAGGGTGAAAGCTTAATTACTGGCATTCAGCAAGTTGTGGATAATAATAACTTAGAAGGCTATTTTGGAACGGTCGGAAGGGCATGTAACCTTGTATTCTATACGCGCGACCAGGAGAAGAAGCCATCTCAATTGTTCAGATCCCTATTCTTACAAGAAACGATCAAACGTGGCATTATCATGCCATCGTTAGTGGTTAGCTATTCCCATTCCAATGCCGATATCGACCAAACCATTACAGGTATTGGTGAAGCACTTCAAGTCTATCGCAGGGCTTTGGATGATGGCGTCGAGAAATATTTAGTTGGTCCGCCGTCAATACCTGTGATGCGAAAATACAATTAATTTAGAGATGAGGAAGTAAATCATGAAGGTTGTACTTTTTTGTGGTGGATTTGGAACTCGTTTACAAGAGTACTCGACGACAATACCAAAGCCAATGGTGGAAATTGGCTATCGTCCAATCATCTGGCATTTGATGAAGTATTATGCCCATTATGGTTTCAAGGATTTCATACTGTGTCTCGGTTACCGTGGAGATTACATCAAACAATATTTCCTAAACTATAATGAGTGTCTTTCTAATGATTTCATCTTATCAAATGGCGGAGATAAGATAGAACTGTACAATCACGATATCTCGGATTGGACGATTTCTTTCATCGATACAGGATTAAATTCCAATATAGGTCAAAGATTGAAGGCGGTTGAGCCCTATCTTGCAGGTGAGGAAGTATTTTTAGCAAATTACGCTGATGGCTTGACAGATATGATTCTATCTGAACAACTTGAGCACTTTTATCAAAATAATAAGATTGCTAGTATGCTTTGCGTGAAGCCTTCTCAGACATTTGACGTTTTATCGATGGGTTCAAATAGTTATGTGGCAGACATGGAGCCAGTTAGTAAGGCAGATCTCTGGATAAACGGAGGTTTTTTTGCCTTCAAAAAAGAGATCTTTGATTATATACACAAAGGGGAAGAACTGGTTCGAGAACCTTTCAAACGTTTAATATCAAAGGATGAATTAATTGGATACCGTCACCGCGGCTTTTGGGCTTGCATGGATACAGTAAAGGAAAAACTTATGTTTGACACGATGTATTCTCGTGGAGAAATGCCATGGGCAGTGTGGCAAACCAATTCAGAGGATTCCCCTATTACCAACCCGGAGATAGTTGACAACAACGCGGACAAGTTTGTATTTGAGCATTCAAAATTGATTACATATCATCCCCGTGCTAAAAAAGACATGGGGCGATAATAAATTGAAAACCAATGCAATGATAAACATGGCAATTTCAAATATTCCCCATACTTATTATGATAAAAATAGATCTATGTAAAGAACCGAATGCTATTCTTAATGTTCTATGCTTAGGTGCGCACAGTGACGATATCGAAATTGGCTGTGGTGGAACTTTACTTCGCCTAATAGATGAGCACCCGTTACTTAATATATTTTGGATTGTTTTTGGTGCAAACGGCCGCAGGATAAATGAAGCTCAAAAAAGTGCAGAATTGTTTCTATCCGGCGTTTCGGAAAAACACGTTGAAATAAAAGGTTTCCAAGATGGATATTTTCCCTATATTGGCGCTGAAATTAAAGACTGCTTTGAGGAATTGAAGGGTCAATTCTCTCCTGACCTGATATTTACTCATTATCGTAAAGATTTACATCAAGATCATCGTCTGATCGAGGAATTAACCTGGAATACCTTCAGGAATCATTTAATCCTCGAATATGAAATTCCTAAATATGATGGTGATTTAGGAGCACCAAATTACTATGTTTGTCTTGATGAAGCAACTGCCACAAAAAAAGTAAACTACTTGAATGAATCTTTTGCAACCCAAAGAGATAAATACTGGTTTAAGGAGGATACTTTTTTATCGTTGATGCGAGTGCGTGGTGTTGAGGCTAGGTCAGCAAACCAATATGCTGAAGGGTTTTATGCATATAAAATAGTTCAATAAATAAAATAATGAAATTAATCAATGAAAAAATGATTACGAAAGACTCTTATGGCATATAACACACAAAAGACGACCATCCAGGATTCGACTTGACAAAAAGGTATCCATATACGTAAAGCAAAAAGAAAGCTGTTCAAATGAAATGCACATTGCAGTTATGCAATGTGCTGTAACCTATCGGAGTTTCAATGTCTAAAAAAATAGCATTTATTCGACCAAAGCCTATACCGATCGCGAATTTAAAGGTGCTAGAAACTCTTGCTTCACATTTTAATGATTATGAAATCGATGTAATTGATATAAAATCG
>Ga0209536_100010656_pt1 | contig 13530 bp, 14 predicted proteins | sample DeeMarSeWOR28_12_FD_187461 | JGI IMG/M metagenome (GOLD analysis project Ga0209536, IMG submission 187461) | Marine sediment microbial communities from White Oak River estuary, North Carolina - WOR-2-8_12 (SPAdes) (version 2) | ecosystem: Environmental > Aquatic > Marine > Intertidal zone >...
TTATTTCTTTCGGTCTATTTCACTAGAATTAGAGTTGAATCTTCTTGTAGGCATCAGGTATTCTGATTCCTGTCTTACCAGCGAAGACATCTCTCAAGAGTTCGACATGCTCATCCAAGTCCTTGAGTAGTTTGTCCCGTGCATGCATCTCGATGTTTGGCTCAATACCCCAGATTGTTAGATAGTTACTGACAACTCCAATCTCGATTGCACCTTCCTCGAAATCGCGGAAGATTGTGAGTTTCACAAGAAACTCAGACTCGTACATATTCAGTACTTCGCGAACACTGATCATTATCAAGTCGAGGAATCCAACGAGATCCTCAAGCTCAGGTGACTCCTGAAGATTACCACGCATGGTTTCGGTCAGAGTCTGTATTTTTGAGGATGTGTGACGGAGGTTCTCAAACATGTGCATGAGTTTGGTGAACTCTCTGATAGAAGTTTCAAGTGCTGGCACAAGCTTGTCATAGAGATTGACAAGGAGAATACCTTTGGCGTTCTCACGAATGTTCTGAAAACTGTCAAGCTTACCTAGCGGTCCATCCAAGTGCTCAATCTGCATGATAGTGTTAGTCACAGCTTGAATGGCTTTCACAGACTTCCTCTGGATGTTTGCCCATTTCTCAACGAACGTGTCGAGCCCCTCACGGAGGTCGTCAAGTGTGTCTAGGTAGTGTGCCATTGTATTCCATGTGTTCCTTCTTTCAACGACATATAAGACATTCTGCGGGGGCACAAACAGGAAAGAATGTCCGAAATTTAACATAAGTTACAAAGTACTCTCAATTATCGTAGTCAGATAAGTTTCAGAAGATCCGACCGTGTAATGATTCCTTGGACACGACCTTGGTTATGGACTAACACAGCTTGATAGTTTTCGAAAAGAGGAATGATGACATCAATTGAGGTGTTTCCATCGACCATGATTACACTACTTGGACTCATTATTGCTTCCACAGATATCTTACGAAGATCATGCTGCAAGTTTTGGATGATATCCCACTCAGTGATGATTCCCACAAGCTGTGTACCTTTCATGACTGGAAGTTGGGAGTAGTTGTTCTTCTGCATTAGAGATACTGCTATGGAAACAACATCACGTGCATTAACTGTGACTGGGTTTGTCGACATGATTTCAGAACATACCTTCCCCATGTCGCTAGTTAGGATGTCAACTATCTTCTTCACAATGGATAGCTTGGGATCAAGTGAACCTCGTTCAAGTCTTGCTATATAAGACTGTGACACTCCAATCTTTGACGCAAGTTCAGTTTGGGTCAGGCCTCTTCGTTGCCTGAGCTTTTGGATGTCGACTGATGTTAGAATCATACTCTTGGTATTCCTACCAGTAATATCAACCTAATGGTATGATTACCGAAAGGTATTTTTTGGTCATTTAACGCAATTCTTTTATATTGACACCACTGCGCCGGGTGAAAAAGACGAGTTGATTTACAATGAATTTGAAAGTAACGCGTGGAGCAGGCCCGTCAGTTGACATGCTCCCAGTAGAAATTGTGGAGCGAAAAGGTAAGGGCCATCCTGATACTCTCTGTGATAAAGCTGCAGAGGAGCTATCAGTTCGCTTAAGCGAATATTACATGGAAATTTTCGGTCAGGTTCAGCATCATAACGTCGACAAGGTCCTTCTTGTGGGAGGGCAGTCCAATGCCAGATTTGGTGGTGGTGATGTCATCGAACCGATTTACATCCTTATGAGTGGTAGAGCTGTTGATATTGTGGGCAAAGACTATAGTAGACAGGTACCAGTTGGCAAGTTTGCCGTTGAACACACAAGAGAATGGCTAAGCAAGGATCTTCCAAACCTCGATGTGAATGCTGATGTCATCATCGATTACAAGATACGAGCTGGAAGTACAGATCTTGTTGGTAACTTTGATTTGGAAACAGGAGTTCCACGAGCCAATGACACAAGCTTTGGTGTTGGTTATGCGCCATTCTCCCCTACTGAATTAATAACCCTAGAATCAGAGCAACTCCTGAACAGTGCAAAAGTGAAGAAGCAGTGGCCTCAGATTGGGGAGGACATTAAGATTATGGGGACCAGGGTTGATGACAAGATCCACATGCAGGTTGCTGCCGCAATCATCTCCAGCAAGACAAAGGACAAGGATGAATATGCCAATGTCATGGAGGGAATCGGAAACCTGGTAAAGGATCTCGCAGTCAAAATCACCGACTTGGAAACTGAGGTCAGTGTCAACACTGCAGACAGTCCAGATGATGACCTGTTCTATCTTACAGTGACCGGAACTTCAGCTGAGCATGGTGACGATGGTCAAGTGGGTAGAGGGAACCGTGCAAACGGTCTCATAACTCCTTACAGACCAATGACACTTGAGGCAGCCGCTGGTAAGAACCCAGTGTCACATGTTGGCAAGACTTACAATGTAGCAGCAAGAGAAATCACTGAGAGGGTTCACAAAGAACACCCTGACCTGTCACAGGTCTATTGCTACCTCGTGAGTCAGATTGGTGCACCTATCACTGAGCCTAAAGCCATCAATGTTGAACTTTATGGAGAATGCGACATTGAGAAGGTGAAGGCTTCAGCAGAGTCAATCACAGAAGAGGTCATTGGCAAGCTTCCACGAGTCTGGGAAGGCTTCGTCAAGAGACAGTATCAGCTGTGGTAGAACCTAGACACGAAGGCACATGTATATCAGTTTCAGTCTGCCCTTCAATTCTCTGAAGGGCAGAAACATTTCTATCTGTCTGTCGCAATGAAAGGAAGTGGATTATACTACTCTTCTTTTCTTGTAGACATAAACTCCTGATGCTATAAAAACGACACTTACTGTTGTAAGAGGTAGGATATAGAACGAAGGAGAAGGAGGAGTTCTAGGAGTTGTGGGAGTTGTTGTAGGAGTTATAGGAGGGAAGAAATCTTCATCTATCTTTACAGATTTTATGAGGAGATTCCCTTCTACGCCTGTCATATAACTTATGTCGAAGAGCTCGAATGATTCCTGTTGACTCAACTCATCTAAAAGATTGACTTTCTTCTGTAATTGATAATCTTCTCCGTAATTTAAGTAGAGATCGAGATTCACTAAATCAAATATATTGCTATAGAGTGTATGACACCCTCCCCCCGTCATACGGACAGCATACAGAATGTCTGCACAGGCTTGAACGGTGAGATTTTCTTCACTATCAATTTCACCTAGCATCTCCGTCGCTGTGTTATATCGCCCACAGGGATAATCATACGCATTTCGTGAGTCATTAAGATTGAAATTCGTTGATACAATGAAATTTCCAGTTTTCCGGGTGAATGCCAATTTGTGTGTCGATGGATCTACACTTACTACTACAGCGTCTCCTGTAGCATCTCCATAATGAATCTGCCCCCCCATACTAGTATCCCATTTATAGGACTTGTACCATTCTATGACCTCTTCTACATTCTTGCAGTCCCAAATTGATGCATGGATGTTGCAAATACCATTAGTCCAAAATGATGAGCCATTTGGATTATCATATAATGATACTGAAGGAAGCCCATTAATGTCAAACACGAGTCCGTGTTCATTCATTCCCCCACAACAGTTGAGATAAAGCTCTTCCTTCTCTTCATTAAGAAATCCTATGTAGACTCCACCATAGATTGACCTGGTTCCTCCCATTGTGGAAACAATCTGTGACGGGATAAACCACAGGCGTAACTTTTGCGTATACCAATCTTCATTATTCCCGAAAAACACAGTATCCCCAATAGCCACAGTAAAAATCGTGCAAGAGGGACTGATGTTTGTTACATTCGCTTCAACCATGATCACAGAACTAATGTTTAGAAGGAGTAAGGTCGACAATATCAGGAGAGGGCGGGCGCGTTTCATATTTAGATTAAAAGTCTTTTTTGTTATTTAATAACCAATATCTAAGCAAGAATTCCAATTTGTGCCTCAAACAATTTTGGAGCAGGTTGTGTTATTTGAGATCGCCAGATTTGTCGATGATTAGTACAAAGAATAGCGAGTAGGGCAGTTCATTCTGCCCTACATTTTCTCTTTCTTATTTGCCATCAAGTCCTAAAGATTTCATGAATGCATCATTGTTCATCTCGCGGCCTAGGAAACTCTTGACCATCTTGTCAGGATCTAGACTTCCACCTGGGGCTAATATCTTCTGACGGTACTCAGTCCCAATTTTAGAATTCATGAATCCATTCTCTTCGAACTTCGTAAAGACATCCTCAGCATATGCCTTGGACCAGAGATAGCTATAGTACCCTGCAGTATAACCAGTGTTCATGAAATGCCCAAACCCAGCATCCATCCTCACTTCGTCAAGCATTTCATATCCAGTGATCTCACCAAATAATCTACGGAATACCTCACTGGTGTCATCAACTCTTTCTGTATGATAGAACATATCGATTAAGGAATAAGCGACCTGTCTAAGCTGGAGTGTTCCGACATTCAACAGTTTCGCATCAATCATCCGTTTGAGTAGCTCTGATGGGAGCTTCTGTTTGGGGTCTTTATAGTGGCCTGACAGCTTCGAAAGCACCTCTTCTTTCCAAGCCCAGTTCTCAAACATCATGGATGGGGTTTCTATAAAGTCTGGAAGTACTCCATCCAGTCCAAAACGAGCATAATTTGCCCGATTGCAAATGATATGCATCAGATGACCAAACTCGTGAAAGAAGGTTTCAACATCATCGTGCGTGAGCAGAGATGGTTTATCCTTTGTCGGTTTCTCATAATTGGAAACCATCGCACACATAGGAAGATATGCCTTGCCATCCTTTACACGCCGGTCCATGAGTCCCCAAACAGCATAGTGCTTGAACTTACCATCCCGTGGATACAGGTCCAAATAGAACACACCCAGAGTCTGACCATTTGTTTTGTCAATCACTTTGAACTCCCTGACATCTTCATGCCAGATGTTTGGCTTTTCAGCTTCAACGAATTCAAGGTTCAGTACTGTCTGATAGACTTCCAGAACACCCTCGACAACCTGACTAGCCGGGAAATACTCCTTGACCTCATTCTGATCCACAGCATACTTCCCTTTTTTTAGCATCTCGTGGTAATAGAAGATGTCCCAGAGTTCTATTTTGGTATCCTCAAGTGTTGTGTTCAGCTCTCTTGCCTTGAGTTCTCGCATTCTCAGATTCTCTTTCTCACTCAGAGGGGTTAGGCGCTCCTTCAAGTCATTCATGAAATCAATGACCCTCTGGGGTGTCTTTGCCATCTTTCTTGAAATAACATACTCCGCAAAATTGGAGTGACCGAGAAGTTTTGACTGTCGTTCTCTCAGAGCGAGTGCGTCTGAGAGTCGTTCGCTATTCTCCTTGCCCCCTTTTTGATAAGATACGATCATCATCTTCTTACGGGTTTCAGGATTCTTTGCATAATTCACAACGGGAAAATATACAGGATAGTCGAGAGGGCAGAGATACCTGTTTCCCTCCTTCTCGAGATTTTCGTATACTGGAGGGGGTACTCCTTCAAGCTCCTCGATAGTAAATGGTATTGTCGTTGTTATCTCATTCAGGACACGTCCAAAATCAGACTGCAGGACTGTTATGTTGTTAGCAATCTCAAGGAATTCCTTCCTCTTATCATCATCAAGTGCAGCACCTCGATGTCGAAACTCCTTGATGGTCTTATCCAAGAGAGTTCTTTCCTCAGGTTCGAGTGATTCCATCTCAGGTTCCAGTTGCACAATCACATCATAGAGGTCTTTCCTGCCCCAGATTTCATTGAAAAACTTGCGAACATCCTTTTCAATCTCATCCGCAGCATCACGTTGTTCTTTATTTGTGGAAACATGCTTAATGAAGAGAAAGTAGCCAAGGGGGTCATCTGCACCTAAGACCTCCTCGAAGTCCTTGAGCGTCTGAAGACTCACTTTTTCAAGGGGCGTCTTGGCAATCTCATCAAGTTTCTTTCGCTTCTTATCAATATCCTCATCCGCCATCGACTGCATCTTTGCAGGATCAATAGCCCAGTCCGGCTTGCGAATTACAACCTGCTCTGTCATAGTCTTCGAGCAACTATAATCATATTTAAGCAAAGCCTTGTCGGCGATTGAAGATACTGAATTTCAAAGGTGAATAGAGTTGTAACATGTTTTTTAAGGACTCAAGTATAGTCCCAAGCAGGTCAACCCCATAAGTCATGCCTAGGGGTTGTAAACATTCAGGAGAATCATTAGCATGGGTAAAGTAACTGACCCAATTGCCAAGAGAATCAGAAAGAAGGCTGCCAAGGACATCAAGGGAGGCTTCTTCGGTAAGATCACTCATTATATCCCCGGCTGGCACGGGTACCAAGAGAAGGAAGAACGACGCGCCGCTGACAAGGTCCTTCGTGAGTTCATGGCTGACCAGCTTCGACTCGTCAAACAGGATCTTGAGAAGCTGCAGATGATGGCTGTTGATTACAATCTTACAAAGACGTGGGAAACATTCGACAGGATGCTCGCACTCACTGACAAGATTGAGTCTGCTATCAGGTATGCCGACTATGGATACGCTGCTTGGGGTTCAAAGGAGAAGATCAATGAGAAGGAGCTCGACCAAGTGTACGAGTTCGATGCAGTCATCATAGACGATATTGGTGCTATCAATGACGTCGTGGAAGAATTCCAAGACGACATGAACCAAGGCAAGTTTGACGAAGCCTGGAACTACACCTATCGTATGTGGACTATCATGCAGCGCCTTGAGGAGAAATGGAATCAACGAGAGGGCTACATGAAGGGCTATCAGGAATAGTCTATTGATATCATTCCGGAGCTTATGCTCCGGAATTCTACTTCTTTTGATTTTTTCATACCAGTCAAATTTGTCTTGAAGTGAGAAGAGGGAATTCATTGATATACTATGGTTATATTGAATATCGCAAGTAAAGGCTCCATCACTCGATATGTAACATGCTATTGGGAAGGTGGAAACACTTATTGAATTATCAACGCCTCATGAAACAATTTGCTAGACTCATTGGAATTGCTATATTCATCTACATCATGTTGGGTATTGATGTTCAAAGCATGATCAGGTCGGCTCTTGCTATTCCTCCAGTGTATACTCTCATCTTGATTCTGTCAGTCCCACCAATGATGATCCTCAGAGGAGCGCGATGGAGGGTCGTGGCAGAGGGGATGGAATTGAGATTGTCAACACAAGAGGCTACAGAGGCATTATGTATAGTTCATCTAGCTAGTCTAGCCATCCCAGGAAGTTTCGGGGATTTGATCCGAATCCCATATATGAAGCAAAAAGGCAATCGTGTCGACAAATCAATCATCAGTATCTTACTAGATGCAATATTGGGATCGTTCATACCATTTACAATCGGGCTACTGGCTTTAGCGGTAATCCTTGAAGTCAGTATCTCCATTGAAGCACTTCTCATCGTGTCTATTTGGCTTAGCGGAGGCTACATCTTTTATCGCATTCTTAGAGCCACACTCTGGGCGAGGTTTATGAAAGCACGACTAAGAAGACTAATGAAAGAGGGAATACGTGGAAGAGCATTCTTCACGCTACCTTCAATGTTCAAAGCTGTTGGAGGTAGAAGAATAGCAATTGGTATGGTCCTAGCTGCAGCGCTTTTTGCATTGAATGTTTCACAAGCCTACTTAATTGCCATCGCTTTGGAAATGACAATTGAGTGGACCTATCTAGCAGTAACTCTGGGTCTGACTATGATGATGATGGCAATCCCTGTGACCATTCAGGGACTAGGTATCAGAGAGAGCGTTTTGCTCTTCATGCTTACACGGTTGAACATAGAACCAGCGCTTATCGTTTCACTTTCACTCATATTGATGGCAATCAATCTCACTCCAGCAATAGCAGGTTTTATCATATGGTATAGGAATCCATTTGTTGATATCACTGACCAAGCAGTACTTGATGAAGAGGTAGTTTGGCCACCCTTTTTGGATCTAGATGTGAAATAGCAAGCAAACATAGGTGCATTACTCATGCAAAAGTGTGCATATCGAAAGTTCTAATTCTTAATTCGAGGATTCATAATTGAAATGCAAGGAGCCTACCTCATAATCACAATCGGAATCGAATTCTTTCTTCTAGTAGGATACATGTTCTATTTACTTTTCAGAACGTATGCTGTGGGTGAAGACAGAATCTCAATGTTGAGGTGGCTCATCGGTATCATTGGTCTACTGACAGTGGGATTGATTGTGTCAGTCGCACTTGTTGCTACGAGGATGACAAATACGGATCTTGTGTTATCTATAGCTCTCTTGCTGGTTGATGTTGTTGGACTTTACCTAATCATTGGTGATTCTCGAAAACTTTCACAAAAGATCCTACTTGCCGAACAAACTTGACTTTGCATCATCCCAAGTCATCCTATCATATTCTTTGAACCATGATGGAAATTGCTCTATCGTTTCTTCAACATTCAGAACCTCAACCTTGTATTCAGGGGGTTTGAATATTTCTAGTTGGACAAATTTAGCAATCTTCTGTTTTTCTTCATCACGTAGTAACTTCTCTACAAGGTAAGACATTCGTTCATTGGTCATGAACTCCAGAGGGTCCTCCATCATCTCCAACAAATCCCATAATTCTTCAAGAAGTAGAAAGGTGACCTTGTGTTTGTAGAAAAAGGTGGATATTTCGTTTAGCATTATCTCAAAATCTCCCTGGTCGAAAATCAGAGTCCAGCCATCTAGGATGTCAAAGAATGTCTTTCTTGTCATAATACATCGGAGGCGGGATGGTTGCTGAGGAATAAATACTTGGCTACTATTCAACACCAAGGTTTCTCAGAGCTCGTTGAATCAATCTCATACTAAGGAAACGATTACACCCATTGCAAGTGAATGTGTCAGGACCTTCCCAGAGAACTCCCTTATTGAAATCAATAATATTCCCACATGATGGACACTTTATCTGATTACTTCTCGATGATGAAAGGAATTGCTGTGTGATGGATTCAAACGAAGACGAAGATGTTTTTACCACGACAGGTTCAATTTCCTTATTGCGGCTGTTTCTAGATACATCCATTCTCTTCACCAATCTGTTTTTAGATTTCTAGAAAGTAACTATAAGCCCTAGCAATATGTGAAGAGATAATTCCAGAAAAGAAAGAGAGAGGAAAAGGAGGAACTCCTCCCTTTCCAAGATTACACGAATCTACTGCTCAAACTTCTTCACAATCTTACTCATCCCATAGATGAACAGGATGATCAGTAGGATTGCCCCTAGGTTAGTAGTTCCGAGTGTAAGTAGGCCAGCAAAGAAATCAATCGATGCTGAGGTTCCCAATGTGTAGCCCCATGCGTTGTAGAATGGATAGGCTGTTGCGTTGTATACAATACCTAGTAGGAAGACAAGCACCATTAGCATATAGAAGACCTTGGCTAAATCACCAAAGAATGCTCCAATCTTATCTCCCAGGAACATCTTGAAGATGTTAAAGAGCCCGTAGCACATGAGTATGAATGCAAAAGCAATCATAATACCTCCACCCATGTAGATGAACTGGGGCATGATGTGGTTGGCGCTAGTAAGTCCAATCATCGCATCCATATTGAAACCAGCATAGAAGGCTACAGCAAGAACAAGGAATAGTCCTTTCAGGAAATGGAATAGGTTCCTCATAAGATCCCAGTTCCCAACTCTGTTCTCAATGAAGGGTGCTATGAAGAACAGTAGTCCTGTGAGTAGGACTAATACTGCTGCTGCAATCTGAGCGGCATCTAATGCCATCCAGATTATTGAGTTGAGAATCAGAGATAAGCCCAACATAATCCAGGCTGTATTCTCTCTTTCTATGGCATAGTACATCGGGAACAGAAGTCCGATTACTAGAGTAAAGTAGTAGACCCAAGTCAATCCAACATTAGCAAGTACTGCATCAGACAAATACGTCCAAGGCAAGTAGATCAGGAAGAATAGTGCTAATGCTATTGCGCTTAGGTACTGAATTAAAGTCTTGAAATCCATTTGTTCACTCAAGCTCATTTCACTCCTTGGCCCAAAGGCCCACGCAGTGGTCACAAAGTGGACCTAGTAGTATAAATCGGTGTTGATTTTGCTAAAATAAATTCGACAAAACCCGATTTAGTCGTGCAAAATACACTTTCTGAACTTCGAAATTTCGTGTATTGGCGCGTTTCAATAAGTACCCTTTGTTATCAAAAACTGACAATTCCATCTCAGGCAAAGAATGTCAGTTGAAACTGATGCATTACCCATAGTCCAAAGAAGAAGAACATCACCGACATGACTATGATTAACCCTAATGATATTCGATCTTTGAAAGCAAGCATGGCAACCCATGCCGAGAGCATTATTCGGGGTGAAGCAACCCCTGAGATTCCCTCCATGCTCAAGGTGAACCACATAAACAGAGCTCCATAGAGACCTAGTTCTACATCGTCCTTGAAAAGGAGAAGTGTCAAGACAAGGAAGGGTATCGTGAACATGTATCTCTGAATCATGAGTAGAATAGGATCAACGCCTGGGTTCATTTCTGTGAAATATCCCTCGAAGAACCATCTAAACTGATGAAAGGGAGTTGCTAACGAGTCTCCAAACCAGCCATGAGCCTCAAATGCAGCAAAGAAGTGTCCTGTTAAAGACTGAAAGTAAAGAAACAGAGCTGTAAGGCAAACGCCTGGTATGATGAACCACAAAAACCTGAAGTTGAAAGCTTTCAGTAATGATTTCTCTTCCTTGTACTTGTCAATGAGATTTGAGAGAATGATGACCCCATATACTAACACAAGCAACAGAGAGATATACCGTGTAAAAATGGACAATGTCAAGAATATTGAACTGAACAGGTATTGTTCTTTCTTGAAAAAGTACCAAGAAGCAGTTGCAAAGAACAAGTATGGAGCTTCAGAATAAGCTAGGGTTCCATATGTGAGATACATTGGGAATAATCCAAAAGCCACAGTAATTAGACATGATATCTCATAGTCCATATACAATCTTGCTACTTTGTAGAACGAAATAATAGACAAGAAGTAGAATACGTTGGAAACGACTGCGCCTGCAACATAGAGATTACCTACTACTTGTCCAACCACTGCAATCATCCATGGATACATCGGAGCAAAAGCAAAGAGAAGGCCGATTTCTTCCCCTGAAGGGTACCCATTTCGAGCAATCTCAATGAAGTGATGTGCGTCCCATCTATTGGCAAGCCCTAGGATTATTTCAGGCGTACCAACGATATCGTTAGCATCATAGGGGTCTATGTAAAGCCAAGAATTAGGGAAGGTTTCCTCTAGTATCATCCAATCGAGAAAGAGTATCAGTAGAACCTTAGCTAGTACGATTGCTATGAATCCTCCTAGGAGAAGGAATGGGATTCTCGATGAGGAGAAACGGTGACTCAATCGGTTCCATTGTCTTTCGAGAAACTTGGGCTCTTGGGGTTCAACAGGTTCTTCGATGCCCTGTGAATTCTCGCGACTTTCATCACTCATTTCCACGAACCTCAATTAATGATTGTTTGAATTGCCCGAATGGCAACGACCTGTATATATCTGTGCTTTACAGTGTCAAAGTTTGGCGAAATTAATCCATTGAAACGCCATTTTGGTAGGAGTGCCAAATATATAGTGCTTTACTGAGTTACTTTTGGTGACCGGGAGTGGACCCCCAACTCAGTGATAAAACGCATCGGTCCTTTATTACAGGTGAAAATCTAGGGTCTCGTTTTGTGTCAGAAGCCAAGAGCATGACCGGTCTTGTTCTCGAAGATGCAGGAAAACGAATGGACAGGAATCTCCTTCTTAAGCAGCAAGAGAATGTAATTCAAGCACTTGAAGAGATATGGAATGGTGTCGTGAACGGTGACATTCGTGTCGAGTGCTTACCTCTGCTCAGAAGTGCTCGTGCTGTGTCATGTCCAGAGATCAGTCGAAAGCTCCGTTCTCCTGAAATTGATCATGCCAAGATAATTAGAGACCTTCGACTTCTTGTGAACACATTCACCTATGTCATCAGACCGAAAAGGGTCTAGACAACTCCAATAGTTCTTTGTTGCGTTGGAAAGGAAGACTGAATACGTATAAGACATCAGTCAGTCATGATTGAAATGAGAGGGATCTTACTGGGAACTGGTACCTCATATCCTGACCCTACGCGCGTTCAGTCGGGAATTCTCGTCGAGGATGGAGAGCATAGAATTCTACTTGACGTTGGTTCTGGAACTCTGCATCGACTGACTCAACTTGAGATTGATTTCAGGACAATCGACGCAGTCTTCATCAGTCATTTCCATGTTGACCATTGTGCTGATTTTCTTCCATTGTGCCAAAGTCTTTGGCTATCAGGATATGACAAGACTCTGCATCTCTTCGCACCGCCAACAGTAAGGGATTGGTCCAGGGCAGTCTTCGATATTGCTTTCAAATATCTCCGAGAGAAAATCTTGATTGAAACTACTGTACTCAACGAGAATCATGTGGTTCCCAGAGGAAATCTCACAGTTGTGACTAGTCCGACCTTGCATGGAAACTATGACACACGTGCTTTTAGAGTGGAACACAATGGGAAGAGCCTGACCTTCTCCTCGGACACAGCACCTTGTCGCGATATCATTAACTTGGCAAAAAGCACGGATGTTCTGATACATGAATGTAACTGGCTTGATGGTGTGCATCCAGAAGGTGTTCACACAAGCCCAACTGAACTTGCGAAGATTGCAGAAGAGATCAATCCATCAAGGATAGTCTTGACCCACCTTTCACCAGAAGTAGTTGCCAACAAAGACAAGGTCATCGAGATAGTGGGTAGAAGAACTAACGCAGAGGTCTTGCTAGGTGAAGACCTCCTGGCCATTGACCTATGAATCAAGGATATTGAAATCCTGTTCTTCTTGGACCATACATTCGCTTGAGATTCGCCATCCCAAAAACCCCGCCAAGAATGAACATGGGTGACCAAGGAGCAAGTTCTGTGAACTCGGGCAATATTGGCGGAGGCAAACCACGAGTCAGTGCAACGCCATTCACAACAAGTATGACAAAGAAGGCAATGGAGTAGCTGAGATTCACCACTGCAGCTTTTCTAGCAAATGGAATCTCATAGGTCGTTACAACATGATGTGTATCACGAATGAGAATGATCACAAAGAGCATCGTGAATGCGATTAGTGCAGGATAGCTGAACAGCCAGAAGAGGACATAACCAACAAGAACAAGTCCGGTATAGACAGCATATGTGGCAAGGGGATTGAAAGGGCGCGACCTGTGCACTAGTGGTCTGTCTGATTTCTGCTCTGGCGTTTCCTCACTCATTCAAAACTCACACACAGGAATCACTCAAGTTGCATATAATTAAGAGCTTGGGAGCAAAAGAATGCCTTTCCAACACACTCGAATCATACCATGTCAACGTTTAAAACATATGAGAACTCTATCCATCCTAGAACTCGATACAACATTACGAGTCGATGAATCATGGCCGACGCGATAGAGTGGACTAACGCCAGCCCAGATCACATTGTTTGGCGTTATACGGATAATAGGATTAGATGGGGATCACAGCTA
>Ga0209536_100010657_pt1 | contig 13529 bp, 9 predicted proteins | sample DeeMarSeWOR28_12_FD_187461 | JGI IMG/M metagenome (GOLD analysis project Ga0209536, IMG submission 187461) | Marine sediment microbial communities from White Oak River estuary, North Carolina - WOR-2-8_12 (SPAdes) (version 2) | ecosystem: Environmental > Aquatic > Marine > Intertidal zone >...
CGCCGATATGTTCAACGCTAACGAGCCGCCAACGACGGAATAGGGCTAATTTCTGTCTCTGGTGCGTTCGGGCTTGGGCTTACGGCCAGCTCGGGGACGGAACGACGACGCTTGCTTCTTTGGTGCCGCACTTTGAAGCTCAGTCCGTAACCGCCTGTGCTTCCAGCGCCCTCTGGAGAAGTGCGCGTGGCCCTTGAACCGCTTGAATAGAGCGGGTATTCTAGTCGGCACGCTAACCCATGATGCGGCCCGGCGCCAAGGCCACGTGACGGTGTGACGTCAGATTGCTGCCAATCTGCGACATCGCAGGTGCTGTTGGAGAAGTATGAGTGGGGTAAAGCAGGTACTGGCGTAGCTACTTGTTGCACTTTCCTGATCTTCGTTACATTGTGGACCCGGTGCGATTGGCAGTAGTGGCCGTGCGGTGTGCCCCACCCGTACAAGGCTGGCAGCAATGCGTATTCTCTCCGCAGTTCTCGTGATGCTCGCTGTACTCGCCTGTTCGTCATCGAGCAAGCTTCCGCAAGTGGCCCCTGAAGATGTCGAAGTCTATATGCCCGGTATGGTGGCGATGGCCGAGAACCACATCGTGGTCTGGGAGACTCGTCAGGTGGTCGTAGGCGATGAAGCTTGGAATACGTATCCATCAAGCTATAGCGACGATCAAATAGTCCAGGACCTGCGAGAGGAAGCAGCTATGCGCGGGGCGGACGCGTTGTTGATCGATAGGATCTACAGGATAACTCATACTGATCCGTTGGGTGAATCGCTGCCCCCTGAGGCACGTGTCATCGCCCGTGCAGTATGCTTCCTGGACCGTCACCCAGAACTAGCTGAGAAGAAGTAGACCTCCAATTCCTAGCAAGGGTCGTGCATCATGCGCTTACTGCTTGCGGTCATGGTAATCTCGGTACTCGCCTGTTCGTCGTCTGTCGAATTCCCTCCTGTGTCGCCTGAGGACGTCGAGGTGTATATGTCGGACACCCTGATTCGCTCGCCCGATGGAGATATCTACAGGACGCCTCCCGGGGCGTTGCCTGGGGAGTATGTGGTGGTCTGGCGAACTACTGAGAATGTCCGAACAGAACGTGAGGGCGCCGCGAGAGCCCGGGACGACAGACTCAATTGGTGGAACACCTACCCTCTTGGTTGGTCTGATGACCAAGTAGTTGAGCACCTGAGAGGGATAGCCGCTGAGCATGGGGCGGACGCATTGCTGATTGACCTTATTGACAGAGCCCCAGGCGGCGAGGTCGATGTCGGGGCACGTGCAGTATGCTTCTTAGCCCGTCACCCTGAACTGGCTAAGAAGTAGAACACGTCTGCAGCCTACCGCACCGTAACAGTTCCGGCGACGCATAAAGAAGGAGTCCGCCATGATCCGTCGCACCGTACTCACGACAGCCGCAGTTGCCACGGTTCTCGTTGCGACCGTCGGCGCACATCGTTTGGCAAGCGGGCCGGAGCCGGCCCTCAAAAGCCATCACTTGATGAACCTCTTAGCCTCGGTCACAGAAGCTGATTTGGCGGCTGCCCTCAGTGCCATGAACGCCGGCGTCGCTGAAGCCGGCTATCCAGACGCGGGATACCGACTCTGGAAGGTGACAGGTGAGCAGGCTGGCAAGTTCGCCTACCTTTTGGAGGGTAACTGGCCGAACCAGGAGGCCTACGATATCATCCATGACCATCCCGCCTTTAGAGCAGCCGTCGAGGAGTGGGTGTCGGTTCTCGAGACTGCTGCGGAAGGCCAAGTGTACAATCGGTACGTCGAGATTTCGTTGGAGACCGCCGGCGAGAACTGACGCTCACCCCGGTTGTGGGCTCACCAGGTGATGGAACGAGGATCATAGAGTTGTACCAAGTAGCGCTGGCGAGATAGCTGAGCGACTGGGCAGGCCGTCTACCTCGTAGCCGGCGGTGCGTGCTCGTTGCTCTGCCTGTGCTGAATAAGCATCTTGTACCAGCCCTCATCGTCGACCCTTAGCGCCTCGACAGCGGTAGGAGGCTAATGTCCCGTCTGAAGCGCCTGATCCGCGAGATCCACCGGCGTAGCCTCTGGCAGGTCTTGTCCGTCTATCTCCTCAGTTCCTGGATCGCTCTGCAGGTGGCCGACACGGTGACCGCGGCGCTCGGTTTGCCCGATTGGGTACCGCAGGTCGCACTGGTTCTTCTGATCGTACTTCTGCCGGTGGTCCTGGCTACGGCGTTCGTTCAAGAGGGTGTAGGTGGTGCGGGCCGCACCGGGCCAGCTGGGACGACCGAGACTGCAGAGGCAAACATAGGCGCCGGGATTCCGGAGCCCGCAGAGCGCGGCGCCCATCACCGAATCTTGACCTGGCGAAACGCGATCGTGTCCGCTGTCATGATGTTGGTGCTGCTCACTGTGTCAGCTGGGGGTTACATGGGGCTGCGGGAGGCGGGTATCGGCCCCTTCGCTACCCTGATGTCGAAGGGTGTGCTGGAGGAGCGCGACCGCATCGTGTTGGCCGAGTTCGAGAACCGAACGCCCGACTCGCTGCTCGCCATCGCGGCAACGCAGCTGTTCCGTACCGCTTTGTCCCAATCGGCGACGGTCAATGTCGCAGGCCAGCAGTATGTGGCCGGTGTTCTTCTCCGGATGGGAAGCGACCCCGGCACGACAGTCAGCTATGATGTGGCGCGTGAAGTGGCGATCCGCGAGGGTCTGAAGGCAGTCGTAGCCGGCGAGATCATATCGATGGGCGCTGGCTTCGTGGTGTCGGCACGATTGGTCGCCCCGCAGTCGGGTGAGGTTCTATGGACGGACAGCAAGACGGCCCGAGATTCGACGGCGCTAATCGATGCTACCGACGCCCTGTCCAGGGCGCTTCGCGAGCGCATTGGCGAGTCGCTAAAGACGATCCGCGCGAGCGATCCGCTCGAGGCCGTCACCACGGGCTCGTTGGACGCGCTGCGGAAGTACTCGCAGGCGGAGCGTGCCCTTGAATCCTTCGACCACGACAAGGGAGTCGCGCTGCTCGAGGAAGCGATAGCGCTGGACACGACATTTGCTATGGCCTGGCGGAAGCTGGGCATCGCGTTGGGCAACGTAGCGGAGCAAAAGGCTCGCGAGGTTGAGGCCCTGACGAAGGCGTACGACTACCGCGATCGATTGACCGAGCGTGAGCGCTATCTCACCGTCGCCACCTACCACAAGTCGGTGAGCGGCCAGTACGACAGGGCGACCACGGCCTATCGCACCCTGCTCGACATCTATCCGGACGAGGCGACGGCCCTGAACAACCTCGCTGTCATCCTCGAGTCCAGGGGAGATCACGAGGGCGCGGAGGAGATGGCCCGCCGCGCTCTGGCGGTAGATTCCTCGTCGTACAGTCACCACGTGAACCTTCTGATCGCGCTGATCGGACAGAGGCGGTTCGAAGAAACGGCGGCTGGCCTGGAGCGGATGGACCGGACTTTTCCCGACAACCCTTGGCTGAATTTCTTCCGCGCTGGACTGGCCTATGCTCGGGGGGACTACACGGCAGCGGAGGAAAGCCTTCGCAACCTTGCAGAAGACAACAGCAGTCCAAGCTCGATGCCGCGAATCGCCGGTCACGAGGTCATAGCGGCAGTGGCGGCGACTCGAGGCCGGCTGCGCCTTGCTGAGAGCCATGTCCGCCAGGCAGTGGCCGCGCTTCGCGCGCGCAACCTGTTAGGCGAGTCCTTGTCCGACCTGGCCTTTCACTTCGGGGGCGAGGCGTTTCTGCTCGGCGGGAGCGACCGTGCCCTCGCGTTGATTGATGAAGCGCTCGAACTCTATCCGCTCGACTCGCTCCCTGAACTCGATCGCCCCTACCTGGATTTGGCAAGGTTCTTCGCGATGGCCGGGCTGCCCGAGCGGGCCCAAGAGATGATCGCTGAGTACGAACGTATCGACCCGGCGTTGCGCCAGAGCAGCGAGCCAGACCTCCAGGCCACGCGTGGCATCATCGAATGTGTGCTGGGCAACTACGAGGAGGGAATTCGCCAACTCCGACTCTCGCAAACCGCTCAACAGCTTTGCCCGTTCTGCTGGCTACCTAGCCTGGCGCGCGCCTACGATCTTGCTGGCCAGCCCGACGCGGCCGTGGCCGCATACGAGGGCTACGTCATGGAGCCTTCTTTCTTCCGAATGGGCAGCGATGCGTTCGAATTGGGCCCCACCTACGAGCGGCTCGCCGCCTTGCACGAGGGACTCGGCGACACGGCGAAGGCGATCTACTACTACGGCAAGCTGGCCGAACTCTGGAAGGACGCCGACCCCGAGCTACAGCCCAGGGTCGAGGCCGCGCGCCGGGCGATAGAGGTCCTGTCAACTGACCGCTGAGCCCTTGAACCACCATCACGGGGCGGGTATTCTAGTCGGCACGTTGACCCACGATGCGGCCGTAACGAGAGCCCGATCTGGATGACCACGCTCCGCCCGACTCGCTACTCCGACGAAACCAACTCCACATTCTTCGAGATCGTGGGGACGCTCGTTTCGGTGCGCTACGAGGTCGAGGAGCGCAAGCGCTACTTCGTCCTGCGCGGTCCGACTCTGGCGCGCGTCTACGTCAGTATCGACGATGGCGCCAGTAAGCACTCGCACGAGTACACGCTTCCCGCCAGCCGCCGCGTGGGCGGCGAGATCGCGCCCGTCGAGCGTGGCCTCTACAGCTTCATGGACGAGGTCGTTCGCGCCGCGATGCAGATTCGCGCGCTGGAGAAGAGCGGCAAGGACTTGAAGGCGCTGGAAACGCAGCACCTGTACCGCGAGACCGAGTCGCTGCAGGACTCCGACCCCGTGGGTGCGTGGCGGTCCGGCGAACAAGACGTGCAGGACGAGCTGACCAACCGGTTGATCACCGCCGTCAGTCATGTGACGGGTGTCACCTCGCTCACCCGCGAGGGATTGGTCGGCTACCAGGGCAACCGCAACACGGCGCTGGAGCGGGTACTCGAGTCGAAGTCGCCCACCGCCACGCTGAGGGCTCAGGGAGTCCTCGAGGCCGTCGCCGGTTACCTGGACGACGACGTCGATGCCCGGGCCGAGAAAGCGACCGCGCGTGAGAAGACCCTCGCCTACTTGGGCTATATCGAACGCCGTCGCACGGGTGACATCCCCACGCTGAACGACGTACAGGCCGAGATCGTCCTCAACGACTTCGTACCCGCCTACATGAAGCTGAGAAGGAAGCAGGCGGAGGCCGTCGCCTTTCCCGGCAACGTCGTCGAGCACGCCTTCGGTAGCTTTTTCGGCGGCGGCATCATGGGCTGGATCGTCATCGACATCTTCGCTGAGGCGGTGATACGTAACATCACCGGCGTGTCCCTGAATCTCCCGGGCTGGTGGCTGGGGGCCGCCTTCGAGTTCGGGCGGCCGTACGTTCGCGCCGTGCACGCGCGGCTCACCAGCTGGGAACGCTTCGAGCGCAGGCGCCAGGAACTGGTCGACCGCACCAAGCGGGAGCTCGAGCTCGCCTGGCCCGGCGAGGCCCTCCCGAGTTAGCGGTTCATGCTGCGAGAGGCGGCGACTCAGCCAATTAAGAGCGATTATATCTAACTGTTGCGCTCCAGAGACTTTGTTCACATCATGGAGCCACTCGGGAAATGGGCTGAGGCTTGGTCGTGAGAGGGTAGGGTCCCGCCAACGCAGGACTGAGCCATTGCCGTACCACGCAGAAGCAGTTCTACCGCTGTGCGGGATGCGCACGCATCCGGCTCACACCCAAGAGCGTCCATTCACGCCCAGCGAGGCTTCTCGCTCGATGGCGATGTCACACCTCAGAAGGAGGGAACTATGCGCCCCAACACGCACTTGACGACCTGCCTCGCGCTCGCCGTCGCTTTCCTTGCCGTCTCGGCGATCGACGCCGGAGCCCAGGGCCAGATGGATCGGTGGGGGATGGTGAGCAATGCCGAGGCTCAGACGCTGATCGACCAGGGCGACGAGCTTTTCGGGAGCATGGATTTTTCCGGCGCTCGGGCCAAGTACGAGGACGCGGCTGAGATCGTTCGAGCCGACGGCGACTTCCCCGGTGTACCCCTCTACCGGATCGCAGCCTCGTTCTATCACGAGGGCAAGCCGATGACGGCGGCAGGCCGCCTCAATGCTCTGGCCAGCGAATCGGCGGTCTACGGCGAATTAGTCATGGAGACTTGGGCCCTGGCCGATGCCGCTTGGATTCATGGGCAGGCTGGCAACAAGATCGATATGGACGCCTATGTGGAAAGGGTCACACGGCTGCTGAAGTCACCCTACCTGCCGGACGATGTGCGGGCAGAGATCACGTCCAAACGACTGGGCGAGGTCACGACGCTAGAGCAGTAGACTTAGAATGAGTCCAGAGACTCTTGGCTGGGGCGTGGTCGGCTCCGGCCGGGAGTCTCTGTGCACCCAGGCCAGATCAGCGGGCCACGAGCGTCACCGGGATAAGGCGGCTGAGGAACGTCTGCGTGCGCTCGATGCTGCCGGTCAAGGTCAGCGGGTGGTGGGTTCCGCCCTCATATATGTAGCCCTCGAATTCCGGCGCGCCACGTCCCAGGCCCACCATCACCTCGATCAGGCGCTCGCCTTCGCCCACCGGTACGGTTTCGTCGTCGGTGCCATGGTGAACCTGAAGCTGCGGCAACCGATCGGCATAGTAGACCGGTGAGCGGCGAACCATTTGCGTGCGCACATCCGCTATGGTGAGCTCGCCGTTCTTGAGCGGCTGGATGTACTCGTCGTTCAGGAACTCCAGGCCGGGCAGATCGCGCAATGTGCCCTGCAGTGCCTCTTCCGTGACTTCCTGAACGAACGGGCCGAAGAAGTCTGTGGGCCCGAAGAACTCCACGGCCATGTCGATCCGCGCGTCGCGCTCGGCCATCAGCAAGCCGACGCACGCGCCACGGCTGAACCCGGCCACCGCGATACGCGTCGGATCGGCCGCGGGTGCCACACCGGCGAAGACCACGTTGAGAAGGGCGAGGGCGTCGTCCACGTCACGGTCCCAGGGACTGGGCGCGCCCTCCGAGATGTACAGGTCACTGTCGAAGACTAGCGGCTCGGAGCGGAACGAGGGCGCGACCAGCACGAAGTCGTCCACCATATCCCCCAGAATCACGGGGAGCAGAGGCAGGAGCTCGTCGATATCGACCCCGCCATCGCCGCCGTGCAAGTACATGAGCACCGGCAGGCTCGAGGCGGCTGCGCCATCCGGCTCCATGACCGCCCCGTAGTGCTTGATGCCGCCCACGACGTGGGAAACGACGGTGATCGTCGTCTGGGTCGCGCCAATCGTGACCTGGGAAGACGTCACGACCTCCACGTTCTGAGCCGCCACATTGCGCGTCCCCCACGCAGTGACGATCGCTTCGATCTCGGCCGATGTGGGCTCGGCGAACAGCTGGGTGAGATTGACGCCTTCGACGATGTGGTCACCCGACTCGGTGGGTGAGTCTCCGCAGCCAGAAAGCAGCCCCACCGCAACCAGTGCGGCCGCCGGAACGTGGAGGAATCGGTAACGGTTCATGATCCTCAGTCTCGCTCATCGCCTGTTCCTGCGCAACCAGGTAAGATTGTGCCCTCGCGGCGTTGACGGTCCGGTGACCCTGCGGCCGTAGCCTTGGACGCGTGATGAAACCGGCCATCTACCGCCCTCCACGAACGCGGCCTCTCGCTCTTGCCGCACTGGCGCTGGCGGTCGGGCTGCTGATCGGGCTCGCCGGTTCCCGGCCACTTCTTCTTCCCGCCGCGATCCTGGCGGCTACGCTTGGCTTGATCGCGATGCTGCAGGACCGGCGTGGTTTGCTGGCGGCCGGGGCGCTCTCCTGTCTGGCAGCCAGCGGTAGCGTTATTGGTCTCACGGTCAAACAACGGGCCGATGCAGACTGCCGTCTCACTTGGGAATCGGGAGAGCGGGTCACCGTCGAAGGTGTAGCCATGGGCTGGCTACCGGCCGGCGATCGGGGAAGCGTGCGGATGCGTCCGCTGACGTCCGCAGAGTCGCGCGGGTGCGTTTGGGCCGGCACGGTTCGCGCCTGGGTCGAGGGACCGATCCGGCCCGGCAATCGCTATGAGTTCAACGGGTCGTGGCGAGCGGCGGCGACGCCGGGACGTGCCCCGCGACCTCCAGACCGGCGCGGTTGGATCGTTGCAGGCCAGGTCAGGCTGGTGGAAGCGGGCAGGCTGCGCCAGCATCCGTTTCTCGTTGCGCGGCGCGCATTGGCCGAGAAGCTATGGCACGTGTACCCGATCCGTTGGGCGCCGCTGGCTCAGGCCCTGGTGTTGGGCCAGCGCGAGACGCTCGACCCCGAAGTCTCCCAGCGGATCGCCCGGGCCGGCCTCGCGCACCTGTTGGCGATCTCCGGGCTGCACGTGGGCATGTTAGCGGCGGCGTTCTTCGCACTCGCCAGAATAGCCAGGCTCGGCACAGACCGGGCCCGCCTCGCCACCGTCATCGCCACCTTCGCTTACGTGCTCCTCATCGGTGCTCCCGCTTCGGCGGTGCGCGCCGCCCTCATGGTCTTCCTCTGGACGCTGACGCGGCTGGCGGGTCGAGCCTCATCGGCGTTCGACGTTCTGGGCCTCGCCGCGATGCTGCTGCTGCTGGCCAGGCCGTGGAGCATCGTTGAGCCGGGCTTTCAGCTCTCGTTCGCCGGTGCCGCCGCCGTCGGGTACGCGCACTCCCAGGGGCGACGCCTGTCGCCTCTACGGACGCTACCGCCTGTGCTGCGAGCCGCTGCGCTCAGTTTGCTGACCAGCGTGGCCGCCGTAGCACTGACGGCACCTGTCACGGCCACGCATTTCGGGCGCGTGGCACCCGCAGCCATCATCGGCAACCTGGCGGCGATTCCGCTCCTCGCTCTCGCCATGCCGGCGCTCTTCCTTTCGGCCCTGCTGTCGCCGTGGCCCGCGCTGGCATCCTGGCCCGCGGGCGCGGCCGTGTTGCTGCTGCGAGCGATCGATGCCGTGGCGCGGGCGCTCAGCGGTTTCGCCTGGGCGTCGTTCGACGTCGCCAGCCCCGGGCTGTTGTCCGTGCTCGCCTACATTCTGCTGTTGGTCCTGGCCGCGCGTTCCGTTCACGGTGCTTGGGAACGGCGCCGCCTGTTCTGGGTCGGCGGGATCGCGGCCGCGGCCTTCATCGTCGGGCCGTCAATCAGCGCCCGGTTCGCGCCGGAGCATCTTTCGGTCTACGTGTTGGATGTCGGTCAGGGCGACGCCATAGCCATCGCGACGCCGCGTCGTCATTGGCTGCTGGTCGATGCCGGTCCGAAGATTCGCGACTACGATGCCGGGGCCAGGCGTGTTCTCCCGTTCTTGAGGGAGCAGGGGGCGCGGGATCTGGAAGTATGGATCGCCAGCCATCCCGACCTGGATCACGTAGGCGGTGCGCCGGTCGTGCTCGAGGCCATGGACGCGAAACGGGTGATCGGATCGGGAAAGATCACGGGCCAGGTCGGTCAGCTCGCGGTGCTGGAGTGGCTTTCCCAGCGCTCGGAGCACTGGATTCAGGCGACGGCCGGTTCGCGCCTTCGTATAGATGATGTGGAGCTCGCCTTCCTGCACCCCGAGGGCGCGCTGTTGGAGGCGGAGTCGAACGCCCCCAACGACTACAGTCTCGTCTTCCTTCTTCTCTATGGTGAGTTCAGGATGCTGTTTACAGGCGACGTGTCGGGAAAGGTAGAGGATCGCCTGAGCCGCGAGCTGGGGGATAGCCTTCGCGCCCAGGTTCTGAAGATCGCCCATCACGGCAGCGCCAGCTCGACCTCACGGCGCTTCCTTGCGACCGTACAGCCGCAGCTCGCGGTGATTTCCGCAGGGCGCGGCAACCGCTACGGTCACCCGTCGCCGCGCGTGCTCTGGCGACTCGGCGCCCAGGGTGTTCCGGTGCTCAGCACCGATCGCGATGGCACGCTGGTGATCGAGGCGAGGAGCGACGGGTCCTGGCGCGTGAGGTCGGCAGCGGAGGGGTTCTAAGGACCCGAGCGCAGGCAAGCGACCTGGAACTTCGTCTCGACGGTCGCTTCCTGCGTCACTCGGATATTGCTCGGATTCGCGCCCACCACGGCGCGGTTCTCGGCCAGGCCGCCTAGGGTGACGACGTAGGTGCCTTCTGAATCGAGCATCATACTCTGGCTGTCGTTGGGCTGGAGGCGTCGCGGGATTACCGCCTGTTCACCGCCCAGGCGCACCGCGACCTCGTAGCCGTCCCGATCGAGGCTTGCCCCGCTCGTCACCGTCGTGACGACCAGCGTCGATCGCCCGTCCACCGGGTCGTTGATTCGCAGTTGCCAACGACAGTCGAAGGCCAGTGACGCGAATAGCAGTACAACGGCGAGGACTGTATCGCGTAGATGGGTTACGTACCTCTCGGGCACGGTCGCTGAGTTCCTCGGTTTGCCGGAGCGCACACCACCGCCTCAACCAGCGCCCATGAAATCTCGGGGACTCGATTACACGGAGCAGAAGGGCGCGGCGTCATCAGCCCAGATCGGCCACGCCGGAACCGGACTCCGGCCCGCTGCTGTTACAAACGGGGACGACTTGCGCCGGGTGAATTGGCGGAAACGGTAGTATGTCTTACCGGGAGAGGCGTTTTGATCCGGCTGTTATCTGTCGGGAATCGCTTGTCAGGTCTAGCGTTGGCAGGTGAGGTGCCCTTTATTTGTTGTTGATAACGATTATTGAGATTGAGATGTACTGAAGATACAGACCTCGTATAGAGCGCCGGGAACCTTTCGGGTGTTTCGGGGCGTCTAAGTTCTAAAAGGGGTTAGATCGTCGCGGGCGTGTGACGGTGGTGGCCGGGGGTCGAACTGCCCACCTGCTGCAGGACGTTACCGTTATAGGGAAGAGTCACGAATGGGGTAGCGGAGTTCTGCATCTGCTTCCACCCTGGATTCTCCGTACCTAGCAGCCTGGGCACGCGAGTGACTTCGCGGTGCGGGCACAAGGGAGCGCTGTTTGAGTTCGATCACCTATCGTGGTGTCGCAATGATCGCGCTGGCCCTGATGGGTCTGGGACTTAGTGCGGCTGGTTCGACACGGTGGATCGAAGACGCGCGCCTCTCGGGCCCACTGCAGCAGCAGGAGCGTGCGGCGCCGTTTACGGAAGAAGCGCCGCCCGGCTGGAATTTCTATTTCACACGCGGAGTCTACACGGGGTTCCGGCGCGGGGGCTTCGAGAGCTGGGCGGTGGACTATCCTAAGGCCGACCGCCAGTTCCTCATCGGACTTCGCCGCCTGACCAACATCGAGGCGTACGAGTTGGAGAACCCGTTGCGCCTCGACGATCCGAACCTGCGACGCTATCCGTTTCTCTACATGCTGGAAGTCGGGTACATGTCGCTGACCGAGGCCGAAGCGGTCGGACTTCGCGAGTACCTGTTGGCCGGTGGCTTCCTGCTGATCGATGATTTCTGGGGCACGTGGGAGTGGATGAACTTCGAGACGGAGATGCAGAGGGTGCTGCCGGGTTACCGGATCGTGGATCTGCCTTCGGACCACGAACTGCTCAGCGTCTTCTACGATATCGACGGTCTCGTTCAGGTTCCCAACGTGGGGCAGGGGGTCCGCGGCGGTCCGACCTGGGAGCAAGACGGTTTCGAGCCGTCTCTGCGGGGCATATTAGACGACAAGGGCCGCCTGATGGTGGCCATCAACTGGAACACAGATCTCGGCGATGCCTGGGAGTGGGCGGAGAACCCGTTCTACCCGCTGAAGTACTCGAACTTCGCGTACCAGATTGGCATCAACTCCATCATTTATGCGATGAGCCACTAGATGGCGTTCGAAACCGTCTTCGAGTTTCTCTTCAAGTACCGACCCGTAGTCTTCGAGAAGGGTCGCTTGGCCTTCGCTGCGCCCTGGCCGCTGACCGTGCTCGCGGTCATCGCGGCACTCGTCCTTGCCGTAGCCTTGATCACCTACTCGCGAGCGCGGACCCAGAAGCGACGTGACGTGATCGTGCTGAGCACGCTCCGCGTGGCCGCACTGGCGCTGCTGCTCTTCTGTCTGGCGCGACCGATGCTCTTGGTGCCGACCGTCATCCCGCAGCGCAATTTCCTTGGAATACTGATCGACGATTCCCGCAGCATGCAGATCGCCGACGAGGATGGAACGCCCCGCGGCCAGTTCGTCCAGCATGCGTTCGGCGCTCCCGACAGCACGCTGCGGGCCGCCCTCGGCGACCGCTTCATGCTGCGTTTCTTCCGCTTCTCCAGAACGACGGAGCGGCTCGACTCGCTGGCCGAGCTCACGGCGTCGGGCTCGGCCACGGACGTCGCCCAGGCGTTGGACGCGGCGCGCCGCGAGCTGGCGGCGGTCCCCTTGAGCGGGCTGATCCTCGTGACCGACGGCGCCGACAACTCCGAGTCCTCGCTGACCGAGACGCTCATCTCGCTCAAGGCCAGTTCGATTCCCGTCTATGCGGTAGGCTTGGGAGATGAGCGCTTCGACCGGGACATACAGCTAAGCCGGGTCGAGACGCCGCGGAACGTGCTGCAGGGCTCCTCGCTGGTCGTCGACCTGATGGTGGAGCAGACGGGCTATCGGCGACAGACGGTAGAGCTGAACGTCGAGGACGATGGTCGTATCATCTCCTCGCAAGAGTTGCGATTGCCGGACGACGGCGAGGCGGCGACGGTCCGCGTTCAATTCACGGCCGACGCGACGGGCCCCCGGCTGATCCGCTTTTCGATCCCGCCGCGGGACGACGAACAGGTCACGGCAAACAACGAGCTCGAAGCCTTGATCGTCGTGGAGGACCGGCGCGAGAAGATCCTCTACTTCGAGGGCGAGCCGCGCTTCGAGCTGAAGTTCCTGCGGCGTGCGGTGGAGGACGACGAGAACCTGCACGTCGTCGCTTTGCAGCGCACCGCTGAGAACAAGTTCTTGCGATTGGGTGTGGAGGACGCCGACGAGCTAGCCGGCGGATTCCCCAGGACCCGCGCAGAGTTGTTCGCATACCGCGGCCTGATCCTGGGGAGCGTAGAGTCTAGTTTCTTCACGAACGACCAACTTCGCATGATCGACGAGTTCGTGAGCCAGCGAGGCGGCGGCCTGCTGGTGCTGGGTGGCCGGCGCTCCTTCGGTCGCGGTGGTTACCAGAACACACCTCTGGCCGATGTACTGCCCGTGGTGCTGCCGCCAGCGGGAAGTGATGCGGGCGAAGACTTCTACGCCGAGCTGCTGATCGAGCCCACGCGCTCCGGTCTCACGAATCCTGCGACGCAAATCGCCAAGGACATGGACGAATCGGCGCGCCGCTGGACCGAGCTTCCGGCGGTCTCCGCCGTGAACCCGATTCACGCGGTCAAGCCGGGCGCCGTAACTCTGCTGACCGGCACGGCGGCGAACCTGGAAGACCCCATCGCCGTGCTCTCCTACCAGCGCTACGGACGCGGCAAGTCCATCGCGCTGCCGATACAGGACTCGTGGATGTGGCAGATGCACGCCGAGATTCCCTTGGATGACATGACTCACGAGACGTTCTGGCGGCAGCTGTTGCGATGGCTGATCAGCTACGTGCCGGAACCGGTCAGCGCCACCACCGCCCGCGATC
>Ga0209536_100010658_pt1 | contig 13529 bp, 22 predicted proteins | sample DeeMarSeWOR28_12_FD_187461 | JGI IMG/M metagenome (GOLD analysis project Ga0209536, IMG submission 187461) | Marine sediment microbial communities from White Oak River estuary, North Carolina - WOR-2-8_12 (SPAdes) (version 2) | ecosystem: Environmental > Aquatic > Marine > Intertidal zone >...
TTCATAATGACTTCACCGCCTCGACCATCCGCATGCCTACTTTATCCCACGAAAAATTATCCGCTATATACTGCTTCAATACTCTACCTTTATTAGCCGCTTCAGACTGGTTTTTATAAATATGTTGAAAATTTTTGATGGCATGCGCTAAATCCGGTTCGGCCCACATTTGATCACCACGATAGAAGGGAGACCAAGGCATACCAAATACTGGTGTAAGAGAATATTTTATCAAATAACTATTTTCTGGTTTAGCATATTCGGAAGTTCCGCCCCAGCCAGTAACCATAATTGGATTACCACAAGCTCCGGCCTCAAATGGAACTAGTCCAAATCCTTCGCCTCTATCCAAACTCACACAGCAGTCAGCGGATTTGTGTAATCCCAGTATCTCTTCTCTACTTAATGAGTCTAATATAAGATAAACCGGCGGATAAGTCTCCATAGGCATGGCTTGTTTTAATCTCGAAATTGTATCTCGAATAATCTGTTTTTCTTTGTCACTAAATCCTATTCGATAGGTCTTCAGAATCAAAGCCACATTTTCATCATCCTGAAAAGCATTCCAATAAGACTTAATCAAAGCCATCGGGTGTTTTCTTTCAAAGAATTGGAAAATACTATAAAATTTAAAAGCATTAGGCTTTACGCCCCCAATATCGTAGGGATCTACGTCCTTAAATTCAGCCATATCTATACCATGAGGTACGCAAAATATGGGAACTTCTACTCCTGAATTTCGATAAACATCTACTCCCCAATCAGATGCTGTTAAAACCGCATCTACAGTCTCATTTATCTGGTCTGTCCAGTAAGGATGTAATTTACTAGTTTCCCACACAGAATATCCTACATTGACTTTACCAGCTTCTCTCATTTTTGCCCAGTGTTCAACGGTTAATTCTATAATAACTACATTATAATCTACTGGTTTATCCACTAAAGACTTTAAGATTTCTCCATCTCGGCCTAAATCAGGACGTTCACCCTGCTCAAAGGAAATTACCTTTAAAGTTATAGGAATACCAAGTTGATTCAATGCAAGAGCATATCCTCTTGAAGCCTGAGCATATCCTGAAACATCGAAAAACGGACCAACATACTTGATGCCTTTTATTTCCATGATTAGCTCTCCTAAAATTCTTCTGTTTCTATAGATTTTTTACCTATCTGGCCTATAACATCTTCTATCTCATCATCTATTTTACTGATGTCTGCATATGCCTCGTCAAAAACTTTTACCCACTTTTTAGCAATATGTTTTTGCCAATCCATTTTCGTAGTCACCCATTTATAGGCATTTTCCGCTCTGCGAGCAGCCTCCTCTGGATTAGATTGTATTTTAACTAAAACGTCCACTAAATCCTCGACATCAGTTAACGGACGTTCTACCTCATTATCGTATTGAATAATTGTCCACAAACTGGGATCGCTACCGCTAGCTACCAAGTACCCGGTCTCCTTCGTTATAAACTCGGGCAACATAGTATTAGCAGGCATTACAACAGGTGTTTTAGTCGCCATAGCTTCGAGCCATGCAAGACCGAACCCCTCGCCAAGAGTAGTGCTAATAACAACGTCACTGCAATTATAAAGCATGTTGAGAATGTGTCGAGGGTACCCTTGGTTCGGCCCGAAATTTTTTGGGAAAATTACATCTTTACTCATGTCTAATTCCATATTTCTACAAACTTCCTCTAAATTCCAGCCCTGATCTTTAATAGCCATGTGTAGATATAAAATTGATTCTGGAACAATTTTTCTAAATTCTTTAAATGCTCTGATAGTTCTTGGAATATCTTTACGTTGTTGATTCCTATTAACATTAGTAATTATAAAATGGTCAGCAAACGACCCGAAATACTGCTTCTTAAACGACTCAACCTCGTCTTTAGATATTGGAAAATATTCAGCGGCATTTACTCCGTGAGGAATTACCCTAATATCAGGCCTATTTATTCTTCTCAATGTTTCTTTTTTACCAAACTCAGAGTAAGCTACCAAATACTCAATATCTTTTATATTATCAGCCCATTTTTGTTTAATGATGGAATCTACAGGATAATAACCAATCGACTTAAACGGCTTTGGCCTATTCTTTTTCAAATGGGGTAATAGACTGGGCAAAAATTCCATAATAAAACTATCTTGTAAGAAGAATAATAGATCAAAATCCATTGTTGGAATCATGTTCAAAACTTTTTGCCTGCCATACGGATCTTTTTGTTGATTTGTACCAGTAGGCCAAATTTTATAGGGAAAATCGTGTGGATCCCCCCAATAATTGATACCGAGGATATCTATATTATATCTTCCAGTTTTATACAGTCCCTCAAAAATATTTCTCGAAACCGTCCCAAATCCAGTAGCGCATGTGGGAGAATCGCAGTATGCTAATACTTTAATTTTATCCGTTTTAGCTGTGGCTACGGGTTTACTAGTTCTGGGCTTGGTAGTTTTCTTTTTCCTAGTCTTAGTCTTAGCCATAACCTCCTCCTTAATCTTTTATCTTTTTGTAGGATAAAAAGGGCGCAGTATACTTCCTACTAGCCGTCTCCATAATCTTAGCTTTACCTACAGGATGTTTATCCAAATAAGAATCCATATCTCTTTTGGAAATATACACCATCCCCAAAAAATCCTCTATAGGAATTACTTCGTAAGCTGTTCTTGGATCATAACTGGTCGAAGGGTTTTGTCTTATATAAAGACGCTTACCTTGACCAACAAGATCTTCGCCGGTCGATTCTATCTTACCTAAAATGTAATCCTTTAGTTGGCGCTCTCTATTATCGAGTATGCGTTTCTTACTTTTTATGTCCAGATAATCTTTTACTAATTCCTCGTCGTTGTATTCCTCTGGCTTTTTTTTAATAAAGCTTTTGCCGCCCAATGCTTCCTGGTAGGCTGTGCAATGATCGGTGAAATCGCACCAGTTACACATATCGTTTAACGTAGGAACAGCATTTTCCTTTTCCAATTTTAGCATTTCTTTATAAATAGCCAACATATACTCCATAAAGCCTAATCTTTCTCCTACAGTACGATATGTATGCACTGGTTCATTCCTTAGATAATCCAGAGCCAAAATTATTCTATCATAGTTAGGATATTTAATACTTGCCACTACATCATACACCGACAACTGTATATCCGACTTCAACTCGGCTGCCGTCTCAAAATATTTGGACGTTTTATAATCGGTCACCAAAATGGTGTTATCGGCTATTTCCTCAACTTTGTCCATGGCACCGGTCAATAATACACCCTCATCAGTTGTTACTCTAAAGCGATCTTCAACGGTTAAGATTTTACCCTGGCCAAAATTCTTAAGGCGTCCCATAACCATGTGTTGACCTTCATGGTAAATAGTTGTATCAGATATTCCCTGCTTAGCCGCGACTTTATTATACAGATCTCTAATTGCATCAATATCCTCAACCGTAAACCTCTCGTTTTTCTTCCAAATATTGCCCGCTAACGCTAACGCTTCGTGTACAGCTATTCCTAATTTAAAGGATACGTTGGGTTTTCTTGGTAATTTTAATTCATAATTACACCAATATTTCCAGCGGCAAGTCAAGTACATTTGCATCCTAGTAGCTGACATTACTATGGTGCTTTTATTCATTTTTTTTCTCCTTCAATATTTCATTCCAATATAGCGCTTGTAGTAATGAGTCGGTAATATCGTTTCCGCCTTCATCAAACACTAAATATTTTAACCTTGTTTTGTAGTTTTTCACTAAATATTCAAAAACTTCTAACTTAGTCTGCAACCCGAAATGACTTCTGACTGTCATTGTATTTATAAATACAGGTTCCTTGTCTATCATATTAAAAGTCTCAACATTAACAATGCTTATAAATTGCATCAATGTTTTTAATGTTCGGACATTTTTTAGATAAGTCTCCTCAACAACCACATGATCTGGTTTATATATCTTTAATAGTCCCCTTACATTATTTCTAAACCAATATAATTTTTCTGGCATAGTATACTTGGACGATATCCTAATTAAACCAAATTCCTTCAGATGACCGTTTTCTAGACAGGACCACCCAGTACAAACTGAAGAAACGTCGAATGAAAGGATTTTATTCATCTTTTAGGATCTCCCATTCAAAACCACACGCCGAACACTTGAAGTCGTTTCCATTTTTATATACTGAAAGGTCACCGCACCTTATACATTTATGTATGAGATTCGACATAATATCTTCTCTCGCATCGTCGTGAGTTTTTATCTCCTTGACTACCTCGCCCATTTCGGCGGCTAGTCCTTCGAAAATTTCTCCCAAAATTTGAGAAGTCTCTGGGTCACTCATCACAAAAGCATCGTCCAAAAAAATCTCATTATTAGTCCTAAAAGCGCCCCCGCACCCTCGACAAAGGCAATACTTTATTTCTACCTTGGACTTACACTCTGTACACTCAAACTCATCGGTATGTAGTATAACTACCTTACCATCATTACATGCTGGACAATTCATATTACCTCTCCTTTTGGACCATTTCAATTAAATTACCTAATATCTCTACCTCGTCTTCTCTAAAAATCAAAGCCAAGGGGATAAAAGCACACGTATCCTTCATGTCCGGATATTGAGCGGTTGCAAATAATACTTTTGTTAAGGCAGGTAGATATAATACATCCGCCTGCTCACTTTCAGAAAATTGCAATAGCTTGAACTCACCATCTTCCTTTGTAAAAGCCTTATCATCAATATCTACATATCTGCCTTGTCTTGGCACTTTTATACTATAACCATCTTCATAAACTTTAAATTTGTAATTTCTAGACGGCAGCATCAACGCCGATGGTGTGCCAATAACATCTCGAAATTTAGCTTTAGTAGTTTCCTTTGTCGCTTTTGACTTTTTAACCATGACAGCCTCCTATAATTTGTCTTAGTTCTTCCACGCTCAAATCTCCTGGATCTAACTTTTCGTAGGGAAAAATTAACGGTTTTATATCTATTTTGCCTCTCATATCATCCATAGCTCTAACCGTACCCTTAACGCCCGCCTCATTGCCATCTAATAACAATATGATCTTAAATGCATGCCCATACAATAAATTCTGCTGCCCCTCTGTTATAGTACTGCCCATACAAGCAACTACATTCTGATATCCAGCCATATATAATTTCCATACTGATTTGAATCCTTCTACAACTATTAAAGTCTTGGAAATATCTTTAGCATTGTTTAGATTATAAAGAACTTTATCTTTATTGAATCCTTTGGTCAACAAATATTTGTAATCTTCGTCAGCTTTCCCCGTTATATCTCTACAACTATAGGCTTTCAATACCCCATTTACATCCCTAATGGGTATCACTTCACGCGCAAACCCATATTTATCAACATATCCACCCGCTATTTCAAATTTGTCTAACACTTCTTTGGAAAATCCTAATCTTTCAAAGTAATCGGTTCTGAACTTTTTAAAATTCTGGAGGTATTCTTCGCTAACAAGTGCGGATGGGACTTGTCTATTGTCTTTCATCTGTGCTACAAATTCTCGTCTATCTTTATCGCGTTTGAATGCTATATAACTAGCCTCATCACTAATATTAATACCACAAATGCTCTCCAAATACTTAACTACTTCAGAAAAGGACATCCCCAACAAGTGTCGTACTAGACTTATAACATCGTACCCAATCTCTTCATGGCAGCCATGAGAAAAACACACCCAATTTTTTGTTTGTTTATTCATACGAAAAGAAGTTTTATTATCACCACCATGAATCTTGCATGGAGCCCTCACCTCTCTTAGATTAGAACTAGAAATATCAAATCCAAGCATACCAAGTAGTTGATCGGCGTCCACAGATTCTTTTAACCGATTTAATTTTTGCCTTTGTTCTTCTTTAGAACTTCTCTGGGCTGTCGACATAGTCGGATTCCCGTTCTGAGTCTGAAACCTCATAATCTTGATCTTCTTGCTCCTGATAATTGTAATTGTTATAATCTATTAATTGTTTCGTTGATTCACTCATTTGTAATACTCTTTTGATGAAATCGAATCCTATTCCTTCTTCCGGCGTACCTCCACCCCGCCTACTTCTTTTTATGAACAACTTATAAAATCCGTAATCTTTTTCAAATGGATGAACTCTATCCAGTTCTTCCTTAGTTCGTTTCTTAAAAAACATTAACACGTCGGCATACCTGATTATCCGATCACTATCTGCTACGTCATCCTGCCTATTTATCTGGTTCGCACACAGAAATGGGATATTTAGCTCTCCGGCTAGATCTTTTAGGGCAGTAGTCACGTCGCCCAATATCTGATATTCTTTCTTATCTTTAAAATTTTGACCCGGCGGAGCTTTTATGTAATCAAATATTGCCAACCCTATGTCTTCTATGTATTTGTATTTATTATAGATAGCCATCAACTTATCGACACTGTATCCTGGCATATATTCATGAAAAAATTTGCCTTTCTTAATAACTTCAGCGGCTTTATTTATATTGTAGAGTTGTTGGTTATTATAACCACCGTGCTTGATATCCCTTTCCGGAACATCAGACATCATGGACATTATACGTGGTCTCCATTCATCAAAGCTCATCTCTGTGTCAATATAGAGGACGGGTTTCTGGAGTTGATAAGCAACATAGGCTCCTATATTAGACAACATTGTGCTCTTGCCTTCTTTTGGTCTAGCACAGATCACCGTAAGTGTTCCTGGCACCATTCCGTCTATAAGTTTGTCTAAAATTGGAAATCCCGTACTCAGCCCGCACAATTCCACTGGATTAGTTCTCCGATCTTCTATATACTCATCTATTCCTTCGGCAAGATTGGTAGCTGCCTTGATAGATTTGGATTTCAAAGAAAGATCCATAACGTCTTTGGTTACTTTACCAATCATGTCAAGAGAAGAAATGTCTTCATCTAAGGCGTCATCACCAACTTGGCGTAAATCATAGTTTAACTTCATATAAAGTTGATATTTGACACTACTATCCAAGACCTTATCTATGTAATAATCAATATTGGTTTCGGTCAGATCCATATCGACTAAAGCTATTATATAATCATACCCACCGATCTCTTTTAAAATATTATTTTGTTGAGCTTCATTTACTACCATGGAAACATCAAATTGATCTATACCTCTTTTAGTCAATGTTCCGAAGATAACCCATATCAATTTATGCTCTGGGCGCAAAAAATCGTTATCGGAAATTGTTGACGCAATTGTATAATACTTATCCAAAGATTTGAAACAATACGATAACAAAGCCCTCTCATGCGAAGGCTTACAAAATCTCTCTTTTAGACGCTCACTCATTACAACCGCCTTTCATCTCGAGCGAATCTATGCTCATGCTCTCTCCGAGTTAATTCCCGTTTTAAACTGTTTATTATTTCCACATAATATTTTTCTAAATTTTCCGTCATTTTTAATTCACATTCCAGAGCTTCTATATCTGATTCTATTTTTTGGAGTTCAGGGTCATCGTCAATAACTTTTTGTCTTTTTTCCGCCTTTGTTCCGCCTTTTATGTTTGACTTATTGACAGCCACATCTATAACTCTCTGCTTCTGTATTAGTTGAACCCGACTTTTATTTATTTGCGAGGTGAAATAAACTAAATATTGAGACAACCCTATAGCATACTTACTAATATCAGAAGATGGAGTAGCTTCAAGATTTCTTGGGTCAAATGCAAATATCTCGGTCATTAATGATTCATTTTTAGGCATCTTAAAGACCATCAGGTCTTCCGCTCGTTTATTTAGATATTTATTTATGCCGCTCATTTCTAAACCCTATGCAGTTATCCAATTTTCTTTTGTGTCTACGTTGCCTTCTCATCCTCGCTTCTCTCTTCCCAAATGGGCTTTTTGCCAGTACAAAGATAATCCCTAGCAACTATTTCGCCGTCTTTTTCAACTATAACCCAACGACCCAACATACCAATCTGTTTACAAAGAAAAGATAATTCGCAATATCTTTTATCCCCGCTTATAGTTCCGTCTTTCAGAGGAGTAAAGTCTTCGCAATCCTTCAGAGCATCATCGTCATGCGGGTCTTTTTTATTCGGAATTATTATCTCCGTCATCTTTTTCTCCCTTTTTTTCAACCTCTTTACCTTCAAAACACGATGTACATAACATCACATGATATGGATAATAATAAAACTTATCCTGAGTTTCTGCTTCACGAGTACTATAGGCCACTTTGGCTATGTGTCCATCCTTAGTCAAATAAATACGGCTACACCCTGCACAATAAAAGTGGGTGCTATCATCTTGTAGTTTAAGACTCATCGCTTATTGCCTCCCAAATTCTTCTGAGAAATTTATTTTTAACCAACTCCTTCTCACTTCTAACTTCGATTAAAACTGATCCTGTTCTTTGACAATATTCCTTCTTCAAATTGTCTCGCCTCTTAGACGAAAGAAATCCTTCCTTATCACCATGGAAATGTTCTATATATTTATCATGTTGAGCACCTTGCACCTCTATCAATAAGTCCAATTCCTTTACATAAAAATCAAAAAATAGGCGAGTGCCCATAAAATTTACATAAAACTCCTCAAGAATAAGATTATGAGGGAAAACCTCCTTCAAAAATTTTTTGGCCGATTCTGATAATTTACTCACCTTTAAGCCCTAACCTGTCTTTGACTTGACTCCTAACATCTTCGTAAACTTCTGTATTCTCTAAAAACATTCCCAATAGATTATCTTTACCATTATATTTTTCATCGCCATACTTATACCATGCTCCAGTTTGCTCTACAATACCTAGATCCACAGCTAAATTTACTACCTCACTTACAAAACTGTACCCCTGTCCATATATCAAATCTATATAAGCAGTTCTCCAAGGAGCCGCTAATTTATTTTTGACCACAACAAAATCACTAACATGTCCTATAACCACTCCGTCAGAGTCTTTGATTCTAGTTTTAGCAGCTTCGCCGCCCTCGACTTTTATTCTCGTAGTTGCGTAGAAAGTAAGAGCTTCACCACCTGTGGGAACTCTACTATCACCCCATTTACCAATATCATGTCTAATCTGATTAATAAAAATCAAGAGCGTATTAGTACGATTGGCTATTGGAGTTAGTTTTTGACATGCTTTACTCATTAATCGAGCAAGCTGCCCCATATAATTATCTCCTATCTCTCCCTCAGCCATATCCTTAGGTAATAGGGCTGAAACACTATCTATTATCAAGATATCTAACTCGCCGCTCTTCATCAATTTTTCCGCAATCTCAAGATTATCATCGCCGGTAAAAGCTTGAACTATGTTTATAACATCGGCGTTTACTCCCACCATGCCTCCCATATTTCTTACTAATTTAGGGTCCAGAGAATGCTCAGCGTCAATATATCCAACATTCATTTCTCTTAATAGCCCCTGCATACATACACTAAGAGCTAGTGACGATTTACCACTACTATTAGGTCCATATATTTCATGAAGACGGCCTCTTGCTAAACCGCCCACGCCTAACGCAGAATCTAACGCCAGACATCCTGTAGAAACAGCGTCTATTTTTAAATCTTCGTGATCTCCTAAATAACTAATTACTCCTTCACCGTATTTTTTAATTATAGCCTTACGCGCAACTTCTAAGGACATTGCTTCTTCCTTTGCCTTACTTTTGACCATTATCTACCTCCATCTTTTCTATCAGTTCATCTAGTAAATTTGCTTTTTTATTCAAATCCAAAGTATAATTGTCTTCAAATTCTTGAATTCTTTTTTCTACCTCTTCGGCTCGCTGTTCATGTAATTTTTCATTTAAAATAATACTCGCTTTTTGAGTTATCCATCCAGCCTTACCTTGTCCGAGCACTCTAATATCAATAGGATTTTTAAAATTAAATTGTTCTTCACAAGTGAAAATTATATCTATCAACGCAACACATTCCTGTATAGCATTAAACCTATTGAGTCCGGATTGCTCTCTAGATTCCACAAAAAGTCGAATAGCACGCATTTCTTTATCCCAGTTACCTTCGACATGGTAGAGTTGGCGCTCGGGATATTTACTCCATAATTTCATATAAAAATAATTACGCAGATCTTTCAAAGTAACCACACGATCATTAACTAATAAAGGTTCCGATACTTTAAAACCATTTTCTATAGCGATACGCTTTACGTCTTCCCTAGTCTGAACTATTTGGTATCCAGCTATTTCAAGTATCTCTTTTGATTTTTCTATCTGCATTTCTTCCACAGATTTATCTCCACCGAACACATCGTATTGATCCGTGCTCATTTTAGCGCCTCTTAACAATAGTTAATAATGCGGTATGTTTACAATTTTCCGGCGATCTAAAAACAATATAATTATTCCCTTCGGTAAAATAGAGTTCCAGCTCTTCATTAAAAAAATCTCTAAGAATCGAATCCAAATATTCACCATTAACATCTATATCTAAATCTGTGCCAAAAGGATCTTCAAACTCTTGGACAGATTCTACTCGATCATTTTTGAGTGTTAATATATTATCAGTAAAATTAAGAGTAAGCCGGCTGTTATCTTCAATATCCAAAACGTCCATCACTCTATTTACCGCATCAGCAAACGCGACTCTTGGAAATCGAATGACATTACTCAAATCAAACATCGACTTGTAATCGGGATAACTTTCTCCAATAATCAAACTACCTATCAGATAGATATTATTCGATTTAATATAGACGTGTCTCCCTTCAAATCTTATAAAAACCTGTGCATCATCATCTAAAACATTTCTTAAAATAGATGCAAAATTATAGCTAAATATATGAGATTTTTTCTCAATATCCGCATTAATATCCATTTCGAATTCTGATAATTTAACACCATTAGTTCCAGCAAACACTATTTTATTTTCTTTTATAGTAACACTAACCCCCGTGATGGCCTTTCTAACTTCTTTTGGATTAACACAATGTAAGACCCGCCCAATCCCTTTCTTTAAAATGACGCTGTTTACAATCAAATGTGCTTCGTCGAACTCTTTAACAATAGGATACATTTCCGGGCTAAATACCTCAAACTTCAATTTACCATACGATGGTTTATTAGAAGGTGTCTGAGTTTTTGTTTTAATAACGCCACTATTTGCGTCCACAATAAAATGAAAATCCTCGGTTCCATAGTCTTCTACCAAAGGTATAAATTTCATTATATATCCCTTGATGTCTCTAAATCTAGTTAAAGTTTTACCTTTAGTTATTGTCTCACATTGGTCGCTAGTAATAACCATACTAACATTTCCATCAGTGGCTTTGAATTTTACCGTGTCAGTGACTTCTATCAAAACCATGCCCGTAATGCCTTCTTCATTGATTTTAATGACATTAGACAGTTTAGACATTATATTCTGTAAATCATCTACAGATATTTTAAATTCCATTTGCCTTCTCCTTTAATGATATTTCAATGACAGCCTCTTGAGATTACGCAAGGCAATACGATGTAAAACCCATTCTCTATTAGGCAGTCCGTTAGGTTGAATTTCTATATCTACCCATGAATCGAGTAATTTTCCAATTGCTTTTTCTATTTTGTCAACTTTCTTTTCATTTATCATGCTTATCCTTATAATAATTAGTTACAAATTCTTCAACGGCTTTTAGTACATCTTTCCGCATTTCTGGGTAATAGTCTACAAATGCTTTTACTTCATCCATAACTGAATCAAATTTTGCCATCATATTTCTATAGGCAATAGACCCATCGATATGGCTGTGATAAGCGCCCATGATTTTTACCTTTCTAAGTTAGTAAAAAACTCTATTTCATAATGCGCCGAAAGCGGGGAATCTGACCCATGAACAGCGTTGTGTCTTATACTAGTTCCGCAAGCATGCCTTATTGTGCCTGGCTTGGCCTTAGTATGATCCGTCGGACCCATTAATTTCCTATATTTAGATATCACATCGTTGCCCTCTAAAATCATAAAAACGCATGGACCTGAAGACATAAATTCCGCGTTAGCTTCATAGAAATCTTTGCCTTCATGCACCTTATAAAATTCCTTAGCTTGTTCAAAGGTCAAATGAATCATTCTCATGTCCATAATTTTAAAACCTTCGGTTTCCATCATTGATATAATGTCGCCCACCATGCCCCAACTAACGGCATCGGGCTTAATAATTGCTAAAGTTCTTTCTTTCATTATTATATTCCTAACTATTAATAATTTCCCATGGGGTAGGTATTTTATACTCTTTTTCTATTTCAAATATTGCATACCCACATTCCGGACATCGTTTGTACTTTCCAGTAAATGATGAAAACTCTTGAAATATTTTAAGTTCTTTACAATATGGACATTCTTCTTCAATATAAGTTATTACCATATTTTTTTCTCCTAAGAGATCTCCATCTTTGTTCTGGCCAACCACTCATACCATTGCAAAACCCACACCCACATTTAGTTATGTAGACACCACAATCCAAGCAGTGTTCTTCCCACCACCCACAATAAGGCGTCCAGCATGTGCCGCCCTCAAGATAGTTCGGATTTAAATTTTTATGTTCACACCTTTCTACTTTATCCCAAAATTTACTCACGTATTAAATCCACTCCTTTTTTTATACCAAAAATAATAAATGCCATTACAGCTATAGAAGCAAGTGCCCAAGCAGTGACTGCTAATTGACCAAGAACGTACAAGAGTGCTCCGAAACCGAACAACAAAGCGGCTGATGAAGTTCCAACTAAAAAATATCCTAAAATTTTTATTTTAGTCATTTAATTCTCCTTCTTATTGTAATTACTTAGAATTTCATTTCTACCCGTTCTTAACTTGGCAAGTTCCCACACATAGTTATACAGATGTAATCCCTTTGACGAAGCTATTATTTCACCATCCTCAACTCCAATTTCTGCACTCATGTACTCTTTAAGTAATTGAATAGCGCCCAAATTAGCGGGAAAACCATTCCATAGGCACCAAGACCGAAAATAAACCACAAAATGAAGTTTACCACCACTAATCCGACAATCTATGGACCTCAGACAAGGCGGGTCTTTCGAGTATATATCAGTAGGTTTAGATACAGACATACATGCTTGATTAGTTCTGTGACCATCATCTCTGAACATATCAATGACTTCTTGAATTTGATACTCCAAGCGTTCGCCGTATGTATATTCCTCTCCAGGTTGTTTGATTGACGTCATTAAATACGGCAGGTATTCTTCGAGGTAACCCTCAGCTACAGGGTTGGGAATTCCTAAATGGTGGGGTATATCTGGGAGTAACGGGCGTACTCCTGGGTATTTAATATGGACAGTTATATAATCAAATTCAAGGCGTTCCTGTCCCTCGTAACTACCTCTATCTATCGTGTATTTCTTCCCGACTTCCAATATTCTATAGACACACTGAAACCATGCATCAGGCAGATCTCCCGCTTCAATAAACTCTAAGTGCATATTCTACTCTCCTGGTTTTAACTTATTTTCAACTATATTATAGAATAAAACAGATATTTTGCTAGATAAAAAATAAATTATGTTACTCCATTAATAACAGC
>Ga0209536_100010659_pt1 | contig 13529 bp, 7 predicted proteins | sample DeeMarSeWOR28_12_FD_187461 | JGI IMG/M metagenome (GOLD analysis project Ga0209536, IMG submission 187461) | Marine sediment microbial communities from White Oak River estuary, North Carolina - WOR-2-8_12 (SPAdes) (version 2) | ecosystem: Environmental > Aquatic > Marine > Intertidal zone >...
CCCCGCGGCAAGCCGCAGAGTATCGTTCAATTGGTTTTATCGATTCTATCGCCGCAAGCTACGGGGAATTAGAACCTAAAAAAAGTTGTCTGTGTATGTCCGTGTGCGTCTGTGGCTATTGAACTTGCGAAATAGCAGCAACCGAATCTATATAAAATCCGTGAAAATCCGTTTGAATCTGTGTCCTACGAATTTAAAGGACACGGACAAACACGGATATCACCGATACTTTACTGCGTAGTACTTGCAAAATATGAAAAACAAGCTCTGTTAACAATCTGTGCAAATCTTTCTAAATCTGTGTCCTAAGATTTTTTTGGCTATATCGAAGAGCCTGCGACTTCAACCGTGTATTCATCCAAATTCCCCGGCAGCTTATCGAACACAATCATAAACGGCAGCACGTTGCCTGTTTTAAGTTTTAAATTCGAACGATTATCCCCAAATCTGTTTTGCAGACGCTTATTGATCGCGGCGATATTCATTTTGGTAAGATCCGATTCGGAAAGCACGTTGCCGCAGTATACGGTTGCCTCTTTTGCCAGCTTTTTCCCTTTAAGATACAGTTTCCCGGTGATTTTAATAAAGCTGCGGGGATGATCATATTCATTTTTTATGGTTCCATTTATCACCAAAAGCTGTCCGGTGCTCTCATTTTTTACAAATTTAGCGTTGATTGATTTATCTAGGGGCAAAATCCTCAGGTTACCGGCGACATCCTGCTCTTCAGGATTTATCAGATCACTGAGGTAGGGAATCTTAAAGTTCAGGTCACTGAGGTAGGGAATTTTAAGATCACTAATAAATGGAATTTTGACTCCCAGGCTATTGGGTAGGACAAAGACGCCAACCGCTAAAATCAAAAGCAACAATGCCACTACCACGGGTTTGCGCGAGCGCCTCTTTTTTGCAGGAGTCTGTGCACCCTCCTCTGCTTCGGTATCGTACAGAACATCGGTTTTACCGTATATTCCGGAGGCCTCTGTTAATTCCTGAGTTGCAAATTCCTCAGTTACAGCGCCAACTTCCTCGGGTTCCCCTTCAAAAGAAACTTCCTCTATTTCGGAATCCACCACCTGCTCCACGTCATCTGACGCCAGCAGATTCGATTCCAGTTGTGTTCCTTGTGTCTCCGCCTCGGCTAGACGCTCTTCTTTCTCTTGAATTTCACTCTCCAGATCAAAATCCAAATCAAGACCGGATGCGGCATCAGGCGCATCATCCCCCGGGGCTGCTTCCATCTCTTCGGACAGATCCAAATTTTCAACCGCTTCCAGTGCCTGTTCGGCTTCATCCCCGGCTGAGATCTCCTCTCCACCCTCCAGCATTCTTTCTATATCCAGGAAGTCGATCTCCTCCGTGCCCTCGGTGTCGGCGCCGATGTCGGTTGTATCGGCGTCAGGGGTAGGTTCACCCTCAATTTCAAATTGTAAGTCGAGATCGTCACTGACGTCATCTTCAACCGATTCAGCCGCTGGTTCTTCATCAGGCTCAAGCATTTTTTCAAGATCTGAAAAATCAAGTTCATCGGCCGTGGCTCTGGTATCAGCTGATTCAGCATCATCGTCAACCTGGAATTCAAGATCCATTTCGAGATCTTCGGTGTCGTCTTCGGCGGAAACTTTGGTTTCAGAAACATCGTCGCTGTCTATAAATCCCTCCAGATCTGATAGATCAAGTTCGTCGACGGCATTTGCATCAGCGAGCGATGCCGTAGCATCCTCCTCAGCCACAGATTCCGCGTCTAAATTCAGATCGAAGTCTAAATCCTCAGATTCCGACGATGTCTCTTTTTCAGCAGGAGTCAGTTCCTCGACCTCAAGCTCCAGATCGGCCAAGTCAAGTTCCTCTTCCTCTTCCTCTCTTAAACCAGATTCGGCCTCTTCGTCTTGCTTGACGTCCTCAGCTTCGGCCTCAGGCTCCAGCTCAATATCCAGTTCGGCCAGATCGGTATCCGTATCGTCGAGAGTGGGTGTTTCATCATCCAAACCTGCCAGGTCCTCAAAATCGCCCAAGTCCGGCAATTCGTCGCTAACTTTCTTCTCGCTATCCAGATTCAGATCGGCTACTGAATCCGTTTCTACTCCCAGGTCTAGCTCAAGTTCATCGCTTGAGTCAGCCAATGCCTTCTCTGTTTCCAAGTCGTCATCGATATCAAGCATTTCCTCATCTGCATCAACTGGTTCAGCATCAACGGCAAAAGCCTCCTCTACGTCTTCGTCATCGAGATCAAAATCCAGATCAAGGTCAAACTCATCGCTCATATCTTCGGAGGGTACATCGGGTTCAATAGACTCATCCCCTAAAAGGTCTTCCAATCTAGTATCGAGGTCATCTGAGCCTAAATCATCTTCGGCTTCCGCGGCCAGATCGTCAACAACGGGTTCTATTGCTTCTGGAAATGCCGTAAAAACGGAGTTACATTTCGAACATCTAAACTTGGATCCCGTGTCTTTTACAAGATTATCGTCTACGTTGAAACTCGATTCGCATTCATTGCAAGTGACAATCATATAATACTCCACTTTTTATAATTAGAAATGATATGGTCTAGAGTCAGTCCTGCATCAATGATGTCGGCGCCAACCCAGACATCCTGATTTTTTAAGCCAATCTCGATTTCCTTGGTTAATTGGATCTTTCCGGATGAGGAGTTGCTGAAACCATAAACGGCAACTCTAATGAAATCTATCAAAACCGGACCAGTAAACTTCCGGACCAAATTGGAGAGAAAGATAAATATTTTTTATATTCAATCTACCGCGAATGAGCGTTCTTGTCAATAATTTTGATTCCTTACAGCCCCGACGCGGCCAATTTTTCAACCAATTGCCTCTGCTCTTCGTTTAGGCGTTTCGGTATTTTGACGTGTATACGTACATAAAGATCGCCCTTTTTATTGCCTTTCATCGCCGGTAAACCATGACCCGCAAGACGCATTTTAGTGCCGGATTTTGTTCCAGGCGGGATCTTTAAGCTAAGTTGTTTGTCATTAATGGTCGGAACAGATATCGTAGTCCCCAGGATAGCTTCGCTCAGTTTCAATTCCCTGTTTATGTAAAGGTCGAATTCTTCGGCACCAAACAGCGGGTCATGAACCACTTTTGACTTGATGTAAAGATCACCGGCAGGGCCACCATAGGGGCTGGGATTCCCCTTTCCGGCAAGTCGCAGCTTCTTGCCGGTTATCAACCCTTTAGGAATCTTGACGGTCAGATTTTCTGAATGCCCCTGATGTTGGATAGTTATGGTTTTGCTGGTTCCTGTGGCGATCTCCCGCAATGTGAGAGGCAACTCATATACCAAATCGGAACCTTTCATTTGGGCTTGCTGTTGTTGTCCGCCGAATCCGTATGGCGATCCGCCGCCGAAAGTAAAGCGGGTGCGCCCGCCCTTGCCACCAAAAAATTCAGTCCCGCCAAAACCAAATTCCCTAAAAATGTCTCCAAAATCAAACCCTCGAAAAATGTCTTCCTGGCTAAAGCGCTGGCGGAACCCTTCCGAACCAAAGGTATCGTATTCTTTGCGTTTTTCCTTATCGCTCAGAACCGCATAGGCTTCGCTTATTTTTTTGAATTTATCTTCAGCGCTTTTATCCCCTTTCGCGTGATCAGGGTGGTACTTCATCGCCAGTTTACGATAGGCTTTTTTTATCTCTTCATTACTGGCATCTTTACTTACACCGAGAATGTTGTAGTAGTCTTCTGACATTTTCGAGAAACCTCTTTCTTTCCTATAGTTGCCATCTAAGATAAGGTGCTATGGATAAGGAGTCAAGAATCTTGGGAATCAGCAATATAATAATGACTTTTGAATTGTGGAGGCGGCTTTCCAGCCACGAAGAGCTTTCATTGCGGCAACTCTGATCGAGGCCGGAAAGCCTCTCCCACTGGAACAATTTATAAATAGCCGCGTACCAATATTCGCCGTCTAAACCATTTTCAATCGATTTAATCAACATCATTTAACCACCGCTCAAATACATTGCTGGAATCAATTGCTCGATGGTCTCTCACCGGCTTTTAGCGCCACCAGCAAAACGGAAATGCCGGACGGTGTAATACCATCGATTCGGGAAACTTGCCCGAGAGAGTTGGGTTTTATCTGGGTTAGTTTTTCTTTTAATTCGTTCGACAATCCGTGAACCTTTGAAAAATCAAAATCATCTGGAATTTTGACACGCTCCAGATTGCGGAAGCGTTCGATTTCGCGAAGCTGTTTTTGAATGTAGCCTTGATATTTTATTTCTATCTCCACTTGCCGGGCAACAGCCTTATTCATGGGTTCAGGGTTTTGGGCAAGAACCTCAACTATTTGGTAATCCAGTTCGGCTCTTTTGAGTAACTGGCTGAGATGAATTCCGTGCTGAATCGGTACCGTCCCGCAGCTTTGTAAATACGCATTTACCGTATCCGTCGGTTTAATCACGACCTGTTCCACGCGCTGGATCTCTTTCGTAATCTGTTCTTTGCGCATTCGCATGTCCTTCAGGGCGTGATCATCGATCAGACCCAATTCATGACCAATCTCCATCAAACGCAAATCCGCATTATCTTCGCGCAGCATGAGACGATATTCGACTCTGCTGGTAAACATGCGGTAGGGTTCGCGAGTCCCTCTGGTGACAAGATCATCAATCATGACTCCCATGTATGCTTGAGATCGATCCAAAATAAATGGTGGCCGTCCCTGTACCTTGCACGCCGCATTGATACCGGCCCACATCCCTTGCGCGGCAGCCTCTTCATATCCCGAAGTTCCGTTAATCTGCCCTGCCAAAAAGAGTCCGGATACGCGCTTGGTCTCCAACGTGGCCTTCAGCTGGATGGGATTGACGTAGTCATACTCTATGGCATAGGCCGGTCGCATGATTTCGGCGCAATCCAACCCATCAACCGAACGCACCATTTCAATTTGGATCTCTAAGGGAAGGCTGTTGCCAAGGCCGCTGGCATAGATTTCCTCGGTATCCACACCCTCATGCTCAAGGATGATTTGGTGTCGATCCCTGTCGGGAAATTTCACAATTTTGTCCTCGAATGAGGGGCAGTATCGCGCAGAGATGCCTTTAATCACTCCGCCGTAAAGGGCTGATCGCTCTAAGTTGCGTCGAACGACATCGTGAGTTCTTGAAGAGGTGTGCCCGATATAGCTCGGAAGCTGCGGCAGGATTATCTTATCCGTGAAGCAGGAAAAAGGTGTGGGTTCTGCATCCGTATCCTGGATGAAAAATTTCGAAAAATCTATACTGGATTTTTTGAGTCGCGGCGGTGTGCCGGTTTTGAGACGGCCCAGGGTGAAACCCAATTCTTTGAGGTTGGCGGCAAGTCCATAGGACGCAAATTCCCCGGCTCTGCCGGCCTGGATAGAATTGAACCCGATGTGAACCAAACCGCTTAGAAATGTGCCGGTGGCTAAAACAATCGCTGCGGCCTGGTAACCGTAACCGGTATTATCCTCAATACCCACAGCCTGATCGTCTTCCACTACCAGGCGCTCCACCATTGTCTGTTTGAGATCCAGGTTGGATTGGGCCTCAATCACCGCTTTCATGGCCATGTGGTAGCGCATCTTGTCATTTTGGGTTCTGGAGGAGTGAACGGCGGGTCCTTTTTTGGTATTCAGAGTTCGATACTGAATCGCTGTTTTGTCGGTGGTTTTGGCCATTTCACCGCCCAACGCATCGATTTCTTTGACCAGCTGCCCTTTGGCCATGCCTCCGATAGATGGACTGCAGGGCATGGCGGCAACTTTGTCAAGATCAATAGCCAACAGTAAGACGCTGCATCCCATGCGGGCTGCGGCCAAGGCTGCTTCGCAGCCGGCATGTCCTGCACCGACCACAATAATATCGTATTTTTTTGGAAAAAATGACATAATGGATTGACTGTGGATTGTGGTCAGTTGTCCGTTGTAAGCTGTTATGGTATTGTTTTTGACAGCTTACAGTTCAAATTTTGGGTCACGCTGCAACGCAGTAGATTCATATCGCCTGAAAGATAATGACATAATCTTCACAATGCACAACCTAAATACAAATTGTTGGAACCGCCATAACCACAGCAAGATTTCCAATTATATTAAAGGCCATGGCAACGGTCAACCTTTAGCAAACCGTCATGCAAAAACGATATAACGACTTGGGATCGTATCTCCGCGATCGCTTCGGATGTCGAGTTCAGAAAATAACCGTGGATGCCGGACTCACTTGCCCCAACCGGGACGGAACCCTTTCCACCGGTGGTTGCATTTACTGCAATGCCCGTGGGTCCGGAACAGGCGCTTATGCCCGGGGATTATCGGTTTCCGATCAACTGACCCATGGAAAAACCGCTCTTTCCAAACGATATAAGGCCAAAAAATTTATTGCCTATTTTCAGTCATTTTCCAATACCTATGCCCCGCTGCAAACCCTCAAGCGTCTGTATGATGAAGCCTTGGCAGTTGAAGATGTCGTCGGTCTTTCCATCGGCACCCGGCCGGATTGCGTCAATGAACCGATTTTGGAGCTGTTACAGGAATATGCCCGTAAATACTTGGTCTGGATCGAATACGGCTTGCAGTCGGCCAGCGATGAAACGCTTACGCAAATTAACCGCGGGCACGATGTTCAATGCTTTAAACGTGCCGTCAAAGCCACCTTAAATAGAAATATAAAGATTTGCGCCCACGTTATTCTCGGTCTTCCAGGCGAAGAACGCAAAGACATGCTCCACACCGCAGACACGATTGCCGCGTTGGGTATCGATGGTGTCAAGCTTCACTTGCTCTATGTGGTCGCAGGCACGCCGCTTGAGTCGCTTTACCGGCTGGGCAAATACAAATGCTTGCAGCAGCAGGAATATGTGGATCTTGTTTGCGACTTCCTCGAATGCATACCCTCCACCATGATCATCCAGCGCTTGACCGGAGATCCGCATCCATCCGAGCTGGTGGCCCCGCGATGGTCCCTTAAAAAATCTGCAACTCTGGAGCTGATCCGCCGTACATTGAAAGAGAGGGATTCCTGGCAGGGGAAGTTTTTTCAGGTGTGAGGGCTACAGTATCTCTAAACTGAGCGGTTCGAAGTTCAATCCGGAACGCTTGTGTGAAACTATATTAAGAATTGAAGTTATTTAAGTTGCAATTAATAGTTAGTGGGAGTGGCTTTCCAGCCACGAATACACGGGTAATCGCGGTTAAAAACCGCTCCCAAAGTTCAGAAACTACAACCGATACAAAACTTCCAAGTTTCTTTTCGATCAGACTGGACGCTCGCGGCGATGCTTATATGAAACCACCTTAAGACGCTTGGCCGAAACAGTTAATCCACTAGCGGACTAAAAGCCTTGAACATCGAACGCCCAACATCGAACGTTGAATATTGATGACGCTACGCTTTATCGATTATATTAAAAGCGAATCGAAGAAATTCGAAATGTAAATTCGCCCCCGGTCTTCGTTGCTACTTCGGCGGAGAAGGCTTACTCTGCCTTTTTTAAACTGACAGGATACAACCCTTCCACAATCGTTATTCGTCATTCGACCTGCCCGCAATGCCTTTAAACGGGTGTGTGTCAACATTAAGCATTTGATTCATAACTAAAGATTGCGCTAACCCAAGGCACTTTGCATGGCAGGCGGGTATTCGCTTTTTCAGAGTCTCTTTTTCGATTTGAGCGACCATTTTCTCGTTCGGCGGCTGGGCTGAACTTTGAACCTTTTAACGCTGAACCTATAAACCCTGAACCGCTCAACCTACTTCATATCAACCCCCATCGCCTCCAACTCTCTAAGTAATTTACCGCCTGACAAAATCTTTCACTTCCAATCTATTGCAATAACCGAAAGAAGCTCATATACTTTAGTAAAATCTGTGATGATCCGTGGAAATCCGTGTCCCATTTTAGATTGATACCATGCTAACCAACACTCAGACCAATTCAGAAGATTTCGACCTTTCGTTTAAGGTGTTTCATGAGCTCATGGCAAAGAAGGTTACGGATATCCTTCTGGTTTCCAGCCCTTATGAAGCCTTCATCATGGAGGAGGAAGGTCGCTTGGCCGAAAGAATCATTCATGAATACCGCGGGTTGAATCTTTCTCGTCCTCCAATGCTCACGTGGGTATCGTCTGCCCGGGAAGCACTCGATGCGCTTGCCGATAAAAAATTCGACCTTGTCATTACCATGCCCCGGGTTGATGAAACGGATGCCTTCGTGCTTGGAAGAGAAATAAAAAGCAAGTATCCGGAACTGCCGGTGTTCTTGATGATTCAAAACACCAGCAAACATCTTTTAGAGCGCACGACTTCCGATCGAAAATCCATTGACCGGTTTTACGTCTGGTACGGCAATTCGGATCTTCTGCTGGCCTTAATAAAAAATCTTGAAGACCGCATGAACGTCGCCTACGACACCGAACGCGCCAAGGTACGGGTTATAATTCTGGTGGAAGACTCTCCCATCTACTACTCTTCATTGCTGCCGCTGCTGTACAAGGAAATTGTTACCCAGACCCAGGCGGTGATGGAGGAGTCGGTCAATGATGAACATCGAATTCTTAGAATGCGGGCGCGGCCTAAAATTCTGGTAGCCGAAACCTATGAAGAAGCAACTGACCTCTATCACCAATATCGGCCTTACTTGCTGAGTGTTTTTTCCGATGTGCGCTTTCCGAAAAACGGACAGATGGACGACACAGCCGGTGTCAAACTGCTATCGATGATCCGAAAAGACAATCCGGACCTGCCTCTCTTAAATCTAAGTTCAGAAGAATCAAACCGCGAGCAGGCTCTGGCAATCCCGGCCGTGTTTCTGAATAAAAACACGCCGAATCTGCATACGGAAATACGCCGCTTTTTCATCCAATATCTGGGCTTCGGCGATTTTATTTTCCGGCTTCCTGACGGTCGCGAAATTGCGCGAGCCTCGAATTTACGGGAGATGGAGGATATCCTGCCGTCCATCCCCGATGAATCCATATTCTACCACGGTAATCGCAATCACTTCTCGAGCTGGTTGATGGCACGTTCCGAGATTATGCTGGCGTCCAAGCTCAAACCGGTGCAAGTCAGCGATTTTCGCAATACCGCTGAATTAAAAAAATATTTAGTCAACTGCATCTACGAGCGTCGCAAGGGACGCCAGAAGGGTCTCATCACGGAACTGGTAACGGGCACATTTGATCCGGATGCCGATTTTGTAAAAATCGGCAAAGGGTCTCTAGGCGGCAAAGCCAGAGGGCTGGCCTTTATCTCCACCCAGCTCAAGAACAATCCGGATATTCAAAAAAAGTATACGGATATCGACATTCAGGTTCCGAAATCACTGGTCATATCCACTGCGGGATTTGATTCGTTCATCAGCGAAAACAATCTAAAAGAGCTGGCGACCAGTGACTTAAGCGATGAGGAGATTTCCAAGCTGTTTTTGTCGGCCCGCTTTCCCGACTGGCTGCGAAACGATCTCGAACAGGTTGTACAGCATGTCCGCTATCCTTTGGCCGTGCGATCTTCCAGCTTGCTTGAAGATGCTCAGTACCAACCATTTGCCGGTATCTATAAAACTTACATGCTTCCCAACATCGACCCGGATCCGACCATGCGTCTTGAGCGCCTGATAACTGCCATCAAACTGGTCTATGCATCAACGTATTTTGAAAGCCCGCGCTCCTATGCTAAGAGTAGCTTTCACCGCATGGAAGATGAGGCCATGGCCGTCGTCATCCAGAAGTTAACCGGCAACAGGGTTGGTGACTATTTCTACCCGACCGTAGCCGGAGTAGCCCAGTCGTACAATTTCTACCCAATCTCACACTTGAAACCGGAAGAAGGCATCGCCTATATCGCATTGGGCCTCGGGAAGACGGTTGTCGAAGGCGGCACCTCGTTGCGCTTTTCACCGCGCTACCCCCAATTTCTGCCGCAATTTTCCACGGTGGACGACATTCTGAAGAACTCCCAGCGCTTTTTTTACGCCCTCAAGATGGAGGAGTTTCCGGAGGAGCTCGGTATCGATGAAAGCGCAACCCTGGCGAATCTGGACATCGATGCGTGTTTGGATCACGCTCCGATAAAACGCATGGCCAGCACGTATCTTCCGCAGGATCACAGAATCAGAGACGGGGCCCACGCTTCAGGCCATCTGATTCTGACGTTTGCCGACATTCTTAAATACCAATCATTTCCTCTGGCAGACATTCTGGCGGACGTTCTGGAAATCGGACGCAAAGGCATGGGATGCCCGGTGGAACTTGAATTTGCTGTCAATCTGCCCCTGGGCAATGACAGACGGCCATCATTTGACCTATTGCAGATCAGACCCATGGGAATTATTCAGCACCACATGGACGTCGAAATCAGCCCGGAAGAAATCGCGAATGCGGTCTGCTACTCAACGATGGCCCTTGGCAACGGGCTTTTTGAAGAGATCGGCGACATTGTTTATGTCAATCCGGATACCTTCGATCCGGCTCAGACCATTGCCATTGCAGCCGAAATCGGCCAGCTCAACCATCAGCTTGTTCACCAAAAACGTAGGTATATACTGATCGGTCCGGGACGTTGGGGATCCGCCGACCGCTGGTTAGGCATCCCGGTGCGCTGGAACGACATCTCGGGTGTCGGGGCCATGGTCGAAGCCGCCACCGACGGCCTGAAAGCCGATCCTTCCCAGGGGTCGCATTTCTTCCACAATATCACCTCTCTAGGCATCAGCTACCTGACCACCTCCGATAACGGCACCGATTTTATCAGGTGGGATTGGCTTCAGACCTTGCCGACCGAAAAAGAAACCACCTACCTGAAACACATCAAACTTCCCGATCCTCTCACCATTAAGATCGATGGTAAGACCTCCCGGGCGGTAATTTTGGCCTAAAAAGCGACCGGATTTGTCACTGTCAAGAAAAGGCGCGTAGATTAAGATTCAAATATTAATTTCAATTCCCCACTGGTTCAATTTACCCTCATCATATCCGACGTGGTCTGCCACGTGCAGCTTCCACTCTCCGGTAATATTTTCATCGATGAATTGCGCCAATTGAGGATGTGTTGCAATTGTATATTCCGCGCTAATGTTGTCGTCAGATCCCCCACCGAAGCTATGAAGCGTCACTTGGGTATTCGACGGAGACGTTAAGCTGACCGCCAGATCGCTGATATAGGTGTGCGAAATATCCACGCTCACTTTAATGTCTTTGGTTTTCCCTTGTGCGGCAACATCTATGGTACTGGTAACGCCCTTGGGATCGTCATCGGGGATGTGGAGCCCGGGTGCAACCGATTCCCTCACGATATTACCCTTGGTTCTAATTTTCAAACCCCAGCTATTTAAAGTTCCGGTATCGTACGCCCATCGATCAATGACCTTTAGTCGCCAATCTCCTCGAATCCCTTTACCATCAAGCTGCTGCAGAGCCGGCGTGGTTCCATTGGTATAGGTTGCAATTAAATTGTCGGCGCCTCCGCCCTGTCCTTGATGCAAATCAATCTCAGTGTTATCCGGGCTAATGAGCGATACGAGCAGGTCACCACGATACGTATGTGAAATATTCACAAACACCTCGTCAACCGATTCAACAACACCATCGTTTTCAATGCTAATGGCGCTGGTAATGCCGTTCAGATCTTTGTCCGGTATGGCGAGTGCCGGGGCAACGTCTTTTTCTAAAGTATCTCCGTCGCCGTTTCCGTTTTCCATATCTGCTTTGACGGCTTCCAACGCCTTATAGGCATTCACACGTCCATATCCGTATTCCAGGCTGTATCCATTTACATAATTTCCATTTCCCTGGTCGATCTTATCAGCCGTATTCCGCATATAGCGCCGCACGTCACTCCAGGTCAGCTCTTTGTTTAGGGAAAGAATCAACCCTGCAATTCCGGCCGCCAGCGGTGTAGCCGATGACGTTCCACCGAAGGAATTGGTGTAAAGGCCCTCAGCGTCACCCTCATTCACATCGCCGACATTAAATCCTCTACCGGGAATCGAAACGTCGGTTGTGAAAATTCCCCGCGTTCCACCATTACTGGGTGCGACAAAATCAATACCCTGTCCATAATTGCTGTAGGCCGAGCGCTTGCCTTGATTGGTTGAAGCGCCCACGGCGATCGCTTCGGGCACGCTGGACGGAAAACCGATCGATGATGAATACCCGTTGCCGGTCGCCACAAATACCGGAGCTCCTTTCCCGCCGCGCCCGGTCTGAACCACATCCTTAATCGCCTGTTGCACATCACTGCTGGGAGGAATACCCCAGCTGTTGCTGAGCACATCCGCCTTTTGCCCGGCATAGCGAATCGCATCCGCCAATGTACTAAACGGAACAAGATCATCGGCTAAAAATATTTTTACCGGTAAAATCTTGCAGTGCTGGGCAATACCCGCAACACCGACGGAGTTGCCCCCGACAGCGGCGGCAACTCCGGCGCACGGGGTACCATGGCTGTCGTTGCCCTGCAATTGATCGTAGGGGGGCGTGAATTTTTGGGGCCGCGGGTTGTCATTGTCATCAAAAAAATTCCAACCATGCACGTCGGGCTCCGATGCATTAGGGTTTTTCCAAATATTTGACTTCAAATCCGGGTGATCAATATCGACGCCGTCATCGATGATTGCGATGGTAATTCCCGGCGATCCCTCGGCAATGTCCCACGCTTCGTCCGCACTCACATCTTCACCGACTAAACCGGATCCCTGGCCGGTATTGTGTAAATGCCACTGCTGCCCCAGATACGCATCGTCAGGCAATGCCGCTTTGCGGGCTTCGGTGATGAAGTTGGGTTCCGCGAACTCAATTAGATCCGATTCTTGATATGTATTGGCGATATTTAGGGTTTCAGCGGCTGTCTTTACCCGCAGCAAAAATTGATTCTTGACGTATTGATTCTCTTTGACTACCTCGACACCGTTGGTTTTGTTGAATTTATCAATATCCTTGCGTGATACGCCGGCTTTGAATCTGACCGTAATCTCATCGGTGGCGACCAAACGCAGACCGGATTGACTTTCTCTGAAGACCGGAGTCACAAATTCAACATCGTCTTCAGTCTCCAGTTTGGTTATCGATTTTTCCGTGTCGGCGGCACGACGTGTGTGCGGTACGGTAATAATGACAACGCGGTGATGCGGCAGTTCTTTGCGCTCTTCGGCATCGGCGAAATACGTTTTTTTTCGTAATTTTTTCTCCATTGCCTTCGATGTCGTTTGCGCCTTGTATCTCACCGCAAAGCTGCCCGGCAATCGCTGCAGTTTTATTTTCTTCTCACCGACATAATAGTATTCTTTGTCTTGGTTACCCATGGTTCTATCCTCCTTTTAATTTATGTAAGAGCCTGTTTCAACATACCTAATTTTGATGAACTCGTAAAAAGTCCCAAAACCTTCATAACGGGTCCGGCATCCATAACTCTTTGAAATTACGGGATTCCAGCTTTTGAGAGTATGTCGTAATGAGCAAAACCATGCTTGTTTCTGGTTATATAGAATGCACAAGTGATATCGGATGTGGGAGCGGCTTTCCAGCCGCGAGATCAAATGCCGCGGCTG
>Ga0209536_100010661_pt1 | contig 13527 bp, 12 predicted proteins | sample DeeMarSeWOR28_12_FD_187461 | JGI IMG/M metagenome (GOLD analysis project Ga0209536, IMG submission 187461) | Marine sediment microbial communities from White Oak River estuary, North Carolina - WOR-2-8_12 (SPAdes) (version 2) | ecosystem: Environmental > Aquatic > Marine > Intertidal zone >...
GCCGGGCGACGTCGACTACCTGAACGCCCACGCCACCAGCACCCCGGCCGGCGACGTCTCGGAGGCGCGCGCCCTGCGCGCGGTATTCGGCGCGCACATCGATCAGCTGGCCGTCTCGGCGACCAAGTCGATGACGGGACACCTGCTCGGTGCCGCCGGAGCGCTCGAGGCCCTGTTCTGCATCCGGGCGCTGGAGACCGGGATCCTGCCCCCGACGATCAATCTCGAGTCGCCGGACCCGGAGTGCGAGCTCGACCACGTCGCCCAGAAGGCGCGTCGCCAGCGCATCCGCGTGGCGCTCTCGAATTCGTTCGGCTTCGGCGGCACCAACGCCGCGCTGGTGCTCTCCCGCTAGGGAGAGGCGAGCGAGTCTCCCGACTCGGCAGTCCCCCTCCGGCGCGGAACGCTCCGCGCTGTGGCAAACTCGTCTTCTCGCAGCAGCAGGGAGAGGAGCCCCCCATGGGCGACGCGATCATCATGGCCAGTGACCACCGCGGGGTCGCGCTCAAGGCGGCCCTGCGCCGGCACCTCGAGCAGGCCGGCTATCCGGTCACGGACGTCGGCAGCGAAGGCGACGCCTCCGTCGACTACCCGGATTTCGCCGCCCTGGCAGCCCGGGCGGTGGCACAGGGCGAGCACCCGCGCGGCATCGTGATCTGCGGCTCCGGTCTCGGTGTGATGTACACGGCCAACCGCTTCACCGGGGTGCGTGCCGCACTCGCCCTCGATGAGGACATGGCACGCGCCGCGCGCGCACACAACGACGCCAACATGCTCGCGCTGCCGGCGGACCGACTCGACCCGGAGCGCGCCTGGTCGATCGTGCGCACCTGGCTCGACACGCCCTTCGAGGGGGGGCGCCACGTGGCGCGGATCGAGAAGATCGACCGGCTGACGCAGGGACCGCGCCAGGCCGCAGAGAACGCCCTGGCGGAGACCGATCCCGACATCGCGCGCATCCTGCGGCGCGAGGCACGTCGCCAGGCGCTGGGCCTCGAGCTGATCGCATCCGAGAACTTCGTCTCCGAGGCGGTGCTCGCGGCCACGGGCTCGGTGCTGACCAACAAGTACGCCGAGGGCTATCCGGGCCGGCGCTATTACGGCGGCTGCGAGGTGGTGGACGAGGCCGAGAGCCTGGCCATCGAGCGGGCGAAGGCATTGTTCGGCGCCGATCACGCCAACGTCCAGCCGCACTCGGGCTCCCAGGCCAACGAAGCCGTGTATCGCGCGGTCTGCGAGGTCGGCGATACCGTGCTCGCGATGAATCTCGACCACGGCGGCCATCTCACCCACGGAAGCCCGGTGAACTTCTCCGGCAAGCTGTACCGCATCGTGCCCTACGGCGTGCGCCGCGACAGCGAGGAGATCGACTACGACGAGGTGCGGCGACTGGCGCTCGAGCAGCGGCCGAAGCTGATCCAGTGCGGCACGACCGCCTATTCGCGCATCGTCGACTTCGCACGCTTCCGCGAGATCGCGGACGAGGTGGGGGCGGTGCTCTTTGCCGACATCGCGCACATCGCCGGCCTGGTGGCCGCGGGCGTGCACCCGAGCCCGGTCGGCCGCGCCCAGATCATCACGACCACCACCCACAAGACCCTGCGGGGCCCGCGCGGAGGAATGATCCTCTCGGACGCCGACTGGGCGCGCAAGATCGACAGCGCGGTGTTCCCGGGCGGTCAGGGCGGACCGCTGATGCACGTGATCGCCGCAAAGGCGGTCGCGTTCAAGGAGGCGGCGACTCCCGAGTTCCGCAGCTACTGCGCGGCGATCCTCGCGAATGCCCGCAAGCTGTGCGCAGAGCTGGCGGGGCGCGGCTTCCGGATCGTCTCGGGCGGGACCGACACGCACCTCTTCCTGCTCTCGCTGGTCGACCGCGAGCTGACGGGGAAGGGGGCCGAGTCGGCTCTCGAGCGCGCGGGCATCACCGCCAACAAGAACATGGTGCCCTTCGACCCGCGCAAGCCCGCGGTCACGTCGGGTGTCCGGATCGGCACGCCGGCGGTGACCACGCGCGGAATGGGAGCCTCCGAAATGTCCGAGGTCGCCGCGCTGATCGAGCGCGTGCTCGACCGGCCGGACGACGCGGCGGAGGCGGAGCGGGTTCGCGCCGACGTGGAGGCGTTGTGCCGGCGCTTCCCGCTCTATGCGAGCCGCTGGAACGACTGAATCCAGGCGCCCGCCCCGTGCGCTGTCCCTACTGCTCCGACCCGACCAATCGCGTGATCGACTCGAGGCTCGGTCGCGATGGCGCCGAGATCCGCCGGCGGCGCGAGTGCCACGAGTGCGGCCGGCGCTTCACCACGCGCGAGCGCGTCGAAGAGGTGCTGCCGAAGGTCGTGAAGCGCGACGAGCGGCGCGAGGAGTTCTGGCGCGAGAAGGTCCTGATCGCCGTCGAGAAGGCCTGTGAGAAGCGTCCGGTGAGTACGGATGCGCTCGAGAAGCTCGTCGACCGCATAGAGCGCCACGTGGCGGAGATTGGCGAGAAGGAGGTGACGAGTCGTTCGATCGGCGAGCGCGTCCTCGACGAGCTCGTCGAGCTCGACAGCCTCGCCGCGGCGCGCTTCGCGTCCGTCTTCCACGACTTCGAGAACGCCGAGGACTACGCGCGCTTCTTCGAACGGCTCTCGCATCACGAGCCGTCGGAGTGAGCCCGGAGGAGGCGATGCGGATGGCGCTCGCAGAGGCCCGCGCCGCCAGCGGGCGCACCCATCCGAACCCGCCGGTGGGCGCGATCGTCTACCGCGGTGATCGCGTACTCGGTCGGGGGCGCACGCGTCCGCCGGGCGGCGACCACGCCGAGATCGTGGCCATCGAGCGCACGCGGCGGCGGCACGGCGCGCGCGCGCTGCGAGGGGCGTCGCTGGCGGTCACGCTCGAGCCCTGTGCCCACGTGGGTCGCACCGGGCCCTGCAGCGAGCGGATCGTGGACGCAGGTATCGCGCGCGTCTACGCCGGGCACCTCGACCCGCACCCCGAGGTGGGCGGTCGCGGCGTGCGCCGGCTGAGGCGCGCGGGCATCGCGGTGCGCGTGGGCGTGCTCGAGTCGGAGTGTCGCGAGCAGCACCGCGGTTTCCTCCAGGTGCTCGCCACCGGCCGGCCGTTCGTCTCGTTGAAGCTGGGCGCGACCCTCGACGGCCGCATCGCTACGGCGCGCGGCGAATCGCGCTGGATCACCGGCAGCGAGGCGCGTGCCGCCGTGCAGCGCCTGCGCAGCCGGATCGACGCGATCCTGGTCGGCTCGGGCACTGCGCTCGCCGACGACCCGGAGCTCTACGCGCGCCGGCGCGGCCGCATCGTGCATCGCCCGCTGCGGGTGGTGGCAGATACGCGATTGCGACTGCGTCCGTCGTCGCAGCTGCTGCGCGGGGAAGCCGGCCGCACCTGGCTGCTCTGCGCGCGCGGCGCGCCGCCGGCTCGTCGCCGGGCGCTGGAGGCCCGCGGAGCGCTGCTGATCCCCGTGCGCCGGCGCGGCCGCGGTCTCGACCTCTCGCAGGCGCTCGCGCTGCTGGCCCGGCGCGGCGTGAGCGAGATCCTGGTCGAAGGCGGAGGCGTGCTGGCCGCGTCGCTGCTGCGGGAGGGACTGGTGGACGAAGTGCATTGGTTCCTGGCACCGCGCTTCTTGGGTGCAGACGGTCGGCCGGCCCTGGCCGATCTGGGGCTCGTGCGACTGGCCGACACGCCGGTGCTGGACGATCTGCGCGTGCGGCGCGTGGGCGTGGACCTGCACCTGTGCGGACGCATCGCGCGCTCGGGGAGGCGCTCCTCGTGAAGTCCTGGGAGACCTCGCTCGACGCGACCCGGCTGCGCTTCGCCGTGGTCGTCTCGCGCTTCAACCATCTGCTCTGCATCCGACTGCTCGAGGGCTGCGTGGCCGAGCTCTCCCGGCGCGGCGCCGACTCGGACGACGTCCACGTGAGCTGGGTGCCGGGTGCGTTCGAGCTGCCCCTGGCCGCGCGCACGCTGGCTTCGAGCGGCCGCTACGATGCGATCATCGCGCTGGGCATCGTGATCCGCGGTGGCACTCCGCACTTCGACTACGTGTGCGAGGGCGTGACGCTGGGCATCCAGGATGCGATGCGGGATACCGGCGTCCCGATCGCCTTCGGCGTGCTCACCACCGACGACGTGGAGCAGGCGCTGGCCCGCGCCGGGGGGGAATTCGGCAACAAGGGAGAAGAGGCGGCGCTGGCTGCGATCGAGATGGCGCGCCTGCTGCCGCGTCTCGGCGCGGAGCCCGAGGGTACTCCGTGACCCGTCGTCCGCCCCCGCGTCATCACTCGCGGCGCGCGGCGCTGCAGGTGCTCTATGCGGTCGATCTCGCCGAGGCCGGTTGGGATGCGCAGGCTGCGCGCGAGATCTTCGAGGGCGTCGCGACCCACTTCGACCTGCGCGCCGGAGCGCGCGCCTTCGCGGAGGAGCTCGCGCTGGGCGTCGTCGCGCACCGGGACGAGCTCGACGCGTGCATCTCCGAGCATGCGCGCAACTGGCGGGTGGATCGCATGGCCGCCGTCGACCGCAACGTGCTGAGACTGGCGGCGTACGAGCTGCTTCACACCGGTACGCCGGCCTCGGTCGTGCTCGACGAGGCCATCGAGCTGGCGCGCGACTTCGGCGGCGAGCGCTCTCCCTCGTTCGTGAACGGCGTGCTCGACGCACTCGCGCGCGAGTGCCGGGCGGCGGTCGGTTCCGCAGGGGCCTCCGAGGGATGAGCGTGCTGCACGTGAGTGCGAGCTCGAAGGCGATCCAGCGCGTGCGCGTGGACCTGCTGGCCGTGGGCTTCTACGAGGACGAGCGACCGCTACGCGGGAGGGCCGGCCAGGTCGACTGGCGCCTGTGCGGCGCGCTCTCCCGGCTGATTCGCGCCGGCCGGACCCGGGGGGCTCGTGGCGACGCCGTGCTGATGCCGGCGGGAGACGGCCTGTTCGCCGCGCGGGTCCTGGCGCTGGGTCTGGGGCCGGTCGCCCGCTGCGACCAGGCGGCGCGGCGCGACGCGATCGTCGACGCGCTGGTCCGGGCCACCGCATTGCGGGTGCGCTCGCTGGCGGTGCCGTTCGAGTTCGCCGGAGCGTCGCCGGACGACGAGCGCGGCCTGGATGCGCTGCTCGAGGCGGTCGACGAGGGCTGGCAGGCCGGCGGTCGGGCTGCGGGGGACGGCAAGCTGGTGCTGCTGGGGCGGCCCGGGCACGGGGAGACGCTCCTGGCTGCGCTGCGCGCGCGGGCCAGGACCGCGCCGCCGGGCCTGCGGATCCTGTCGTCCGACGGGCCGGGCGACGGGTCTCCCGCGGGGCTGCGAGGGCTCTCCGCCGGGGCCTGAGCGCCAGTCAAGTCGGGCTTGCGACGGCCCGATTCGTCTCGCATGGGGCGCCGGGCGGCGTCGGCTGGGGAGTTGCGCACCCACGTGGAAGGGCAGATGGAATGAGCCTGGTCGGCAGCCTCGAGGATCTCGGCCTCGCCGACATCCTCCAGATCGTGAGCCTGGCGAGGAAGTCGGGGCGCCTGCTGCTGCGCTCGGGCAACGACGCGGGCCGCATCGTGCTGTGCGAGGGCGCGGTCCGGGCGGCGGTGATCAAGGGCGAGGGCGAAGACCTGCACAGCCTGCTGGTGGCGAGTGGCCTGATCTCCGAGGACGACTTCGAGCGCGCTTCGGAGCGCGCAGGTCGCGACGGCCAGCCGCTGCGGGACGCGGTGGTGGAAGTCGCGGGGCTTGCGCGCGAGCGGCTGGAGGCGCTGCGCCGCGAGCACGTCGAGCAGGCGATCATGCGCATGTTCTCCTGGCGCGATGGCGAGTTCAGCTTCGAGGTCCGGGAGGAAGTCGACCCCGAGGACGTGGAGCTGCTGCTGTCGAACGGCATCAACACCCAGTACCTCGCGATGGAGGCGACCCGCCTGCGGGACGAGGGCGGCGCCGCGGAGGGCGGGACGGGCGCGCTGCTCGATCTGGACGACATGCCGGTGTTCAGCGGCGAGTCGAGCGAGCCCGCGCCGCCGATCGCAACGGAGGCCTCGTACGTCGACACGGTCGCGCTCGCCGCCGCGCGCGCGGTCGGCGAAGACGAGACGGAGCCCGTCGGCCCGAGCGAGGTCGCTCTCCCGTTGCAGCCGACCGTCGCGGACGAGTCGCCGCTCGCGACGGACCGCCTCACGAGGCCGGTCGTCGCGCTGGACGGAGACCTGAACGGGCTCGAGTGGTTCAAGGCCTGCGCGTCGCGGCGGGCCTCCCGCGTCCACATCTTCCAGCACGTGGACCTGGCCGTGGAGCGCATCCGCCAGTACCTGATCCGGGGCGTCGTGCCGGTCGTGGTCGCCGCTCCCGGTCTGCTGGCGAAGACGCCCGACTCCCCGCTACTGGCCCGGCTGCGGGCCCTCTCGCCCGACGTGCGCGTGCTGGCGCTGGTGCCGGTGGGAGACGCCGCGCCGGCCGACTACGACGCGATCATCGAACGACCGACCTCGCTGTCCGCCGATCGGGAGCTGTGGTCGCAGCACGAGGCGCTGGCCGACCAGCTGCGGCGGACGCTCTCCGGCCTCGCGGGAAGCGCGTCGCGAGCTCCCGCGCCGCCGGGTGCGGCGTCGCGCGCCGCGCTCGATCGCCTGCGCGAGGTGAGCGACCGCATGCGGGAGCCCTCGGGCCGCCACGACGTGCTCTCGCTGGTGCTCGACTATGCAGCGTCCGAGTTCTCACGCGTCGCGATCTTCATGATTCGCGACGACACAGCGGTCGGAATGGCGCGCCGCGGCTTCGATTCGCTTGCGACATCCAGCCAGCCGGGGCTCGAGGAGCTCGAGCTCCTCACCAGCGAGCTGCCGGAGCCGTTCGGCGCGGCGCTCGCGGCGCGGCAAGGTGTCTGCGGCCCGCTGGGGCCGCGCCGCGGCGAGGTCGCCGACTGGCTCGGCGGCGCGTCACCCGAGGAGGCGTACGTCGGTCCGATCGAGAGCGGTGGCTACCTGGCTGCGCTGCTCTACGTCGATCGCCTGCCCGAGCGCCGGCCGATCGGCGACACCACGGCGCTCGAGGTGGTGCTCCACGAGGCCGGGCTGGCGCTGGACCGATCGGCGCTCGAACGCGCCCTGGCCGACTCCGAGCGCGTCTGAGGCACCCGGCGCCGCAGCGACGCGCGCCGTCGCTGCACGATTGCGCTGCCGGCGGATCTGATCGGGGAACTGCACCGCGGCCGTAGACGGTCGGCCAAGTCCCCTCGGTTCCTCAAGAAGTCGCTCTCGGGGGCCGATAGGAACGGGGGCCGGAGCGGGGCCGAACCGCGTCCGGTTGGGGGAACCGTGCCGCGCATCCTGATCGTTGAAGACTCGCCGACGATGCGGTCGCTGCTCGCCTCGTCGCTCGAGGCGCTCGGCGGCAGCGTGAAGATCACCGAGGTCGCGAGCGGCTTCGAGGCGCTGCGACAGCTGCCACGCGAGAGCTACGACCTCGTCGTCACCGACATCAACATGCCCGACATCAACGGACTCGAGCTGATCTCGTTCCTGAAGGGCAACGAGGTCTACCGGGGCATTCCGCTGATCATCGTGTCGACCGAGGGCTCCGAGCGCGATCGCGAGAAGGGGCTCGCGCTGGGGGCCGACGCGTACCTGGTCAAGCCCTTCGCGCCCGACGTACTGCGCGACGCGGCGCGCATGCTGCTCGAACGGTCGCGCGGGAAGGCGACTCCCGAGCGATGACGCGTCGCGCGACCACCCGGCGCCGCGCCACGAAGGCCGAGCGCGAGTTCGTCTCCGAGGCGGAGGAGATCCTCGAGGCGATGCGCGCCGACGTCGCGGATCTCTCCGATTCCGCCCAGGGGAGCGTGGAGCCGGACCCCGGTCTCGTCAACCGGCTCTTCCGCTCCGCCCACTCGCTGAAGGCACTGGCGGGGATGTTCCGATTCGCGCCGATCGAGGACCTGGCGCATCGGCTCGAGGACCTGCTGGACGCGTTGCGCCTGGGCCGCCTCGCCAACGGTCACGGCGTGCTGGGCCTGATCGACGAATCGGCGGAGACCTTCGCCGCGTTGCTCGAATGCATCGGTGATGCCGAGGTGCAGGCCGGATTCACCGAGCCGATCGGGCGGCTGGTCGCGCGCATCGATGCCGCCGCGAATGCCCCGGTACCGACTCCGCGCGAATTCGACTCGCTCTCGATCGACCCATCCATGCTGCGCGCGTTGACCGAGTACGAAGAGCATCGGCTGCGCGAGAATCTCGAGCGCGGGCGCACGATCGTGCAGGTGAACGCGACCTTCGAGATCCTCTCGTTCGAGGAGGGGCTGTCGGAGCTCTCGACCGCGATCCGGGAGAACGGCGAGGTGCTTTCCACGCTGCCCGCGCCCGGCGACTCCCCGGAGTCCCAGATCAACTTCACGATCCTCGCGGGCACCGACATGGACGCGAGCGCGCTCTCGCGGGCGCTGGACTTCCCCGGCGCCAGCGTCGAGGCGATCGGCGGGTGTGCGCTCTCCCCGCCGGCCGATCCGACCGGCGAGGCGGCTCCGTCCTCTGCGCCGCAGCGGCCAACAGAGCCGCTCGAGGACGTCGCGGGATCGCTCGATCTCAGCTCGCTCAAGTCGATCAGCGACACGGTACGGGTAGACATCCGCAAGCTCGACGAGCTGATGAACCTGGTGGGCGAGCTGGTGATCCAGCGCGGCGCCCTGGGCGAGCAGGTGACGCGACTGCTCGAGCGCCAGGAGACGGCTCGCATCGGCGGCGAGCTCGCGAAGATTCACAAGGCGCTCGACCGCAGGCTTCGCGAGCTGCAGTCGGCGGTGCTCGAGGTGCGCATGGTGCCATTGCGGCAGGTCTTCGAGAAGATCTCGCGCGTCGTGCGTCGGGTCCGGCGCGACCTCGGCAAGCAGGTCGAGCTCGAGGTCCGCGGCGCGGATACGGAGCTCGACAAGCTGATCGTCGAGGCCCTGGTCGACCCGCTCATGCACGTGGTGCGCAATGCGATCGATCACGCCCTCGAGCCGGAGGACGAGCGACGCGCGGCGGGCAAGCGGGCGCAGGGACGCCTCGTGCTCGAGGCCTTCCAGCGCGGCAATCACGTGGTGATCGCGGTCCGCGACGACGGTCGTGGAATCGACCAGCTGGCGCTCCGGCAGCGCGCCGAGCAGCGCGGGCTGGTACGGCCCGACGACGTGCTCAGCGAGCGGGAGACCCTCGACCTGATCTTCGAGCCCGGCCTCTCGACCCGCGACGAGGTCACCGAGACCAGCGGTCGCGGCGTGGGCATGGACGTCGTGCGCTCGAACGTGACCGCGCTGGGTGGGATCGTCGAGGTCGAGTCCTACCCGGGACGCGGAACCAGCATCTCGCTCACCGTGCCGATCACGCTCGCGATCATCCAGTCGCTGCTGGTGGGCGTCTCCGGTCGCCGCTTCGCCATCCCGCTGAACGCGGTGCTCGAGACGCTGATGATCGAGCGGTCCGAGATCCAGCGCAGCGAGGACCGCGAGCTGCTGAACCTGCGCGGCGAGCCGCTCGTGTTGCGCCGATTGGCGCGTGAGTTCGGGCTCGCCGAAGACGCACCCGCCGAGAAGCCCTTCGTGATCGTGATGGGCATCGGCGACCAGCGCGCGGGCCTGCTGGTCGACGCCCTGCACGGACAGCAGGACACGGTGATCAAGTCGATCCAGGGTCCGATCGAGTTCGTGCGCGGCATCGCCGGTGCCACGGACCTGGGCGACCAGGATCCGGTGCTGGTGCTCGACGTGTCCGCGCTGATCGACGACGCCGGGCGCCGCCGGGAGGCCGCGTGACGCGCGCGAACGCTGGCAATGCTGCGGGAGCGTGGGAGCAGCTGGCGCGCGGTGCGAACCAGTACTCGCAGGACACGCAGGAGACGGGAGAGCTGCTGCACCTGATCAGCCTGCGGCTGGCGGGCACGACCTACGCCGTGCGCGTGGAGAGCGTGCGCGAGATCGTGCGCATGCGCCCGATCACGCCCATTCCCCGGGTGGACGCCGCGGTCCGCGGAGTGATCTCGCTCCGCGGCGAGATGGTCCAGGTGATCGACCTGCGTGCACGGCTGCGCCTGCCGACGATCGATCCCCACCGGACCAGTCGCATCGTGGTCGTCCACCTGCCGGACGGGCGCGTGGCCGGCCTGCTGGTCGACGAGATACGCGAGGTGCTCCGAATCGCGGCAGACGCGACGTTGTCTCCCGCCGGTGACGCGTTCGCGGTCGACGCGCTGTGCGCATGCGGCGAGGAGTTCGTGTCCGTGCTCTCGCTCGAGCGCGTGCTCGACCTGGAAGGTGAAGCCTGAAGATGCTGCCGGAAAACCACGTCACGCTCGCCTGCTTCGAGCTGAAGGGTGGCGTCTACGCGCTCGACGTGTCGTGCGTGCGGGAGGTCGTGCGCTGGCAGCCGGTGACGCCCCTGCCGCGGGCGCCGGCGCTCATCCAGGGGGTGGTGGACCTGCGCGGCAGCGTGATCCCGGTCGTCGATCTGGCACAGGTCCTGCGCGGCGAGCCGATCGTGCCCGGCCCCCGGACGCGCATCGCCGTGGTCGAGATCGATGGACTGGCGCTGGGCCTGGTGGTGGATGCGGCCCTCGATGTGCGGGCCGTGGACGGCGCGACCCTGGGCGATCCGCCGGCGCTGGCGGTCCAGGCGGGCTATGAGGCGGCGCGCGCGGTAGTGCGTCGCTCCGATGCGCCCCCGATCCTGGTGCTCTCCCTCGAGCACCTGCTGGAGTGCGTCTACCGCTCGAGATTCCACGACGGGGAGGCGGCGGCATGAAGCGTACGGACCTGCCGGACGGCGCGACCTTCCTGCGCGCCGTCATCGCGTTCAACGCCTGGATGTCGGTGCCCGCGTTGGCGATCGTGATCGGCTGCCTGGCGGCGCTGTTGCGCCTGACCGCGGACCAGTGGCGGTGGTTCGCGATCTGCACGCTGGTGTACGGGGTGGTCGCGACACCGATCACGATGGTGTTCCAGCGGCGCATGACGGCGCCCGTGATCGCATGGCTCGACCGACGGGAGAATGCGCTCGGCGCCTTCGCCGCGCTGATGAACCTCCCGGTCAAGGGAGGACTGATCGTCGCCCTGTCGTGGCTGATCCCGGTGAGCCTCATCTCGCTGGTGATGGCACTGAGGTTCTCCAACTGGGGCTGGACGGAGACGTGCGTGATGCTGGTGGCGGGCGCCGCGGCGGGCGTCGTCGTAGGCATCCTGCTGGGCTACATGCTGAAGGCGCGCCACGCGGGGATCTGCGAGCTGCTGGTCTCCGAGCTGCCCGATCCGCAGGCGCGCGAGCGCTGCATCATCCCGATCCCGCTGCGTACCAAGCTGATCGCCGCGACCACGGTGGTGACCCTGGTGCCGGTGCTGTTCGCGGTGCTGCTGGCCCAGCACCGCTCGTCGATCGCGCTGGAGGAATTCGCGGTCGCCTGGCAGCAGCGCGTGCTCGCCGCCAGCGAGGAGCCGGGGTCGCACGGCGCCGACTCGACCGGCGGCGCCTGGATCCCCACTCCACTCCCGCTCGAGGTGGCCGATCTCGATCAGCTCGCGGCCTCGGGGCGCCTGTCGCCGGCGATCGCGGCGCACGTGCGCGAGGCGGTGGAGAGCGGGACCCGCACGGGCGACAGCACATCCCTGCCGAGCGAGAACGTGTTCGCCTGGTCGGCGCGTTCGGACGGCAGCGTGGCGGTAGCGGTTTCCCCCGCCGCCGCTCTGCGCGAGGGCGGCTCCGAGACCCTCCAGATCTTCGCGCTTCTGATCGTCGCCACCGGCGTGCTCTCTTTGACGATCGCCTACCACACGGCTCGCGACATCTCCCGCTCCACGGACCTGTTGCGCGGTGAGGCATCGCGACTGGCGGAGGGGGATCTTCGCCGGGGTCGGATCTGGGAGGGGGAGGACGAGCTGGGTTCGCTCTGGCGATCGTTCGAGACGATGGCGTCGGGTCTTCGGGAGACGGTATCGCGGGTGGCGGAGGCGGCGGACCGGGTGGAGTCGGCGGCGGCGGAGCTGTCTCCGGTGTCGGAGGGGGTGTCGTCGGTGACGGAGGCGCAGGTCCAGGCGATGGACGAGGCGGCTTCGAGCATGGAGGAGATCTCGTCGCAGGTGCGCGGGATTGCGGCGTCGGGTACGGAGCTGAACGCGTCGGTGGAGGAGTCGAGCAGCTCGATTCTGGAGCTGGGGGCATCGGGGACGCAGCTGAACGAGACGGCGGTGCGTCTCCACGAGAGCGTGGAGGAGGTTTCGAGCTCGATCGTGCAGCTGGTGCGGAGCCTGTCGCAGGTGTTGGAGAACACGGAGTCGCTGTCGGGGGCGGCGGAGGAGACGTCGGCGTCGATGGAGGAGATGGCGAGCTCGCTGCGCGAGGTGGACGTGGCGGCGGGGGAGACGAGCCGTCTGTCGGCGGAGGTGGTGGAGCGCGCGGAGGCGGGTCAGTCGAAGGTGCGGGAGACGATCGAGGGGATGGAGGCGATCCAGGCGGCGACGGATACGGCGGAGCAGGTGATTCGGAGTCTGCACGGTCGGACGGTGGAGATCGGAGCGATCGTGGACGTGATCGACGACGTGGCGGACGAGACGAACCTGCTGGCGTTGAACGCGGCGATCATCGCGGCGCAGGCGGGGGAGCACGGTCGGGCGTTCGGTGTGGTGGCGGACGAGATCAAGGATCTGGCGGAGCGGGTGCTGGCGAGCACGAAGGAGATCGGGGGTCTGATCTCGGCGGTGCAGGAGGAGGCGACGCGGGCGACGTCGGCGATCGAGCAGGGCTCGTCGTCGGTGGCGCTGGGCGTGGATCGTTCGGTGGAGGCGGGGTTGTCGCTGGAGTCGATCACGCGGGCGTCGCGGCAGAGCGGGGAGCGGATGGCGGGGATCGTGCTGGCGGTCCAGGCGCAGGCGAAGGCATCGGGTCACGTGGTGGAGCTGATGGAGCGGGTGCGCAGCGGGGTAGCCCAGATCCGGAGTGCGACGCAGGAGCAGGAGCGGAGCCATGGGGTGGTGTCGTCGAGCTCGGTGCTGATGCGGGACGTGGCGCAGCAGGTGCGGGGGACGACGGAGGAGCAGGCGCGGGGAGCGAGCCGGATCCGGGACAGCATCGAGGGGGTTCGGATGGCGGTGGAGCGGATCGACGCGGCGCTGCAGGAGCAGTCGCAGGCGTGCGCGACGGCGCTGCGCGGGCTGGAGTCGGTGCGCGCCCGGACCCGGGCCAACGAGGAGGCCGCCGGCACCCTCGACGCGGTCACTCGCGCGCTGCGAAAGCACGCCGACGGCCTGCGCGAACAGGTCGGAAGGTTCACGCTCGCTTGAGCGGGCCGGGGCGAAGGTGGAAGGTCGGGAGGAACTCATGATTGCGGCGTGTCCGAGCTGCGGAGCGCGCTATCGGATCGACACGGCAAAGCTGCGACCGGAAGGCGCGCGGCTTCGCTGCAGTCGCTGCGAGAACGTGTTCCGCGTGCGACCGCCGGAGGTGCCGGAGCCCGAGAGCGCAAAGCAGGTCGCGAGGCCGCTGCAGAGGGTTCTGGGCCCGCGCCCGCCGGCGGCGGCGGAGCGCGAAGTGCCCCGGGAG